>ENA-OQEX01000470-OQEX01000470.1-human-gut-metagenome-genome-assembly--contig:-NODE-470-length-21467-cov-10.988004_pt1 | contig 21467 bp, 23 predicted proteins | sample MGYA00242802_ERZ504649 | MGnify/ENA primary metagenome ERZ504649 (study PRJEB26092, sample SAMD00036194) | human gut metagenome | host: Homo sapiens | study: EMG produced TPA metagenomics assembly of...
CAGCATCTGTTCAAGTGACCTGCATATCAAACATGGAAGTGTTCCGCGTGCGGTTCCGGGGATAACAGTTGGTCATGAGATGGTAGGAATTGTAGAAGAAGCTGGAAGTGGTGTAACCAATGTGAAACCGGGAGACAGAGTAACGGTAAACGTGGAAACTTTCTGTGGGGAATGCTTTTTCTGTAAAAAAGGCTATGTTAATAATTGCACGGATAAAAATGGCGGCTGGGCTCTTGGCTGCCGCATAGATGGAGGCCAGGCAGAGTACGTGCGGGTACCTTTTGCAGATCAGGGCTTAACAAAATTCCGGATGAGGTTACTGACAGGCAGGCTTTGCTGGTAGGAGATGTTCTGGCTACAGGCTATTGGGCGGCACATATTTCCCAGATTACAGAAGATGATACGGTGCTGATCATCGGAGCCGGTCCTACCGGAATCTGTACGTTGCTTTGTGTGATGCTGAAGAAACCGAAGCGGATCATTATGTGCGAAAAAGATGAAAAACGTATTGACTTTATTAAGGAACATTATCCGGAGGTTCTTACTGTATCACCGGAAGAATGCAAAGAGTTTGTCATGTTGAACAGTGCGCATGGAGGAGCAGACGTGGTTCTTGAGGCCGCAGGAGCGGAAGCTACATTTCGTCTGGCATGGGAATGCGCAAGACCAAATGCAATTGTGACTGTGGTGGCACTTTACGATAAAGCCCAGATACTGCCTCTTCCGGATATGTATGGCAAGAATCTTACATTTAAAACCGGTGGAGTGGATGGCTGTCACTGCGAGGAAACACTGAAGCTGATTGCAGAAGGCAGACTTGATACGGAGCCGCTGCTCACTCATACCTATCCGCTTTGCAGAATTGAGGAAGCGTATGAGCTTTTTGAAAATAAGAAAGATGGCGTGATCAAAGTAGCTGTGGAATGCTAAAATTGTGCAATAGTAATGATTCGTATATTGTGAAGCGGGCACAAAAATGATACTATCATTATATAAAGAAGCAGGAGGTAAGTACGTGATGAAGAAACTTACAACAGCAAAATATGGCAGTTTGCAGCAGGTCAGTTTGGATGGGCAATGTTGTCCGGAATCATTTCAAACTGGCTTGTGTATTTTTATCAGCCAGATGAAACCGCCATCAGCCAGGGGCAGAACGTATTTATTCCACAGGGACTGGTGGTGCTTGGCATTTTCACTATTATCGGAGGAATCACAGCCTTCGGGAGAATTTTTGATGCTTTTACAGATCCTATGATCGCGTCCTGGTCGGACCGGTGTACAGCCAAAGATGGACGGCGAATTCCATTCCTGAAATGGGCGTCCTTGCCTCTGGCACTTTCCACAGTGCTGGTGTTCTGGTCCCCGATCAATGAGAAAAGCTGGCTCAATGCAGCGTTTTTGCTGGTGATGGTTCTGGCCTATTACCTTTCCATTACAGCTTATTGCACACCGTATAATGCCTTGATCCCGGAGCTGGGACATACCCAGCAGGAGCGCTTAACATTTCTACGGTGATTTCCTTTACATTCATTGCAGGAACTGCAGTTGCATACCTGGCACCAACTATCTGGGGTGCATTTATCCAGGCATTTGGACGTGTTGGTGCATCCGCGTCACCTTCACGCTGATGGCAGTGGTGGCTTTTATCTGCATGCTGGTGCCTGTATTTTGCATTCGGGAAAAGGATTACGTGGACACAGTTCCAGCAAAAGAGTCTGCTTTTCGCTCCCTGACTGCTACGTTTAAGAATGGAGAATTTTGTAAATTTGTGGCTCCGATATTTTTTACTGGATCGCCCTTACCATGTTTCAGACAGGTCTGCCTTTCTTTGTGACCAGCCTTCTGAAGCTGCCGGAGACGATGACAACCCTGTATTTTGTGGGGATGACAGCATTGTCTTTGGTATTTTACATTCCGGTAAATAAGCTTACCCCGAAGCTGGGTAAGAAAAAGATGATCCTATTTGCATTTGCTGTATTCAGTCTGGCTTATTTCTATACAGGATTTATGGGAAAAATGAGCTTTATTCCGGAAACCGTACAGGGGCTGATCCTGACGGTGGTGGCAGCGCTGCCGATGGCAATTTTTGGAATTTTGCCCCAGGCGGTTGTGGCAGATATCGCCCAGAGTGATTCCATCACATCCGGAAGCAACCGGGAAGGAATGTTTTATGCGGCAAGAACCTTTGCATTCAAACTGGGTCAGAGTCTTTCCATGCTGATCTTTACTGCTGTTTCTACCGTCGGAACAGGAGACGGAACTGGTTATAGGATTGCAGCCTTTGGTGCAGCGGTGTTTTGTATGGTGGGCGGAATTATTCTGGTGTTTTATAATGAGAAGAAGATTAATGGGATTATTGGGGGATAGTAATAAAGTATTAAGCCCTTCGTAAATTGTAACACACATGTCGCAGCACACCTTTTTCAAAGATACTTTTGAATAAGTTGTTTTATCAGGAATGTGTGAATCGTGATGATTGTTTTTTATGATTTTATAAGCTGCTTGTAAGAGGAGTTTTGGAATGAAAATAATACAGGAAAACGAATATTTAGATACTATGAAAAATGAGGTGGAACCTTATTTAAAGGCTCATTGCGAGATGGGTACATTCCAGGAGCAGAAGACATTTACCATGAGAAAAATGGAATTATAGGAAAAATCCATGTGAAACGTTATCTGACAGATGATCCAAAAGGGGTGGTTGTAATCAGCCACGGCTTCACAGAAGGTGCGCCAAAATATGAGGAGATGATTTACTATTTTTTACAGGCTGGTTATCATGTATACATGCCAGAACATATGGGACACGGCCAAAGCTACCGCCTGACAGCAGATTTCTCATTGGTACATATTGATATCTGGAAACGTTACGTGCGTGATTTTCTAAAAATCTGTCATAAAATCAAAAAGGCACATCCAGACCTGCCCCTGAACCTTTTTGCCCACTCCATGGGCGGTGCAATCGGTGCAATCGCCGCAGCCTGGGAACCCACTCTTTTTCATAAAGTGATATTAAGCTCGCCTATGATCAAACCGCTCACCGGAGGTGTGCCCTGGCCGTTGACCGTACTGATCGCCCATGCAGAATGCTTTTGGGGAAAGGAAGAGTCCTATGTCTTAGGCCAGAAACCTTACGACGGAACCGACACCTTCCAAACCAGCGCCGGCACCTCTGAACCTAAATTTATAAGGTACAACGACCTGAGAAAAGAAAAACAGTTTCTCCAGACCTGTGCACCATCCCTATGGCTGGCTGAAAGCTCCATAAAAATGAGCTGGTATTTAAGATACCACGGCTGGAAGATGCTCCAGTCCCCACTCCTTATTTTTCAGGCCGAAAAAGACGATTTCGTATCCGTCCGCGCACTTCAGAAATTCGCAGCAAAAGTCAAGAAGCGCGGTGTTGCCCCTTGCGAGTATGTTTACATGCCTGGACGAAGCATGAGATATATTGTGGCGGGATGAGACGATGGAAGTATATTGGGATAAAATAGAAAAGTTTTTGGAAGAAAAATAAGTTTGGCGTTGCTATAAACGAAAATTAGTCTCCTTAATCAAATATAAAAAATCTGGTTGAGGAGAAAGTTTTGCTTATAAAGTAAATAAAAATGTCAAGCTTATAAAGTAAATAAAAATTGACAAAACATCGTACTTTTGTTAATTTTTATGAACATAAAAAATCAATAATTATAAGAAAGAAGTTTATCAGCGTAGGAAACTCTACTTTGCGTAGGTACTCAAAAAGTCAAATTTGTTATAGAATCTGCACATGGAGGTAGATATTATGAACCAATATGTTACAGGAACCATAATTAAAGAATTACGTGAAAGAAACAAAATGACACAATTACAGCTTGCTGATAAGCTGGGAGTCACGGACAAAACAATTTCCAAATGGGAAACTGGAGTTTCCCATAGTTAAAGATACCACACCAAATATGATGAACCCACGCTTATACACTACCAGCTATAATAAACCGCAAGGACAGCAATTTGATACTGCTGTCCTTTCTTTTATAAAATTGCAGTACACAGAAAAAAGCTGTAAAATGATAAATATATTTGTCCTTGTAACAATTCTCGGACATTTGCCTGTTATACTATTTGCAAAAAGAAAAGGAAGTGAGGATATGAAGCAGATTTTAATTGTCGAGGACGACAGTTTTTTGAATAAGATGTTGGCCTATAACCTGACCGCAGACGCTACGGCGTGACTTCTGCCTAAATGCCAGAACCGCAGCCGACGCCATCCGCCAGCGGGAATTTGATCTGGTGCTGCTGGACATCAACCTGCCGGACGGGAATGGGTTTGAGCTGTGCAAGCTGATAAAGCCCCAGTACCCGGACACCATCGTAATTTTCCTGACCGCCAACGATCAGGAGAGTGACCAGATACGGGGCTATGAGGTGGGCGCGGTGGACTACATCACAAAGCCTTTGTGATCGGGGCCTTGCAGCGGAAAATCAAAGCCATGTTCGCCATGCTGGAACATCACAAACCGGCCAAGGACATTTACGACGACGGGCGGCTGTTTCTGGACTTCTCGGAGCAGACGGCTTCCTTAAACGGCAAGCCCCTGACCCTATCCCTGATGGAATATAAAATGCTGAATCTGTTCCGTAAAAATCCCCGGCAAGTGCTGACCCGTGGGCAGCTTTTGGAAAAGCTGTGGGATATAGACGAAAGGTTTGTAGACGAACACACCCTGACAACCTCCATTAGCCGAATTCGCAGCAAGATCGAATCCGACGGCGGCGCGCCCTACATCAAGACCGTTTACGGCATGGGTTATCAATGGACGGGAGGCGAGGCAAAATGAAGTTTCAAAACCTATCGGTAAAGCGGCTGTTTAGCCGGGTGGCAATAGGACTTGTCCTTTCCATGTCCGGGATCACCATAGCCCTGTTTCTTGTGACAAAACAGACGGCGGTGCTGCTGACTGGCGGGGCGCTGCTACTGTGCGCCCTTGTGGGGATTTTTGTACTGACGCAGGCGTTTGGAAAGCGGCTGTCGCAGTTTACCGCTAACCTGTGCCAGACTTTAGACCACATGATCGCCGGAAATGAAGCACCCCAGCGGCCAGAGGACAGCGAAACCCAGCTTGCCAGAATCGGACACCGGTTGGCAAGGCTTTACCAGATCATGCAGGAGAACCGCCGCCGGGTGGACGAGGAACGGCAGGAGTTGCAGACCCTTGTATCGGATATTTCCCATCAAGTGAAAACGCCGGTAAGCAATCTGAAAATGGCGACGGACACCCTGCTGGAAAAGCCTATGACCGAGGCGGAGCGCACCGACTTTATCCGGGGAATCCGCAGCCAGACGGATAAGCTGGACTTTCTCTTTCAGGCCCTTGTGAAAACCTCCCGTCTGGAAACAGGCGTGATCCAGTTGGACAAGAAACCGGGCCGCCTCTTTGATACCGTGGCGCAGGCCATGAGTGGGATCGTGTATGCAGCGGAGAAAAAGGAAATCGCCGTGTCTGTGGACTGCCCGGAGGATTTGACCGTTTCCCATGACAGCAAGTGGACATCCGAAGCCCTCTTTAACCTGCTGGACAATGCGGTGAAGTACATCCCGGCGGGAGGGAAAATCGCTGTGTCGGTGGTGCTGTGGGAAATGTATGTGGAGATCAAAGTGACCGACACCGGCAAGGGCATTTCCGAAAGCAATCAGGCTGCCATCTTCCGGCGCTTCTATCGTGAGGAAGAAGTACACGAACAGCAGGGCGTGGGCATTGGCCTGTATCTGGCCCGCGAGATCGTAACGCGGCAAGGCGGCTATATCAAAGTGGTTTCGGAGCCGGGCAAGGGTTCAGAATTTTCCATTATGCTGCCGACAAAATAGAACGCGGCGGACGGCCATTTCCGGCTGCCCGCCGTAAATTTTTTTGAAATGTCCGAACGTTGTAACATTTCACCTCGATTTTCAATGAAATTTTTTGGCCGCTGTAACATTTCGCGGACATTTGGGTTTTACAATAGCCTTATCAACAGGCAGAAAGCTTGAAAGGAGTTTTGAGTATGAGCGTTTTGCAGACGATTGATCTGAAAAAGTATTACGGCACAGAGCCGAACATCACCCCCGCCCTTGACGGTGTGAACTTCTCTGTAAATGACGGTGAATTTGTGGCCGTTGTGGGAACCTCTGGCAGCGGCAAGTCCACCCTGCTTCACATGATGGGCGGGCTGGACACTCCCACCAGCGGAACCGTGATCGTCCGGGGCGAAGAACTGGCAAAGAAGAACGATGAACAGCTTACCATCTTCCGCCGCCGCAACATCGGTTTTATCTTTCAGAACTATAACCTTGTTCCCATCTTGAATGTGTATGAGAACATCGTCCTGCCGGTGGAGCTGGACGGGGACACGGTGGATCAGAAGTTTTTGGACGAGATCGTTCATCTGCTGGGGCTGGAAGATAAACTGAAAAATATGCCGAACAATCTTTCCGGCGGACAGCAGCAGCGTGTGGCGATTGCCCGCGCCTTGATTACCAAACCGGCTATTGTGCTGGCCGACGAGCCGACCGGCAACCTTGACAGCAAGACCAGTGCCGAGGTGCTGGGGCTTATCAAGCGTACCAGTGCGGAGTTCCGGCAAACCGTAGTGATGATTACCCACAATGATGACATTGCCCGCCTTGCAGATTGGATTGTCCGCATTGAGGACGGCAAGATTGTGGAGTAAGGAGGTGGCAAGCTATGACATGGCCTTTTGAGAACGACACCAGTGCGATCACGAAAAAAATTGCTAAAAACGATATAGATAAAAACCGAGTTAAAAAAGTTTTCTCGCTTACTACGATAGTCTTTGCAACAGCACTACTCATGATGTTGGTTATGTTTGAAAGCGGATATGAAACTACAAAAGATAGAATGGCAGAAGGGCAACCACAAGTTGTTTTTTATGATCTTTCCCAGCAGCAAATCGAGTTGTTGTATTGGGAGGAAAATATCGAATCCATCAAAGTAACTGAAACAGAAAATGGATATGATGCTTCAATTACCATTGTTGATGCCACAAAAATGACGCAATATGGTTTTTCTTCTGCGGTCGATAATATATCTTCAAAATATGACATTCATCATGTAACAAGAAACGACTTATTCATGGATAGTTTGCCCAACGGAGGACTATTAAATCAGAAAAACATGGTTCTTATGGGGGTGGCAATCTTCATTATAATTGTGAGTGCTTTAGTAATTTACAATGTTTTCTATTTATCTGTTGTAAATCAGGTGCGGCAATTTGGGCAACTTCGTACTGTCGGAATGACACAGCAGCAAACAAAGAAAATCATGCGCTACGAAAGAAAATTTTTATGTAGAATTGGGGTTCCGATTGGTCTACTAATTGGTGGCCTTGCTGGATATTTGTTGCAACCTGATGGTTGGGATTGGATCGCTGCGGTAGTCTGGGGGATAATCATTAGTGTTATCATCAATTTCGTTGTAAAAGTATCGTTAAATAGACCTACAAAAATAGCCCTCAGCATTTCCCCGATCCTTTCCAGCAAATATATGATGGAACGCTTTGATTGTAAGGTTACTAACAAAGAAAAACGAAAATTATCTTCTTTGGGGCTGGCAATCATAAGCATAACATCACACTGGAAAAGCATTTTAGTTTCTGTGCTTTCTTTGGGCCTAAGCGGGCTTTTATTTGTCTTAGCTGCAACATATACCGCTTCCATTGATCCCGAATCTATTGTAAAAAAAGATGTCTACCAGTATGGACAATTTGTGATTGATACTACTGGTAAATACAGTGAGAAAGTTTCGGAAATTGAAAACTTCAAACAAAAGATAATGGAGCTTCCAAACATTAGCAATATAAAGCAAGTTGTTGAAACAGATATTAGTTGGGCAGGGAAAAATAGCACAGGCAAAGATCAACTTTCTATTATTACCGATAATGATTTTGCCTCTATTCAGCAATTCAGAGAATCAGGCGATTTGGATTATCAACAGCTTGTTCAATCTAACCAGATCGTTGCTGTAAATGGTGTAGAAGGTATTTCTAAAGGCGATACAGTAGAATTTACATTTGGGGATGGCACCCAAAAAACTTATACGGTGGGAGGCGTATTAGATGGTGATCTGTATTCAAATACAGCAATTTATGGCGGCTGGTTTTTAATGCCTGCTGAATTGATAACAGAAAATTCGGCTTCTTTTGATGTTTCTATCAGGTTGATCGTAAAGGCAAATGATACCGGATTGGAGCACACCATAATATCTTTAGAGAAATTAGTGGATATGTCAGATGGATTAACACTGACGACTATGCAGGAAGCGATTGCTTCAAAAGAAGCTACTATCAGGCAGGTAGGAATATCTATCATAGGAGTAACACTATTCTTGCTGCTTTTTAGTATCATCACTTTTGCAAGCACAATTATTACAAATATAGCAACAAAAAAGCGAGAATACGCTATGCTTCAATCCATCGGTATGACTTGGAAACAAACAGGAAAAATGGCACTATGCGAAAGTTGTGTACTGGCTGTAGGGAGCCTGATACTTACTCTGATATTGGGAATTATTTTAGGGCAGATATTGATAAAAGGCTTGATAAGTGCAGGGATTTTCTATTTGTCATATACATTTCCATTAACATTGTTTACTGTATATTGCATTGTGGTAGTTCTGATTATTTTGACGATTACTATTTCCGCTTTTTACAGTTTACAAAAAACTCCGTTGGTTGAGAGATTACGGATTGTAGACTAATGAAGTAGACCCGACTAATATAAAAATGTCCGAGCATCGTAACATTTCACCCCGATTTTCATTGAAATTTCTTAGTCGCTGTAACATTTTGCGGACATTTGGGTTTTACAATACCCTTATCAACAAAGGCAAGGAGGCGACGCAATGGAATTGACTCCGACATTGATTTTGAATCTGGCGCTGCTGATCGTCCCGCCCGTTACCCTTGTGCTGGTGTTCTGGCAATGGCTGGCCCGGCACATCCGCTGGGTGGTTGCCTTGACTGCTCTCTGTGATGTTCTCCTGTTTTGGGATGAATTGTTCTACTATGAGAGCTTCGGCCTGTTCGCTGTGCTGATTCTGGTACAGTTGGTGGCCACCGGCGCAGCAGCGTTCCGCATTTACAACAAACAAAGAAAGGATTGAATTTTATGAGCATTTTACAGACTATCGACCTGAAAAAATATTACGGCACAGAGCCGAACATCACCCGCGCCCTTGACGGCGTGAACTTCTCCGTGGAGGACGGCGAGTTTGTGGCTGTTGTGGGAACCTCCGGCAGCGGCAAGTCTACCCTGCTTCACATGATGGGCGGGCTGGACACCCCTACTTCCGGCAATGTCATTGTCCGGGACAAAGAGCTGTCAAAAATGAACGACGAGCAGCTTACCATCTTCCGCCGCCGCAACATCGGCTTTATCTTCCAGAACTATAACCTTGTTCCCATCCTGAATGTGTATGAGAACATCGTCCTGCCGGTGGAGTTAGACGGGGACACGGTGGATCAGAAGTTTTTGGACGAGATCGTTCACCTGCTGGGGCTGGAAGATAAACTGAAAAATATGCCGAACAATCTTTCCGGCGGCCAGCAGCAGCGTGTGGCTATCGCACGCGCCCTGATTACCAAACCGGCTATTGTGCTGGCCGACGAGCCGACCGGCAACCTTGACAGCAAGACCAGCGCCGAGGTGCTAGGGCTTATCAAGCGCACCAGTGCAGAGTTCCGGCAAACTGTTGTGATGATTACCCACAATGACGACATAGCCCGTCTTGCAGATCGGATTGTCCGCATTGAGGACGGCAAGATTGTGGAGTAAGGAGGTGGCAGGCTATGACATGGCCTTTTGAGAATGATACCAGCGCCATTACAAAGAAGCTGGCAAAGAAAAGTTTGCAAAGCGAGAAGCGCCGGAATCTGATGGTGGTGATTGCCGTTGCGCTGGCGGCATTTCTGATCTGCTTTACGGGAATTGTGTCTACCTCCCTGACACAAATGCAGCGCAATCAGGTTGTCGATACTTATGAGGCGGTCTGGCTGGGCGTAGAGGAAAACGACATTGAAACCCTGAAAGGACTGCCGGAGTTTGAGCGCGTAGGCGGCTACTATATGCTGGGTGAGGAGCTTTCAGAACAGGGCTATCATGCGTCCTATGTGTATTGCGACGCGCAAATGATGGAGATTGCCAAGGCGCAGATGGAGTTGTTAGAGGGCCGGGTTCCTGAAAAAGCAAATGAAGTTGTTGTAAGCGAATACTTTCTTTCCACCTATGGAAACAATGCCAAGATCGGGGACACTGTGACCTTAGATACAGAGAGTTTTCATGGTGATTATGTCGTTACCGGCATTATGGACAGCGTAAATGAAAAAGAAGCGAATACCTGCGCTATCATTCTTTCCAACGCTGCCCTGACAGGATGGAAAGGGTTTGACCCGACTGGCTATCGCGCCTATGTCCATTTCAAAAACAGCGACCAGTTGGGCGAAGAACTGATGACCTCTTATTGCAGGGAGATTGCGGAGGAATATCAGCTTCCTATGCCCAAAATGAACAGCAAGTATTTTGCCTATGCTTCTAAATCCTTTGATTTTGCACTGATGGCTGGCGTGATTGCCATTGTTCTGATCGGCGGCTATATTGTGATCCAGAGTATCTTCCGTATCTCCATCAATGACAAAATCAAGAGCTACGGGCAGCTTCGGACGATTGGTGCAACGCCAAAGCAAATCAAGCGGATTGTAAAGCGGGAGGGGCGTAAACTCGGCAGTATCGGGATTTTGATTGGTACAGTGCTGGGTGTATGCGGCGGTTTTCTTTTGTTTCCCAAGGGATTTAATGCTGTTTCCTATGTGGCAACGATTATTTTGACACTCATAAGCAGTTGGATCATGGTATCTGTTTCCATCCGTAAGCCGATAAAAATTGCGGCAGGGATTTCCCCGATTGAAGCCGTCCGTTTTACCCCGGCACAAAAGGACATCCGAAGCCGAAAAAAGAATATCAAGCTCAATCCTGTTTCAATGGGAATTGCGAATTTTAAGCGTGACCGAAAAAAGACCGTTGCTATTGTAGCCTCATTGAGTTTGGGCGGAATTATTCTGCTTGTGGTATCCTCCATTGTTTTGCTGCGTTCTCCAGAGGCGCTTGCAAGACGGTTTTTCCCGGACGGCGACTATAAAATTTATTTGGATTCTGAAATGACAGAAGAAAAGGTTATGGCAGCGGGAAATCCGTTGAATGAAGAATTAAAACAGGAAATCTTATCTATTGATGGTGTTACAGATATAATTCCAAGCAGACAATCTCTCTATGCAACCCTTAAGACGGACATTTACCAAAGCGGTGGTATGTGTGATATGCTGACCGACCAGAATTATGCAACAGTTGAAGCGGCTCTGACAGCAGGAACGATGCCAAAAGATTCCCGTAGTATTGTAATTGACTATAATGTGCTAAAGCAGAATGAGGATATGGGTGTTGGTTCAACAGTTGACTTTTATTTTGGAGAGGGGCAACCGCCTGTTTCCGTCACTGTATCAGGATTGTTTGATTCCAACAAGACGCCTTCCGGGCATGGAAAACTGGCCCTCGATGGAGTACTCTTTTTCGCACCAGAAGCGTTGTTCCACGAACTGCACCCGGAAATCACCTCTTTTGACTATTCATGGAGCATTGTAAATGACCCTAAAAAAACGGACTATGTGGGAGCTGAATTGAAAAATATTGTTGCCAGCCATAGTAATATTGCCTTAGATGAAATCAATACAGTGATTGAATATGAAGAAATGACAAATTCTTTTGCGTTTGGCAGTATGGAGATACTTTCATGGTTGGTATTTCTCTTTGGCGTTATCAACCTTATCAATACGACACTCTCTAACCAGATAGCCCGAAAGCAGGAAAACAGTATTCTGCGTTCTATCGGCCTAACACAAAAACAGCTATGTAAAATGAACATCTGTGAGGGGCTGTGCTATGCGCTCTTTGCAACATTGGCGACGCTGATCGTTGGGCTTCCGGCTTCCATCTTTGCTTGCAGAAAAATGAGTATAGGAGCTTTTGCCGGAAATGTAGTGCCTTACAAATTCCCGGTTTTGGAAATGGGACTGTTCATTCTGGTATTGTTCGGAATGGAACTGATCTTGTCTGTATGGACAATCCGCAGACAGAAAAAGCAATCCCTGATCGAACAAATGCGGGCGATGGAATAACCGTATGGGATCGGCGGGGCGGCGTGTGCTGCCCCGCTTTTTTCGCCATTTCTCAAAAAATTTTTGAAATGTCCGAGCTTTGTAACAATTCAGCCTGTTTTTTTGTCGAAATCAAAGGCACCTCGGACATTTGTGTAACATTTGTAGTTTATGCTTGTGGTAAATCAATATTGGGGGTGAGGACACATGAAAAAGATACTGCTGATCGACGACAGCGACACCTATACATGGTGTCTGCGAAAATACTTACAGCACCGGGGCTACCCGGTAAAAACGGCTTCCACTCTGAAAGAAGCGCGGGCCGCCATCCAAGAGGAAATGCCGCTGGTGGTCTGCTGTGATCTCGACCTGCCGGACGGTTCCGGCATGGACTTTCTGGACGAGGTGCGGGCCGCAGACAAGGAGCTGCCTTTTATTCTGGCGTCCTGCCATGACAGGGACGACTACGAACAAGAGGCTATACGCCGGGGCGCGACGCTGTGCATGGACAAAATGAAAGGGCTATTGCTGCAAGATAAGCTGGTGGAATACGCTTACCGGCAGTTATCCGACGAAAAGGCCCCGACCTTTCACAAGTTGCTCTTTGTCCATGCGGAAGATACCAGCGCCGAAGTGCTGCGGGCGGCTATGCTGCAAAAGGGCTTTGACCTGATTCTGGTTTCCTCGATTGGGGAGGCCAAGCGCCGGATTTTTGAGGATAAGGAAATAGACCTGATCTTGTGTGATCTGGAACTGCCGGACGGCACAGCAATGGAGCTGTTTCATACGCCGCGGCGGGTGGCGGGGATGTTCCAAATGAAGAATCCCCCTGTCCGGCTTCTGCCGTTCTTTATCCTCACCGAGAACAACGACCCTGCCACGGAATATGAATATCGGCATGAGGGCGTGAACGACTATATCACCGCCCCGGTCAATATCCCGGAGCTGATCCGGCAGGTTTTGTTCTTTGTGGAGTAATTGAAAAATTTTATGGAGGTGATGATGTGATGGGACATTAGCTGTTTTTGATATAGAAGAATCCGGCAAACAGATTGGCGAAAAGTTATTTCTGCTTCTTAACGAGGAACAAAAGAATGCTCTAATGCAATATATTTTGGAGCAAGGAGTCTGTCATGGAACAGTATTCAATTCCTGTCACACTTCTTCCACAGCAGAGAAAAATCCTCTGACAGAAATACAAGAAGGCGAGCTTTATCTATGCCTGGAACACCGTACTGTCAGGGTTCGTGAACGGATTATCAACCTGACAAGTAAGGAGTTTGATATACTGGCATTACTCATTGCCAATCCCAAACGTGTTTTTACTTACGAACTGATTACCGATTTGGTTTGGAAAGAGGATTGTGATTTCTATTCGAGAAAAGCGATTCATAATCATATAAGTAAGTTGCGTAAGAAATTGCGCTTTGAACCGGATCTTCCAAACTATATTGAGAGTGTCGCCGGGATCGGCTATAAATTTGAACATCTATAACATGAGCCCACAAGGTGTTGTTTCCCCTTGTGGGCTTGCTTTTTGCAGCATATATTCTAAGAGCGGAATATGTAGAAAATTGCGAATATAAAGAGTAAAAAGCGAATATCTGCGGACTGATAAAGGAAACATAACCGATATAATTTTCTCCCAAGGAGGTATCAAGTAGCCGATTCAGGTTCCTCCTTGATGGGAGGAAATGCCTATGCGTCTATGCAACACAGATCTGCAGATAAACTGCTTTACATTCAGTCACCTATACGTCGTAGTCCAGCTCGTATGGATTGCGGCGTTTTTGGTTTCGACAAAGTTTGAGCATTTTCGCTGTCAACCTCCCGGAAAAATTTTATACTGCTGCTTTGGCGCGCCTGTTCTTTGTACGGGCGCGCTTTTTTGTACCCTTTTTTTAATCAGAAAGAGACTTAGACCTTATCGCTGCCGCAGCCCACCCTCTGATTTCGATTTTTGCCATCAACTCAAACATCGAAATTGGAGGAAATTACTATGAAGAAAATCAATCTTCGGGATTATTACCCGTATTATACACAGGACATGATCGTTGAGGTGCCGGATGAAGTTGCTTTGTTGCTTCGGGAATATATGTTGTTGGAAGAAGCCTATCGGATTCGTACATACCGCTATAAAGCATTTTACTCTCTGGATCGAGACGAAGGTATTGAGCGTGAGATATTGCAAAAGCCTCTTAACCCGGCAGAAATTTGGGAACAGCGCCAAATGACGGAGTTGATTTATAAAGGTCTTTCCAAACTTCCGGTAAAGCAGCGCCAACGAATCTATGCACACTTTTTTCTTGGCATGAGCAAAGCAGATATTGCCAAAGCGGAAGGAACACACAAAAGCCGGATCACCCGTTCTATCGAAGCCGGATTGCGTAGTCTGGAAAAATATTTCAAAGAAATTTTATAACAGACGGCAACTTTGCCCCTAAAAATGTACTGAATAGTAGAGGGACATATTCGGCGGGACAAGCTGGACGGGTGTGGTAAGGAAGCATATACATCCTCCCACCCCAACTGCAATATCAATTTGTCTGCCATGCCCCTTGCTTGTTCCTTGACAACCGAATATACGCTGTTACAGGTACTTCATTCTGTGTTCCGAGCGGCAGATGGGGCGGCGCGGTGACAGGCGGCCTAAGGAGGTGATGGATCCAGGCTGTCCGAGCGATAAACGCAACCTACGAAACCGGCTGTGGCAGGCCGGACGCGATAACGACGCAGATCATAATGGTACTTCTTCACAGCTTCCTAAAGACTTGGGGAGAGTTCCTGCGACGTTTGCTTGCTCTGGCAAAGCGGCGGCGTATGCGGGACTATGATGCGGTGACGCTATCCGCAGCCTGTAACAGCCCCGTCCTTATAACAGAAGGACTTGCCGGGGTGCGTGGCAAATACGGCAGTAAAATCGAAATCAGATATAATGGGCCGGATTTATGTGTGTAATAACCATAGATCCGACCTATTCATGTGGTTTTGATAACACAGTTTTCAGAAGGGAGTTGATACTATGGAATTGAATACCATTGTCAGTGAAGTGGGTACACTGGTAGACATTCGGGATGTCTCTGTCAACAAAGAACTTTCCCGTGATGAACGAATTGCAGAATTCGTTCAGCAAATCAAAAATCCATACCATTTTAAGTGTGGGCGTTTTACTGTACAGGCCAGCTTTTCTGCTGAAGGTGCTACCCTGGAAGAATGTATCAAAGGTATTTTGCGATAGCTGCAATTTTAAGAAAGGGGCTGACTTTTCCGTAAAAGCATGGTAGAATAAGAATCGGAAAAGGAATTGAATATGGATTAACCACACTTCTTGAATTGCGGGGATTTTTCTGTGCAACGAAAGGAGTGTTTTTTTATGCAGGTTTACAAAGCGATTAAGTACATCCGTCTTTCTTATACGGATGATAAAACAGTAGAAAGTGACAGCGTTGCTAACCAGCGGCGCCTGATCGATGACTACATAGCCCGACACCCGGAAATTGAGGTTGTGGCAGAAAAAATTGACGATGGTTATAGTGGTGTTTTGTTTGATCGCCCGGCATTTCAGGAAATGATGCGGATGATCGAACAAGGCGAAGCTAACTGCGTGATTGTCAAAGACCTCTCCCGCTTAGGTCGTGAGTACATAGAAACAGGCCGTTATATGCGCAGGGTATTTCCAGCCTATGGAGTGCGTTTTATCGCAATTAACGATAATGTGGACACAGAAAATGACGCTGCCGATGATCTCACGGTTTCTGTCAAAAACATTATGAATGAGGCTTACTGTCGGGATATTTCTGTTAAGACACGGAGCGCCCTGGAAGTAAAACGGCGCAGCGGGGATTTTGTAGGTGCTTTTACCATCTATGGTTATGTGAAAGTCGGCGATAAACACAAGAGCCTGGAAGTAGACGAATATGCTGCCAATGTTGTGCGGGATATTTTCAGAAAACGGCTGGAAGGATTCAGCGCTTCCCATATAGCGGATGAACTGAACCGATTAGGAATTCTTTCACCTTTGGCGTATAAGCGCAATCACGGAATGCCTCATGCAAAAGGTGGCTATACAGACCGAAAGGATTGCAAATGGTCTGCAACTACAATCATCCGCATTTTACAGGATGAAACTTACACCGGAACACTGGTCCAGGGCAAGCAGACAACGCCCCATTTCAAATTAAAAGAGCGTGAGGACAAACCTTCTTCGGAATGGATTCGTGTGGAGAGAACCCATGAAGCGATCATACAAAAGCACGATTTTGATCTGGTGCAACGGCTCCGCAGGATTGACACAAGGACTTCTCCCAAATCGGATAAGGTTTACCTTTTTTCCGGTATTTTGATCTGCGGCTGCTGTGGCTGCCGTATGACCCGCAAGACGAACCGCTATAAAGATAAAGAGTATCACTATTATTATTGCCCGACCGGCAAAAAGAATGGCTGCACATCGTCGGTCATGCTGAAAGAGTCGGATCTGATTGAATGTGTGCAGGACAGTTTGAAAGGACATATTGAAAATGTTGCTTCTCTGGATGCCCTGCTGTCCAGTATCAGTCAGGAACGGATCAACCGGGAATTGGCACAGGAATATGCCGCACAGATCAGAGTAAATGAAAAGCGTGTAGCACAGACCGAGGGCTTTAAGGCAAAACTCTATGAAAATCTGGTGAGTGGAATTCTGACAAAGGAAGAATTTCTCTCTTATAAGCGAAAATACAATGCAGATATTGAACTGTTCCAAAAGGCAATCGCTGAATGGAACGATAAACTTACAGATGTATTGGAAAACCGAAGCGAACGAAATCGTTGGATCAACCATTTTATGAAATTTTCTACTATGGAGGATATTGACCGCCGGGCAGTCATGCAGCTTATCCGAAGCATACGGGTAATGGGTAAAGATGAACTGCATATTGAATTTAATTACCAGGATGAATATCAGAAAGCAATCTCTTTGGCGGAACAGATTGCTACAAAAAATGAAGAAAGGATGGTGGGCTAAATGGCAAGAAAAAGCAGAAAACAGACGGCGGCACCTATGCCGGCACCATCTTTATATGTACATGTAGCTCTGTATATCCGTCTTTCTGTGGAGGATAACAAAAAGCGGGGCTGCTCAGTAGAAAATCAAAAGCTGGTACTGAATGACTTTCTTTCAGATAAACCGGACTTCGTTGTGTATGATACCTATATCGACAACGGAGCGACAGGGACAAATTTTCACCGCCCTGGATTTCAGCAAATGCTATCTGATATTGAAGCAGGCCACATTAACTGTGTGATTGTTAAGGATCTTTCCCGATTAGGGCGAAATTCTATTGACACAGGTTATTATATCGAACAGTATTTCCATGCTCATAATGTTCGTTTCATTGCTGTTACGGATCAGTTTGATACAGCGGATTCCGGAAATCTTCATGGCGGTATCATGCTGCCTTTGAAAAATATGATCAATGAAGCCTATGCTCTGGACATTGGACGAAAAATCAAAGCACAAGCGCGGCAGGCTATGAAAGACGGCGACTATATTGGTGCACGGGCACCTTACGGTTACAGGAAAGATCCTGATAATTGCCATAAACTTCTGATTGATGAAAATACTGCCCCTGTGGTAAAACAGATTTTTGAATGGTCACATGAGCATGTGGCACTGAACCGGATTGTCCGCAATCTAAATGAGATGGGGATTCCGGCACCGAGCCATTATAAAAAGGCCACTGGCGAGATTACCAGTCCGGGTCTGATTGGAAGCGGCAAATGGCAGACCCGTACAGTGATGAAAATTTTAGAAAGCGAAGTCTATACAGGCGATCTGGTGCAAGGAAAAACAAAGATTGTAGATCATCAGCAGGTCAAGGCTGGAGAAGATAATCTGATTATTGCAAAATGCACCCATGAACCGATCATCAGCCATGAGTTGTTTAATGCAGTTCAGGAATACAGAAAACAGATCTGTGAAGAAAGCAAAGCAACTCCAAAACGTCCCTACACACCAAACATTTTCAAAGGTAAAGTGTTCTGTGCTGATTGTGGCAGAAGCCTTCACAGGCAACGCGCCGAGCGCCGGAAAGGACCCGACACTTACTGGTTCCACTGCCTTACAAACAGCCGGGTAGAAAAAGATAGCTGCAAAGGTGCGATGATACAGGAGAAAGAACTGATTTCTACTGTTACGGCTATTCTTGAAAAAGAGCTGACAGTTGCGCTGGGAATGTCGCTGCCACTCTTTCAGTTGGAGGCAAGACAAAAACAGGAAAAAGATAAGCTGAAAATTCAGATGTCGGCCAAACGGCAGGAAATTGAAAAAACACGCCGGCTGATCCGTGGCCTATATGAAAATTTTGTACAGGGTATTTTGACAAATGACGAATACTTTGAATTGAAAGCGAATTATGAACATGCTATCAATGCTCTGTCTGGTGAGATTGAAGTATTTGAAAAATCTATGGACTCCCTGGACAACCAGCTTGCCAGATACCGTGCAATGGAAAAGGATGCAAAAACACTGGCACAGGATCATGTGCTGACTGCGGAACTGATTGAACGGCTCATTGAACGAATTGAGATAGACCACGAGCGGAATATTCATGTAACCTTCCGTTTCAAAAATGAATTTCAGGGAAAGGCGGTGGAACCGTGCACAACTATGTGATTGCCCTTTATATCCGTCTTTCTGTGGAAGATTTCAAAACCGAAAGTTTGAGCATACCAAATCAAAAACTGATTCTTCGTGAAAAAGCTATGTCTCTGCCGGAATGGGATAACAGTGAGATTTTGGAATTTATTGACAATGGTCATACAGGGACAAATTTTGAGCGTCCGGCGGTGCAGGAACTTTTAACAATGGTTCAGGCCGGAAAGATTAACTGTATTATTGTAAAAGACCTTTCCCGATTTGGACGTAACAGCATTGAAACCGGCTATTTTATTGAGCGGGTATTTCCTCTTTACCACACCCGTTTTATTTCCGTCAGTGATGATTTTGACACAGCTAATTTCAAAGGTGATACCGGAGGGATTGATATTGCTTTCAAGTATCTTATTAGCGAGTGTTATAGCCGGGATATGTCCATGAAAACCAAAAGTGCAAAATACGCAAAGATGCGTTGTGGGGAATATCAGAGTGTCATCTGTCCTTACGGCTATCGCAAGAGTGCAGACGGACGTATGGAACCGGATGAGGATGTTGCCCCGAATGTACAGATGATATTTCAATGGGCGTCTGAAGGCAACACCGCAGCGAGATCACAAGAAAACTGTATGCCAGGAATATCCCCACCCCTGGGGAATATCGCAAACTTAAAGGCAAGGACTATTACAATGTTTCCCGAACAAACGGCGTTTGGAGTACATCAACGGTCCTGCGTATTTTAGAAGATCAAAGATATATCGGTACCTATGTAATTGGCAAGAGAAAGGTAAAAGAGATTGGCAGCCGACATACACAGTTAAAGGATGAAAGTGAGTGGTTCAAAATACCGAACCATCATCCGGCTATTGTAAGTGTGGATCTATTTGAGAAAGCCAATGCTTCAATTAAGCGTTTCTCTCTGTCAAATAAAAAGCCGCGTGATTATCTGCTCCGTGGTAAGGTGTTCTGTGGATGCTGCAATCATGCAATGTCTCTACGAATGGTGCGTGGTTTTATTGCCGTCATTCCGAGGTGGCTGAAACGCTTCCTTGTCATGGTGTGCGCATAAAGATGGCAGATCTGGAGCAGGTTGTATTTGAAACAATTCGGGCTCAAATGTGTCCGGCATTGGGAATTGATAGCAATAAGGATAAATTGGATTTGCAGACAGTCCAGCAGGCCGAACATGAAGAAAAACTCCGTTCTATTCAAGATAGCAAGCGGCATCTTTATGAGCAGTATGCACTCGGAGAGATTGATTTGGAAACCTATCGAACACGAAAAGCGGTTTATGACACGGAGCTGGTACAAGCCAAAAATGTTCATGCTGTCATTACTGCACAGACCAAGCAGATAAAAAGTGATTATGAGATTAAGCTGAAACAACAAGAAATTGTGCAGGAAGTCGGAAACGCCAACACGCTGACAAAAGCTCTGATTGACCTGCTTATCAACAAAGTTTACGTCTTTCCAGGAGATCGGATTGAGATTGAATATGCAACACAGGATTTCTTAGAAACTAAGGAATCCGAAAAGGAGGTATAACCGTGAACACCCACTTGAAACAGCTATGGGCAGCTATGAAGCTGCCCGAAAAACTTCAAAAAAAGTTATAAATTTTTGTCGTGGGCTTGACATAAGGGTGTCGGATATCATGGCACTGTATGCAGAAGGGGCATCCAGTCTTTGTGTGAATGGCAGTGTGGATATGCTGAGCAGGCTGGCAGGAATATCAGCCAGTAAGTATACTGGGTATCCGCCCTATGATGATGCACCTAAGGAGGGTGAATTTGACTGGGATGGATTTACGAGAAACCTTGCAATCGGTCTTGGAGTAGTTGCAGTATGTGCCATTGGTGCCGCAATTAGTATAGCAACGCTTGGTGCTGGAAGTATTTTAGCCGGGGCGTTATAGGTGCGGGTATTGGTGCATTATCTACGACAGCATGAAGCAGGAGAGGAAGATAGCAACCGGAAATGTCCGAAGTGCGAAAGAAGCTTTTCGGGATGTAAGAATATCGGCTGCCAGCGGTTTTATAACGGGGGCATTTGGAGCAAAATTTCCAGGAGCACATCGTTTGGTTGAAGGTGTTGTAGATACGGCGGTATCGGCAGGTGAAAGATTTTTATATGCAGTTTTTGACGATAGCATGTCATGGGAGGAAAAGAGGGCATATGCTTTTGATCCAGGACAGATGGTGGCAGATTTTGTAACAGGTGTTGTCATAGGAGAATTCCTTGATGGGATAATGGCAGCAACACAGAATAAGTTAAGAAGTATTTTTGCAAATAATGATGCTACGATGCGTGAGGCTCTTGGGAGTGGTAGTAATACTCATGTACCAAGTGCTAATACGCAAGTAGTGCGACATCCAGAAATAAATCACCTAATCAAGTGAAGATGAGTGATGTGACAAATTATTGGGACGATTATTTGGGTAGTAATCAAACCAATATACATCCAAGGACAGGATTAGTGGATAATGATAGAATTTTTTCTGCTGATGGAACAAAGAGTATACGATTCGGTAATCATGAAATGGATAGTATGGGAACAACTAATATAAATGTTTTTAATTAACTCGACTCAATAAGTATTCCATGATATAATCTTCATATAATTGTATAGGGAGGTCATATTCATGGGCAGAAA
>ENA-OQEX01000471-OQEX01000471.1-human-gut-metagenome-genome-assembly--contig:-NODE-471-length-21458-cov-5.271530_pt1 | contig 21458 bp, 33 predicted proteins | sample MGYA00242802_ERZ504649 | MGnify/ENA primary metagenome ERZ504649 (study PRJEB26092, sample SAMD00036194) | human gut metagenome | host: Homo sapiens | study: EMG produced TPA metagenomics assembly of...
GTCCGCCGGACGCCACAAGGCAGAGGAAGGGCGGCTTCAGCTCCGGGTGGGTCAGGTAGAGGGCCGCAATGTGGCCCCGCAGATGGTGGACCGGCACCAGAGGCTTGCCCGCCGAGTAGGCAAGGCCCTTGGCAAAGTTGACGCCACCAGCACTGCGCCGATGAGGCCGGGCGCGAAGGTGACAGCCACGGCGTCCACGTCGTCGATGGTCTTGCCTGCGTCCAGCAGAGCCTTTTTGACGGTGGCGCTGATGAACTCACAGTGGCGGCGGCTGGCGATCTCCGGCACGACGCCGCCGTAAAGCGCCTGCTCCTTGACGCTGGTGGAGATGACATTGCTCAGCAGGTGCCGGCCATCTTCCACCAGAGATGCGGCGGTCTCGTCGCAGGTGGATTCGATTCCTAAGATGATCATGGTTTTAGTGGGCCTCCAGCCAGTTTTTGCCCTGATGCACTTCGGTGCTCAGGGGGACAGCGTAATTGACACAGCCTTCCATCTCTTCCTGCAGGATGGCGGCGGCTTTCGCGGCTTCTGCCTCCGGGGCCTCGACGATGAGTTCGTCGTGGACGGTCAGGATGAGGCGGCTCTCCATCTTCTCGTCCCGCAGACGCCGCCAGACCCGCACCATCGCCAGCTTGATGACGTCGGCGGCGGTGCCTTGGATCGGCGTGTTGCGGGCCATCCGCTCGCCGCTGGCCCGGATGTTGTGATTGTTGCTGGCCAGCTCCGGCAGGGAGCGGCGGCGTCCGAAGAGGGTGGACACATAGCCGCAGCTCCGGGCGTCGGAGATGGTCTTGTCCATGTAGCCGCTGACTTTCGGGAAGGTGGCCAGATAGTTTTTCAGGAAGGCGTCTGCTTCTTTGACGCTCACGCCGATGTCCTTCGAGAGGCTGTAAGCGCCCTTACCGTACATGATGCCGAAGTTGATGGCTTTTGCCGAAGAGCGCAGGCGGGGCGTGACCTGCTCGAGGGGCAGACCGTAGATCTTGGCGGCAGTGCTGCGGTGGATGTCCTCGCCGGTGAGGAAGGCCTGCTGCATATGCTCGTCGCCGGTGACGTGGGCGAGGATGCGCAGCTCGATCTGGCTGTAGTCGGCGTCCACCAGAACGCAGCCGGGCCGCGCCACAAAGTAAGCGCGGAGCTGGCTGCCCAGCTCGGTGCGGATGGGGATGTTCTGCAGGTTGGGGTTATCGGAGGAAAGGCGTCCGGTGCGGGCTTCGGTCTGGTTGAAGCGGGTGTGGATGCGGCCATCCTCCGCGATGACCTTCAGCAGGCCCTCGACGTAGGTGGAGTTCAGCTTCTGGTAGGCGCGGTATTGCAGAATATCCTCCACCAGTGGGTAGTCCCGCAGCTTCCAGCGTCTCGGCGTCGGTGGACCAGCCGCGCTGGGTCTTTTTACCGTGGGGCAGGCCCATGGTGTCGAAGAGCATCTCGCCCAGCTGCTTGGGGCTGTTGGGGTTGAAGCTGGCGCTGCCCGTCTCCATGTGGATGCGGGTGAGGACGTCTTCCAGCTCCGAGCGCATCTTCACGCCGAACTTCTCGATGCCTTCTTTGTCCACGAGGATGCCAATGCGGGTCATGTCGGCCAGCACCTGCGCCAGCGGGAACTCGATGTCGTTGTAGAGGGAGTCTTCCTCCAGCGCGGTGATCTCTGTCTTCATCTTGGCGAACAGGTCGGCCAGCGCACCGGCGTCCGGCCACTTCTCACAGGTGAAAGCGGCGTCGGCGCGGTAGCTGATGATGAGCTCCGAGAGGTTGTACTTGGAAGCCGAGGCGTCCAGCAGATAGGCCGCCAGCTTGCCGTCCCAGACGATGCTGCTGCCCCAGCCGCCCGCAGCCATGGCGCGGGCGTAGAGCGGCGCGCTGTCGAAGACGTCAAGGGTGACGTCTTTGTTGTCCAGCAGGCGGAGCAGGTCTTCGGATTCCAGCGGAAAGACGGTCTTGCCCTGCACGGCATACCACGCGGCGGGCTGCAGCTCCACGATGCGGACGCCCTGCTTGCCCATGACAGCGGGCCGCGCGGCCACGAGGTAATGGCCCTTCGGCTCAGCGGGCAGAGCGGCAAGCTCGGCTTCCGGCAGAGGCTCTGCCGGCGCTCTTTCCGGGTCGGCGGCGGGGGTGATGTCGCTCAGGCCGAAGCGGGCAATGAGGGAGTGGAGCTCCAGCTCCTGCATCAGCCGGACGGCTTCAGCCTTGTTGCCCTCGCCCACGGCATAGGCGCCCTCGGCGGTGTCGATGGGGGCGTCGGTGCGGATGGTGCCCAGCGTGTAGCTCAGCTCTGCCATGGCGCGGTCTTCGGCCAGATGCTCCCGCTGCTTGGGCTTGATGGTCTTGTCAGTGGTGTCGTCGAGGTGGGCGTAGACCCCCTCGAGACTGCCGTATTTCTGGATGAGGGCGAAGGCACTCTTCTCGCCGATGCCCTTCACGCCCGGGATGTTGTCGGAGGTGTCGCCCATCAGGCTCTTCACGTCGATGAGCTGGCGGGGCGTGACGCCGTATTTCTCCTTCACGGCGTCCACATCCATGGTGACGGTCTTGCTGCGGCCCAACGCCGTGGTAGCCAGCAGAACGGTGGTGGTGTCGCTGACCAGCTGTAAGCTGTCCCGGTCTCCGGTGGCAAGGAAGCAGTCGTCGCTGCGGGCGGCGCAGGCGGCGGCCAGCGTGCCGAGGATGTCGTCGGCTTCCCAGCCTCGGCGGTCACTTCACGATAGCCCAGCAGGGCCAGAAGCTGCCGGATGACGGGAATCTGGGCAGCCAGTTCGTCGGGCATCTTATGGCGGGTGGCCTTGTAGCGTCGTACATCTTGTGGCGGAAGGTGGGGGCTTTGAGGTCGAAAGCCACAGCCACCTCGTCGGGCTCAGATTCTTTGAGCAGGGAGAGCAGGATATTCAGAAAGCCGAAAATGGCGTTGGTATAGCGGCCGTCCTTGGTGGTCAGCAGCTTGATGCCGTAAAAGGCACGGTTGGCGATGCTGTTGCCGTCAATGACCAGTAAACGCATAGCTTGTGGTCCTCCATTCCATAATTTCACATTCTATAGTATACCACAAAATAGAGCGGATGGGGGAGAGTTTGCACAAAAAAGCCTCTCCCTTTGGGAGAGGTGTCACCGAAGGTGACGGAGAGGGCAAGCCCGTTGCCAAACAGCTGCTGCACAGCGATGAGCAGGGCCTTTGACAGAGTGGTATTATCGCTGTGTTTGGGTGTCTCCGTCAGCAGCCTTGCCCTCTCAGGCGCTTGCGCGCCAGCTCTCCCAGAGGGAGAGCCACTGGCGTGTCGGTCAGGCTTTGTCTGGACGAGCAAAGTCTGTATGTTCCTAAAACAGGAGTGCCCTGCTACCAAGGTCAACAGCTGCTTGACAATGAATGTCTGTTCTGAAGCAGCTGTCCTCTATAGCAGGGCACTATCTTTTGCGGGATATTATACTTCAGCAGTCAGGCGAAAGTGGCCCGGCCTGCCAAGGGCTCCCCTCTGGGGGAGCTGTCACGCCGCAGGCGTGACTGAGAGGGTCACTCCACCTTATCGCGCTCACCGGGCAGGCGTTGGCGGCGTCCACGGCCAGCGGCACCTGGTCGGGCGGGATGTCGCCGGGGATGGCGACGGCCAGAGTCCCTTCCATCTGGTATACCTCGGGGCAGAGCCCGGCACACTGGGTGCAGCCGATGCAGAGTTCAGGGTCTACGAATGCTTTCATGTTGGTACTACCTCCATTCAAAATGAGAAAAAGGCGCTGAGAGCAGTGTGGCCCGGCGGAGCAGAAAATATGCTATAGGCTTTCGGGCGCAGATATGTTACAATAGAGCAGAATGAACAGGAGGGCAAGAGCATGAACATCCAGATATTCGGCACCACCAAGTGCTTCGATACCAAAAAGGCTCAGCGCTATTTCAAGGAGCGCGGCATCAAGTTCCAGATGATCGATTTGAAAGAAAAAGAGATGAGCCGGGGCGAGTTTGAAAATGTGTCCCGCGCTCTGGGCGGCTGGCAGGCGCTGGTGGACCCCAACGCCAAGGACAAGCAGACCCTCGCTCTGCTGGATGCGCTGGTGGACTGGCAGAAGGAAGACAAGCTCTTCGAGAACCAGCAGCTGTTCCGCACCCCCATCGTCCGCAATGGCCGTCAGGCACCGTCGGCTACCAGCCCGACATCTGGAAGAACTGGGAGTAAGAAGCTGTTTTCATAACCATTGCACATACTCTGGCTATGAAAACACTTCTGGGCCGGTTTCACCAAAATAACACGGGCAGGGTTTTGCACCCTGCCATGATTGTGGTATACTGTTTTTATCTGAAAAGTGAAACAACGCAGGAGACGATAACCATATGAAGATAGAAATGACCCCGGAAGAACACGCCCGGCTCCACCGCCGCCGCGGTCGGCAGGCCCTCGGGCTGGTCATCGCGGTGCTGGTGCTCATCGGTGTGCTGACCGTGCTGCACGCAGCGTAAACGCCGTGGCAAAGCTGTTTGACGATACGGCCCAGAAGCAGGAATACGAGGACAAGCTGGAAGGTCTGGTGCTGTTCGACCCCGTGCCTTTTGAGGGCATCGAGAACATCGACGACCTGACCCTCCGCGAGGCCGCGGTCTGGGGCTGTGTGTACAGCATCCAGGAGACCCAGGGCGGCTTCGACGGCTACAACACCGACCCCGACACCGAGCAGCTGCTCATCCCCTCGGTGGACGTGGACGCCTACCTCGCAAAGCTTGTCGGCCCCAGCTTCCGCATGACCCACAAGACCTTCGAGATGGAGGATATGACCATCGAGTTCGACGACACCACCCAGTGCTATAAGATCCCCGTCACCGGCAGCGTGGGCAGTTACCGCGCCACCGTCACCAAGCTGTTCAAGAAGGACGGCCTCCTCCACGTCACCGTGGGCTACATCCCCAACCAGAACGCAACGGACAGCATCCTCACCACCACCTCGGATACGCCGGTCAAGTACATGGACTATCTGTTCAGCCGCCAGAGCGGCAGCTGGTATCTCACCGGCCTGACCGAGAGCGAGACGAAGCCCGAGTCAACGGCGGCGTCCACTGCCTCCGAGCCTGCCATGATGGCAGACAGCGAGGTGCAGGACGCCATCCTCGCCACCGGCGGCGAAACGCCCGCTGACTCCGACACTGCGTCCTCGGAGGCCGCAGCCGCCAGCGAGGAAGCGGACAGCACCGCCGAAAGCGAAGCCGCCTCGGACGCAGAGCCGCAGGCCGAAAGTGCGGCCAGCGCGGCGGCATAAAACGAATCACAAACAAAACCGGGAAGCTCTCAGAGCTTCCCGGTTTTTGCATATCCGGAATTACTTCAAATCAAACCGCACGACCACCAGCCGATACCAGAGATACGGCACCATGTTCCATATCATCCACAATTCCATCAGAACATAATTCGGCAGGTCGCGGAGACGGAAGGGGCGCTTGCCCAGCTGGCCGTTTTTGAGCAGGGCGAAGGCTTCGTGCATTCCCTTGTCCCACGCCTCGCCGAAGCCCTGTTTGTGGAACTTGTAGCACTTGAGCAGATAGCCCAGCGCCAGCGGAAGGATGTTGAGGATGAGCATCAGCAGAGGCTCGTTCTTGAGGGGGAGAAGGATGCTGTTGCGGCCGCTCTGCTGGCTCTTGAAGGCGTTGTACCGCACCGCGCCGGTGCTGGCGCCGCAGATGTGGTAGCACTTTGCCGTGGGGCAGAGGACGTTTTTGTAACCGGCGTTGTTGGCGCGCAGCTGAGGTCCACGTCCTCGAAGTAGGCAAAAAGTTTTCATCGAAGACGCCGATCTCGTCGAGGATGCTTTTGCGGTAGAGGGCCGCGCCGCCGCAGGCCGAGAAGATGCGCTTCTGTTTGGTGTAGCGGCTGGCCCGGCGGCCGTCGCCGGTCTTGCAGGCAAAGCCCATCCATGTGACGTAATCGCCGGCGTCGTCGGCAAGCTCCCGGTCGAAGTGGCGGATCATAAGGCTCTGGACGGCGAAAATTTTCTCGTCGCTTTCGGCCACGCGGATGAGCTCGGCCAGCCACTGGGGCTCTGCAAAGGCGTCGTTGTTGAACAGCACCACGAACTCGCTTTTCGCCCGGGCGATGCCCTGATTCACGGCGTGGGAAAAGCCGGTGTTGGAGCCGTTCTCGATGAGCTGGAAGTTCGGGCGGCTGCAATAGCTGCGGGCCTGCTCAAGGCTCTCGTCGGTGGAGCCGTTATCCACCACGATAAGCTCGAAGTCCTGCTCCGTCTGGGCGTAGACCGACTCGATGGAGTCCTTGAGCCAGCCTTTGCCGTTGATGTTGGGGATGATGATGGTCGCTTTCATAGATTCTGTGCTCCTGCGCATTTTCTTCTAGCATACAAAAGACAGTATAACATATTTTGAAGAAATTGAAAATTCCCTCTTGACAAAAAAGATGATTTGAGTATTATTGTATTAAGCACTTAGCACAGCAACACAAGGAGATGAGACGATGGGCGAACGATTCGATATGAGCCGCCCCATCTACGCACAGATCGTGGAACGGCTCAAGGCAAAAATATTAGCGGGCGTCTACCCGCCCGGCGGACATCTGGACTCGGTGCGCGACATGGCCGCAGCGGCAGGCGTCAACCCCAACACCATGCAGCGGGCGCTGGCCCAGCTGGAGGCGGAAGGGCTCGTCTACACCGAGCGGACCACGGGCCGCTTCGTCACCGAAGATACAGCCTTTTGGAACAGCTGCGGGACGAGACGGCCCGCACCATGACCGCCGAATATCTCGAGAAAATGCGCGGCATCGGCTACGGCCCGGCAGAGGCCGCAAAGCTTATGACGGGCTGGGAAACAAAGGAGAGTGATTCAAATGAATGAGCTTTTAACTTGTGAGGGCCTGACGAAATCCTACCAGAAGGGGACAAACGCCCTCGATAACATCGAGCTGCACATCGGCTTTGGCCGCATCGTGGGTCTGCTTGGCCCCAACGGCAGCGGCAAGACCACCCTCATCAAGCTGGCGAACGGCCTTTTGCAGCCCACGGCGGGCAGCATCCGAATCGCGGGCATGGGCCCCGGCCCGGACACGAAGGCCATCGTCTCCTACCTGCCGGATGCCGCATGGCTGCCCGACTGGATGCGGGTGGAGCAGCTGGTGGAGATGTTCCGGGATTTCTACGCCGACTTCGACCCCGCCAAGGCGAATGAGATGCTGGAAAAGCTGGAGCTTTCGCCCAAAGCACCCCTCAAGAGCCTTTCCAAGGGCAACAAGGAGAAAGTCCAGCTCATCCTTGCCATGAGCCGGAACGCCCGGCTCTACCTGCTGGATGAACCCATCGGCGGCGTGGACCCGGCGGCGCGGGACTACATCCTGAACACCATCCTCACCAACTACAGCCGGGACGCCTCGGTCATCATCTCCACCCACCTCATCGAGGACGTGGAGCCGGTGCTGGATGAGGCTGTGTTCCTGAAGAACGGCAGGATTTTTGCCCACCGCTCGGTGGATGAGCTCCGCGAGACCGAGGGCATGAGTGTGGATGCATATTTCCGGGAGGTATTCAAATGCTGAAAAAGTTACTGAAATATGAGTTCCGGGCCACGGCCCGCACCTACGGCGGAATGTATCTGGCCCTGCTGGCGGCGTCGGTGCTCTTTGGCGGCTCAGTCAGGAGATGGAACGGCACCAATAGTGACGCCTATTCGACTCTCGTGGGCCTGCTGAGCCTTATCTACACCGCCGTCATCATCGGCACCGTGGTCGTCACCATCATGACCATCGTGCAGCGGTTCTACCGCAACCTGCTGGGCCGGGAGGGCTACCTGATGCACACCCTGCCGGTGACGGAAACACAGCTTGTGACCTCGAAGCTCATCTCCAGCACCGTGTGGAGCCTGTGCAGCATCCTCGCAGCCTGCCTTTCCTTCGGCATTCTGGCTGTCCTGATGATGGCGGATATGGACCTGCTTGAGCAGCTGCCGCTGATGTGGTCGAGCATCCGGGAGATATTCGCCCGCTATAACATGGAGTTCTGGGGGGCGCTGGCTTTCAGCGGCGTCGTCAGCTTCGTGCGGATGGTCAGCGCCATCGCCTGCATCTATGCTGCCTGCATGGTGGGACATCAGTTCAAGAACCACCCCGCGCTGGCGGGCATCCTGAGCTTCTTTGTCATGCAGTATCTGCAGGCTGGCTCGAAAAGCTGCTCCGGATCGGCACCGGCGTCTACGAGACGGCCATCTATAGCGCCGTAGGCGATATGGGCAGCATCGAGGCTGCCGTATCGGCTCTGGGATACATGGAGAGCGCGATGGTCACGCTGGGCGTCGCGGCGGCATTCGGCGTCTTCTGGTTCGGGCTGACGGTCTGGCTGATGCGAAACAAACTCAACCTCGAGTGATGAAACGTGAAAAAATCTGACGGAAAAATTTGAAATTCCCTCTTGACTTTACACGGATAAAGTGTATAATGCAATCAAACCGATGAGGCGGAAGAGAACCTGCAAAGCGCATCTTCAGTGAGCCCGGACAGTGAAAACGGGTGAGAGCGGGGCAGAGATTCGTGGGCCGCCGAGGGCCGGGCAAACGAGGCAGAGCCTCCAGTAGCTTGGGACGGAAGCCTCCGTTACAGGGCAGGGGAGTGTTGGCTCTCCGTGAGGGGCTTTGCGGCTTTCAAGAGGAAAGCGGGCAAGGCAAGCAAGGTGGCACCGCAGATTCGAATTTTTCGACTCTGTCCTTGTGGATGAACACACAGGGACAGGGTCGTTTTGTTATATGAGAACAAAAGCCCGTCCCGCAAGTGGAGCGGGTTTTTATTTTACATGCCGCCCGCTCCAGGGAAGGAGCAACCGCTATGAAAACCATGAAGATGATCTCCCGCCGCAGCTTTCTAAAAGCCGCCATGGCCGCCGCTGCCGTTTCCGCTCTGGGTCTGACCGGCTGCGGTTCGTCCGCTTCGAGCACTGCATCCGGCACCGCTTCCAGTGCAGCAGCATCTTCTGCCGCCGCCAGCGAGGCAGGCCAGACCTTCAAGGTGGGCATTGTCAACTATGTTGACCACGCTTCTCTGAACCAGATCGTTGCGTCGGTGGAGGAGCGTCTGGACGAGGTGGGCAGGGAGAAGGGCGTCACCTTCGACTACGCCGACTACTACGCCAACGCGCAGGCCGACCAGACCAACCTGAACCAGATCGGCGCCGACCTCGTGGCCGACGGCGTGGACGTCATCGTGGCTGTGGCTACCCCCACCGCCGCTACCATGCTGGCCGCTGTGGAGGACACCGACATCCCCGTCGTCTACTCCGCCGTCACTGACCCCGCCGCCGCAGGCTTTGACACCGAGCCGAACATCACCGGCACTTCCGACGCCCTGAACACCGACGCCATCATGAACCTCATCCTGGCCGTCAACCCCGGCATCGACACCATCGGCCTGCTGTATGATCTGAGTCAGGATGCTTCTACACAGGCCATTGCAGACGCCAAGGCTTTCTGCGACAGCAAGGGCATCAAGTACATCGAGAAGAACGGCACCACCACCGCCGAAGTTCAGATGGCCGCTGAGGCCCTCATCGCCGCCGGTGTCAAGCTGTCTTCACCCCCACCGACAACACCGTCATGACCGCCGAGCTTTCCATCTACGAGACCTTCACCGAGGCAGGCGTCCAGCACTACACCGGCGCTGACAGCTTCGCTCTGAACGGTGCCTTCGTGGGCTACGGCGTCGATTACGTCCAGCTGGGCGAGGCTACCGCCGATATGGTGGTGGAACTGCTCTGCGACGGCAAGACCCCTGCAGACCTGCCTTTCCAGACCTTCGACAACGGCATTGCCACCATCAACACCGAGACCTGCGAGGCTCTGGGCCTCGACCTCGACACCGTGAAGAAGGCCTTTGCACCCTACTGCACCGAGGTCGTGGAAGTGACCACGGCCGAGAACTTCTCTTAACCGCTGAAAGCCTCTCCCTTTGGGAGAGGTGTCACCGAAGGTGACGGAGAGGGCAAGGACGCTGTGAAAAAAGCAAAAACGCTGCGATAAGTTGACTCGAACAAAAGGTTATCGCAAGGCGAATAGCTTTTGGTCAGGCGGCTTGCCCTCTCAGGCGCTTGCGCGCCAGCTCTCCCAAAGGGAGAGCCTTAAAAAGGAAAATATTATTTATTAAGGAGCACACCATGCTGGCGAGTATCTTTTCGCTCAATGTCATCCAGACCGCGCTCGAGCTGGGCTGCATCTACGCCCTCGTTGCGCTGGCTCTGTTTCTGAGCTATTCCATCCTGAATATCGCGGACCTGTCCACCGACGGCTGCTTCACCCTTGGCTGCGCTGTCGCCTGTCAGGTGGCGCTGACCGGCCACCCCTTCCTCGCCCTGCTGGCGGCGATGGCGGCCGGTGTGTGCTCCGGTTTCATCACAGCCTTTTTGCAGACCCGCCTCGGCGTCGAGAGCATCATGGCCGGCATCATCGTCAACACCGGCCTCTACACCATCAATCTGGCCGTGATGGGCTTCTCGTCCACCATGTCGCTGGTCAAGACCGATACCGTCTTCTCCATCGCCAAGAGCGCCCTGAGCTTCACAGGCGGCGGGTATAAGCTGGTGCTGGCGGCGGTAGTCATCGCGCTGGCCGGTGCCGCCATGGTGGGCTTCCTCGGAACCCGCCTCGGCCTTTCGATCCGTGCCACTGGCGATAACGCTGCCATGGTGCGTGCTTCCAGCATCAACCCGCCTTCACCATCACGGTGGGCCTCTGCATCTCGGGCGCATTGACCGCCCTTTCCGGCGGCCTGCTGGCTCAGTACCAGAAGAGCTGCGACATCAACGTAGGCACCGGCATGGTGACCATCGCGCTGGCTTCCCTCATCATCGGCGAAACGCTGGTGGGCAAGCGGACGATGGTGCGCCGCGTGCTGGGCGTCGTGTTCGGCAGCTGCCTCTACCGTTTTATCGTGGCGGTGGCCTCCGCTTCAACGCCCCGGCTGCTGCCATGAAGCTGGTCAGCGCCATCATCGTGGCAGTGGCCATCTCGATGCCCGCCATCCGGGAGAAGATCGCCTTTGAGAAGCGCCGCAGTGCGGCCCGTCAGGCACGGAAGGAGCGTGTGTAAAATGGAGATGCTCGAACTTTGTGACCTGCACAAGACCTTCAACCCCGGCACCGTCAACGAGAAAGTGGCCCTGAACGGCGTCAGCCTGACCATGGAAGCGGGAGACTTCGCACCATCGTCGGCTCCAACGGCGCGGGCAAATCCACCCTCTTCAACGCCATCACCGGCGGCTTCATCGCCGACGAGGGCAGCATTACGCTGGGCGGCGAGGACATCACCTTCGCGCCGGAATATCAGCGCAGCCGGGTCATCGGACACCTGTTCCAGGACCCGCTCAAGGGTACGGCCCCCAACATGACCATCGAGGAGAATCTGGCGCTGGCCTACCTTCGCGCCGGGACCGCCCCCAACGCCATCTTCTCCCGCATCTCCCGCAAGGATAAGGAGATCTTCCGTGAGAAGCTGGCCCTGCTGGATATGGGCCTCGAAGACCGGATGAAGCAGCCGGTGGGCCTGCTGTCGGGCGTCAGCGTCAGGCGCTGACCCTGCTGATGGCCACCCTCGTCACCCCGAAGCTCCTGCTTCTGGACGAGCACACCGCCGCTCTCGACCCTGCCACCGCCGAAAAGGTGCTGGACCTCACCAAGAGCATCGTGGCCGAAAAAAAGATCACCTGCCTGATGGTCACCCACAATATGCATCAGGCATTGGAGCTGGGCAACCACACCCTCATGATGGACGCGGGCCGCATCGTCTTCGATGTCAAGGGCGAGGCCCGCAGCAAGATGACCGTGGACGACCTGCTCGAGAAGTTCCGCGAGAACGCCGGCAAGGTCCTCGACAATGACCGCATCCTCCTGAGCAAGGTGGAAGCTGGCAACTGAGCATAAGCAGAAAGACTGCTGCAAAACAGCACTCTGAAAAAAACAATGAACAAAACCCGGAACTCCTTCAGAGCCAGGACGGCTTGAAAAGGGTTCCGGGTTTTGTGTTGTTTCTTTCTATCTTACAGCATCTTGGAGAGGAATGCCTTCAGGCGGGGATGCTTGGGGTTGGTGAACAGCTCCTGCGGCGGCTCATCCTCCTGAATGCGGCCCTCGTCAATGAAGATGACGCGGTTGGAGACTTCGCGGGCGAAGCCCATCTCATGGGTGACCACCAGCATGGTGATGCCGGTGTGAGCCAGCTCTTTCATCAGCTCGAGGACCTCGCCGACCATCTCGGGGTCGAGGGCACTGGTAGGCTCATCGAAGAGGATGACGTCCGGGTCCATTGCCAGCGCCCGGGCGATGGCGATGCGCTGCTGCTGGCCGCCCGAAAGGCTCTTGGGGTAGACGTTGGCCTTGTCGGCCAGACCCACGCGGGCCAGAAGCTCGTCGGCGCGCTTGGAGATGGCCTCTTTGTCCTTGAGCTTGAGCAGGCTGGGGGCCAGCTCAAGGTTTTTCTTGACGGTCAGGTGGGGGAAGAGGTTGAAGTGCTGGAACACCATGCCCATCTTCTGGCGGACGGCGTCGATGTGGTCGTCGTCCACCTCCACGCCCTCAAATCTGATGCTGCCGCCGGTGGGGATCTCCAACCGGTTCAGGCAGCGCAGGAAGGTGGATTTGCCGCAGCCCGAGGGGCCGATGAGGCAGACCACATCGCCGCGGTAGATGTCGATGTCGATGCCCTTCAGGACGTCGAGGATGGGGGTGGGCTGCTTTGCGCCCTTCCGCTTTTCGCCGCCATAGGTCTTGGTCAGACCGCGGACTTCCAGGATCTTATCGGTCACTTTGTGCCAGCCTCCTCTCAAACTTTGCGAGCAGCCATGTGAACAGCATCACCAGCACCAGATAGATGAGGGCGACGCCAAACAGGGGGAACATGGCCTCGTAGGTGCGGTTCATGATGCCCTGGGCCGCATACAGCAGCTCCTTGCCGCCGATGACGGTGATAAGGGAGGTATCCTTCAGCAGCATGATGAACTCGTTGCCCAGGGCAGGCAGCACCGCCCGGATGGCCTGGGGGATGATGATGACCACCATAGTAGTGATGTAGTTCAGGCCCAGGCTGCGGCCGGCCTCCATCTGGCCCGGGTCCACAGCCATCAGGCCGCCCCGGATGATCTCGGAGACGTAAGCGCCGGAGTTGATGCCCAGCGCCAGAGCACCGACCATCGTGAAGTTGCGGCTGTTGTTGAAGATGACCATGCTCATGATGAGCAGCTGCACCATCATGGGGGTGCCCCGGATCACGGTGGTGTACACCTGACACACGGCGTTAAAGACCCCCAGCACCGGGTTCGAGCGGCCGGGGCGCTGCTGGTCGTGGGCCACACGCACCAGCGCCACCACGCTGCCCAGCAGGACGCCCATGGCCAGAGCAATGGCAGTGACCAGCAGGGTGGTGCCTACGCCCCCGATGTACTGGAGCCAGCGGTCCTTCAGGACAAAGGCCTGATAAAATTTGTAGAACAGCTCCTGCCCCATGTCCAGCCGGCCGCCGCTTTTCAGCAGCTGGCTCAACAGTTCGTATTGTGCGGCCATTCGCATCCTCACTTTCTTTTCGTCTGTTGTGATCTTGTCAGAATTTTGTAACCTATATCCCTTAAAAAAGGGGAGGTGCCCGGTGGGCCGCCTCCTTGAGGGGTCTGTTTACTCAGCCTTGATGTACTTGTCCACGATGGCCTGCAGGGTGCCGTCGGCCTTCAGCTCCTCCAGAGCGGCGTTCACAGCCTCCAGCAGAGCGGTGTTGCCCTTTGCCATGCCGATGGCGTAGTCCTCCTCGGCGTAGCTGGTGTCCAGGATCTTCAGGCCGGGGTTGGACTCCACATAGGCCTTGGCGGGCTCGTTGTCGATGACCACAGCGTCCACCTGGCCGTTGTTCAGGGCCTGTACAGCGGTCAGGCCGTTGTCGTAGGCCACCACGGCGTCCTCGCCAAAGTCGTCGGAGCAGTACAGGTAGCCGGTGGTGCCGCGCTGGGTGCCGATCTTCTTGCCGGCCAGATCGTCCACAGAGGCAATGTCGGAGCCTCGGGCACGATGACGGACTGGATGCCGGTGGCGTAGCTGTCGGAGAAGGACATCACAGCCATCCGCTCGTCGGTGACAGTGATGCCTGCCATGGCGATGTCGGCCTTGCCCTGCTGCACGCTGAGCAGAGCGGCGTCAAAATCCATGTCGTCGATCTGCAGCTCCAGGCCCAGCTTCTCGCAATGGCCTGTGCGGTGTCCACATCGATGCCCTCAATGGTGCCGGCGTCGGTGGTCATCTCGTAGGGAGGGAAGGTGGCGTTGGTGGCCATGGTCAGCTTGCCGGCCTCAACGGTGGTCAGCTCAGCAGCGGCAGCGCTGGTGGAAGCAGCCTCAGAAGAAGCAGCAACAGAGCTTGCAGCAGCGGAAGAAGCGGTGGAGGCAGAGCCGCCGCAGGCGGTCAGGGCCAGAGCAGCAGCGGAAACAGCGGCGGCAGCCAGGAAGCTGCGGCGAGAGATCTTTTTCATATTCAAACACTCCTCTTTATGTGCATATCGTTTGCATCTCTCTGCTGCGATGCGATTCATCGAAAAATCAGAGAGCGTGTTTAGTATAGGTTGTACAATTTGAAAAGTCAAGTGTTGTGCAAAAATTCCATCAAATTGAAACCGAATTGCAAACAATTATGCAGAATAAAGCTTGAGAGCGATGTATATATGCAGAACCTCTCAGTCTGCCCGGATGCGAAAGCCTCTCCCCTTGGGAGAGGTGTCACCGCAGGTGACGGAGAGGCAAGCTCAGCGCGACAGAGCCGCCGCACGGCGATAGGCAGCTCCTTTGTCAGAGCGAAACTATCGCGACGTCTGCAATTCTTTGGCAGCGTCCTTGCCCTCTCAGGCGCTTCGCGCCAGCTCTCCCAAAGGGAGAGCCATTATACGCTTCTTGCCAGCTCTTCCACGCTCCGCTTCGGCACGCAGTAGTCACCGTTCTCATCGAGGTAATACTTGATACCGGTCTTCTCCGTCATCGGTACGACCCTGGCGGCGTGAGTGGGGCAGCCAAGAGCTACCATGAAGGCCAGCTTGTCCGGTGCGGCGATGCCCAGAAGCTCGCTCAGGGCGGGCTTGTTGATGGCACCCATGATGCAGCTGCCCACGCCCTTGGCCCATGCGGCGAGGGTGATGTTCGCCAGCGCGATGCCGGTGTCGGTGTTCAGGTCGCCGGGGATGGAGCTGTCCTGCACGACGGCCAGATACATCACAGGCTGCTCGTCGGCTTTGGGTGTACCCTGCTCCGGCGGCAGATAGGCGGCCCACTTGACCAGCGGATGGACTTTTGCCACCATCTCAGGGCTCTGCACAACCACCAGCTTCACGGCCTGACGGTTCGCGCCGCAGGACGACAGGCGCAGGGCCTCCACCATATCGTCCACCACATCCTGCGGCACCGGTTTCTGGGCGAAGCGGCGGTAGGTGCGGCGGGTGTTGAGCGTTTCCATAACAGACATCGGCAGACACTCCTTTATATAAGTTTGATTTGATTATAGCACCGGCGAAAGAGCCGCACAAGGGAGGCGGAGATCTATTTCCGCTTCCAGGCGTGGCCGCTGGGCATAGGCAGGCCCAGCACCAGCGCGATGCCTACAGCCAGCGCCACGGCACCTTGAAGGTGGAGATGCCGTTGGCCAGAGAAAGGGCATTCTCGCCCTGGATGAAATAGTAGGCGGTGTAGTAGATGCCCGCGCCGGGGACCAGCGGGAAGATGCCGGTCAGCAGAAAGACCGTTACCGGCGTTTTGAGCAGGATGGCGAAGAGCCGGGACACCAGCGTCAGCGGGATGACTGCGATGAGGGAGGCTGCCGCGGCATCGGCCCCATACAAGACCGCCAGCTCATAGATGAACCAGCACCGCGCCCACCAGTGCACAGCAGGGGAGGGTGCGCTTAGGGCAGGCGAAGAGGACGGCGAAACTCAGCGTCCCCGCCCCGGCCAGAAAGAACTGCGCCGCCAGCTGGCCGATCTGTGTGCTTGTCAAGGTCATCATACCACCGTCACCCCCGTCACCCCCGTCAGGATCGAAGTAAGGCTCAGAACAAGGCCGGTGCCGATGGCGATGCTGGCCGCGATGAGCAGGGCGTCTATCATCGGATGGTGCCGGAGAGGTAGTCGCCCTGCACGAAGTCCCGGATGCCCATGGTGAAGCGATGCCGGGGGTCAATATCATCAGGGCGCCGATGATGGCGTGGCTGGCCTCAGTGTCCAGCAGATGGCACCCCAGAATGCAGACCAAGGTAATGAGCGCTGCCGCCGAGATCTTGCGGAAGCCGTTGGAAAGCCTCCGATTTTCACAGAGCAGCAGATAGCCGCTGACGATGAGACCCGCTGCCGCTGCCGCCAGCGCCGAGCGTATCGTGCCGCCGAAGATGAGCGCAAAACAGGCTGTGCCGCTCATCCCGGCGAGGAGCTGGGTCTTGCCCTTGGGGAAGGGGATGCGCCGGGCCTCGGCCAAGCGGTGTTCAGCCTCGTCCAGTGTGATGCCCCCGGCTGCTATCTCGCGGGAAAGGGCGTTCACCGCGGCCACCCGGCCTAAGTGAGTCGTCCGCACCGGCACGTTCCGCACTTCGGCGATCTCTGCCGTGCCGGCGCTGGCGAAGATGCCGTTGGTCAGCACGTAGACGTGGAACTCCCGCAGATGGAAGCTGCGGGCCATGATCTCCATCGTCTGCTCCACCCGGAAGACCTCTGCTCCGTTTTCCAGCAGTGTCTCGCCCGCCGCCATGATAAAGTCCATGATGCGGCGCCGCTGCTCGTCGCTGGGATATAACTCTCTGCTGTCCATTCCGGCCCTCCCTGTCATGCCCGCCAAAGGGGCATATCATCTCATGCTATACTGTATCATAATTCCGGCGGCTTGCAAAGGCGTCTTTTCACATTTTTGCACAACTTCCGTCCTTGCCGTCGGGGGCGCAGTGTGTTACACTGATAACAACTATGGAAAGATCCAGAAACCACAGGAGGAAATGACCGTGAAGCAGAGTCTGAGTTTCGCGCGCCGTCTGACGGCGCTGGTGCTGGCAGCTGTGATGCTGTGCGTGGCTGTCCCGGCGGCGTTCGCCGAGGATGCCGCACCCGGTGCCACCACCATTGGCGGTGCAAACACCACCCTTATCCCTGAGGAAGAAGAAAATTGTCTGAGCTGGCTCTTCGGCTCCAAAGATAAAATTACACTGCCCTATCTGAACATCAAGGGCAAGGGCCTGCGCCGGAACGTGTCGCTGGACCTTGTGGACTGCCTGGTGGGCATCACCTACACCGAGCTTGGCTCCATCGGCAGCTATGTCAGCGCCAGTGCCGCGCAGGAGGCGTGGAAGGCCCAGGCCGTGGCCATCCACTCCTACCTCGAGTACCATAAGCAGTACGGCTCCTCGGCCAACGCCTCATCTACACCCCCGTGGAGGACATCCCGTCCTCGGCCCGGTCGGCCATCCGCAAGGCGGTGGAGGCTGTGAAGGATGAGGTGCTGACCTGCAACGGCAGCGTCATCGACGCCGTCTGGTCGGCCAGCGCAGGCTACAACACCCAGACCGGCGTCTACGGCACCTGCTCCAGCCTCGACGCCTGGGGCTCGGATGTGCCGTATCTCAAGAGCGTGGAAAGCCCCTATGAGCGCCAGTACCACGAGAAGATGCGCCGCATCATCGGCAAGGATTATGACTATGTCGAGTACAACGACAGCCGCACCGGTGAGCCCTACCAGAGCGCCGACACCACCCACAAAGACCTCGGCGGCTTCGTCCAGTACAATACGCTGGTGTCCAATGGCCGCAGCTACCGCTATATCGGCCAGTTCGTGTCCTCCCGCTACTGCTTCGATTTCAGCACGGATGCAGCGGGTGTACCCTGTATGTACTACTACGGCTTCGGCCACGGCGTGGGCATGAGCCAGTGCGGCGCCGTGGGCTACGCCGCCGAGGAGGGGATGGGCTACCGCGACATCCTGAAGCACTACTACTCCGGCGTTTCCATCCGGACGGTGGGCAGCGGCACGAGCTCCGGCGGCGGTCTGTTCAGCTGCTGCGCCGCCTGCTGGGCATGTAAAAAATCAAAAGGAATTGCGCAAAATACTTCTCAAATGGGACGTGATTTGGTATACTGTACACGCTTGTACACAAGAGACAGACGATTTCGCGTTTCACGCTCCAAAGCGGGAGCGATACGATAAAGAATAACAGGTGGAGAGAACGGAATGCAGTTGGAGAAGGAAAAGAAAGAAAAGCGGGAGCGGGAGCGCTGCCGCGCACTGGCGCAGCGCATCGCGGAGGAGGCAAACCCCGCCTCGGCGGCCCTGCTGGGAGAGCAGATGTCCCTGCTGACGGAAGCCCTGCACCGTGCAGGTGTGGAGGCAGAAGAGTGGACAGAGGGCTCTGAGGCAGAGCTTCTGGTGGTGGCAGACCCCGCGTGGGAAACGCTGCCCGAGACCCTGCCCGCCCGGGTGCTGCTGGTGAGCGATGAGAGCACCGTTATGGCGGGCTGGGCCGAGCAGCTGGCCCAGAGAGGGTATTTCCGCGATTTTGGCTGGCGCAGCAAGGGCCGCGCTCAGCAGTCGGCGCTGTTCTGCACCAGCCAGCCCACCCAGCTGAAGATGGTGCGGGGCTACGAGATGGAAATGGACATCCTGCGTGACCGGATGGTGCGCGCCGAGCGCACCAGCGGCGAGGAAGCCGAGCTCATCGCCCGGCTGCGCAGCGACCTTTCGCTCAGCCGCAGCCACGAGCAGCAGCTGGAAAAGGCACTGGGCGAGGTGACCGGCTCGAAGTTCTGGAAGATGACCTGGCCCATGCGCTATGTCGTCAGCAAGAGCCGCCAGCTCTGGCACACTCTGCCTTTCTTCGTGCTCCTGCGGGAGCTGCGCAGCGGCGGCATCGAGGGTGTGCGGGAACTGGCCCGCGCCCGCCGCGAGTACGCCGCCCTCTTCCCGGGCAAAGTCATGCGCGCCGACCGGTTCGCACCGGTGGAACTGCTGGTGCGGCAGGCAGGCGACCAGCCTGCAGGCCCCAAGATCAGCATCGTGGTGCCGCTCTACAACACCCCGCTGGACTTCCTCGAAGAGCTGCTGGATTCCGTCGTGAACCAGACCTACCGCAACTGGGAGCTCTGCTGTGTGGACGCCGGCACTGCCCCGGGTGTGGGCGAGATGGTGCAGCAGCGCGCCGCTGTGGACCCTCGTATCCGCTACAGGAAGCTGGAGAAGAATGAGCTCATCCCCGGCAACACCAACAAAGGCATCGAGATGGCCACCGGCGACTTCATCGCCCTGCTGGACCACGACGACATCCTCCATCCCTGCGCCCTCTGGTACGCGGCCAAGGCCATCGCAGAGCAGGGAGCCGACTTCGTCTATACCGATGAGGCGACCTTCGAGGGCAAGGTGGAGAATGTGGTGCTCTACCACTTCAAGCCGGACTTCATGCTGGACAACCTCCGCTCCAACAACTATATCTGCCACCTGACCCTCTTCAGCCGCCGGCTGATGGACGCCGCAGGCGGCCCGGAGCGGATGGAGTACAACGGCAGTCAGGATTACGAGCTCTTCCTCCGCCTGACCGAGACGGCCCGGAAGATCGTCCACATCCCCCACGCCCTCTATTACTGGCGTTCCAGCCCCGGCAGCACGGCCAGCGACATCTCCGCCAAGACCTACTGCATCGACGCGGGTATTGCCGCCCTCAAGCTCATTACGCCCGCTGCGGCGTGGCCGTGGACGATGTGTCCCTCATCCCGGGTACGCCGGGCTACTACAAGACCGACTACACCATCGACCATCCGGGCCGGGTGAGCATCCTCATCCCCACCTGCGACCACATCTGCGACTTGGTGACCTGCGTGGAGTCCATCTACGCCCGCACCACCTACCCGGATTTTGAGATCATCCTCATCGAGAACAACAGCAAGGCCCCCGAGACCTTCCGCACCTACGAGCGGATGCAGAAGGAGCACCCCGATAACCTCAAGGTCGTCACCTGGGAGGGCAAGGCTTCAACTACAGCGCCCTGAACAACTTCGGCGAGAAGTTCGCCACCGGTGAGTATCTGCTTCTGCTCAACAACGACACCGAGGTCATCACCGCCGCCTGGCTGGAAGAGATGGTCATGTACGCCCAGCAGAAGCGGGTGGGCTGCGTGGGTGCCAAGCTGCTCTACCCGGATGACACCATCCAGCACGCCGGTGTCGGCTTCGGCATCGGCGGCGTGGCGGGCCATCTGCACAAGTACTATCCCGCCAGCTCCGACGGCTATATGGGCCGCCTGAACTATGTGCAGGACGTCTACGCCGACACCGCCGCCTGCCTGCTCATCCGCAAGGAGATCTACGACGAAGTGGGCGGTCTGGACGAGAGCTATGCCGTGGCCTTCAACGATGTGGACTTCTGCGTCCGCGTCCGTCAGGCAGGCTACACCAACGTCTTCACTCCGTTTGCCCAGCTCTACCACTACGAGAGCAAGAGCCGCGGCATGGAGGACAACCCCGAAAAGCAGAAGCGTTTTCAGGGCGAGGTGCTGCGTTTTCAGGCCCGCTGGGGCGACCTGCTGGCTGCGGGCGACCCCTGCACCAACCCGAACTTCGACATCCAGCGCGAAGATTTCAGCCTGAAGATATTACCGCTGGAATGATAAGGAGAACGAACTTGGAACTCTCTGCCTGTATCGTTGTCTATAACGGCTGCGACGAAGCCCTCAAGGCGGCGCAGACGGTGCTGCAATACACCCGCCGCCACCCGCTGACCCTCTATCTGGTGGACAACGCCAGCCCCGACGGCAGCGGCGCACGTCTGGAAGCCGCCGTGAAGGGCGGCGCTTTGAGCACTCAGCCCGGCCAGAAAGTTGAGGTGCGCTGCCGCAAGGAGAACGGCGGTTTCGGCACCGGACACAACACCGTCCTGCCGGAGCTGACGAGCGACTATCACTTCATCCTGAACCCGGACATCCAGCTCACCGCCGATACCCTCAGCGATTTGGCCGACTGGATGGCCGCCCACCCGGATGCTGTGATGGCCCGGCCGGGGCTGCGCTTCCCGGATGGCCGTTCCCAGAGCCTGCCGCTGCGGCGCTGTGCGCTGCGGCCCATGGTCTACCGCCAGCTGCCGTTTTTGAAATTCTGGGAGAAATATAACCGTGCGTATTTGATGGAGGGGGAGGATCTGTCCGCTCCCGTTGAGATCGAGTTCTGCACCGGCAGCTTTTCCGCTGTGCGGACGGCGGAGTTCAAGGCCGTAGGCGGCTTCGATGAGCACTACTTCATGTATGTGGAGGATGCCGACCTGACCCAGAAGATGCGCACCACCGGCAAAGCCTACCTCGTGCCGCAGTACACCGCCATCCATGCATGGCATCGTGCGGCCCACCGCAGCCTCAAGCCCTTTTTGTGGCAGACCGGGAGCCTGCTGCGGTATTTCCACAAGTGGGGGTTCAAGTTCTGAGCCTTTGCTGATGAAACAAAAGAGCGCCCTCCGCAAAAATTTTTG
>ENA-OQEX01000472-OQEX01000472.1-human-gut-metagenome-genome-assembly--contig:-NODE-472-length-21412-cov-3.619309_pt1 | contig 21412 bp, 21 predicted proteins | sample MGYA00242802_ERZ504649 | MGnify/ENA primary metagenome ERZ504649 (study PRJEB26092, sample SAMD00036194) | human gut metagenome | host: Homo sapiens | study: EMG produced TPA metagenomics assembly of...
CTTCTTTTTTCTGCTGTTTTGCTTAAACGCTTTTCTTGTTTTTTCTTTTCCAGATCTCGTTTGGTAAATGAAATAGGTTTCGCCATTTGATTCTTTTTAAATTAGTAATATACAGTCCGACCTGCTAAGGGGAAGTGTATGGAATTAATAATGAGGTAATAAGAAAACGGGGGAGAAGTCGTTGTGAAATACTAACTCGAAATTTTATTACTCTATAAAGATACGGTTTTATTACGGATATCCCATAGAATATTTTCCTTTTTAAGAAATAATGGCATAAAAAAGGATGCATTTTAATAAATGCATCCTTTTGGCTTATCTTGAAGTAAACTGATTACTTCTTCTTGTTTTCCAACTGTTCTTTCAAAGCAGCCAAAGCATCGATATCACCTAAGTGGTAGAAGCTGCCTGATTTTGGATAGCAGGAGCGTCTTCTCTCTTAGTTGTTTTCTTTGCATTAGAAGCTGCTTTCTTTTCAGCTCTTTCTTCTGCCTTGGCAGCATCTTCGAAAATGCGGCTGTGAGACAGAATGATTCTCTTGGCATCCTTGTTGAATTCAATTACTTTGAATGACAGTTTTTCATCCAATTGGGCTTGAGAGCCATCTTCTTTTACCAGGTGTTTCGGAGTTGCAAAACCTTCTACACCATAAGGAAGAGCTACTACAGCACCCTTATCCAACATTTCGATGATAGTACCTTCGTGTACAGAACCTACAGTAAATACAGTTTCGAATACATCCCAAGGATTTTCTTCCAACTGTTTGTGACCAAGGCTCAAGCGACGGTTTTCTTTGTCGATTTCCAATACTTGAACTTCGATATCTGCACCGATCTGAGTGAATTCAGAAGGATGTTTTACTTTCTTAGTCCAAGACAGGTCAGAGATGTGGATCAATCCGTCTACACCTTCTTCGATTTCCACGAATACACCGAAGTTAGTGAAGTTACGAACTTTTGCAGTGTGCTTGGAACCTACAGGATACTTTTCTTCGATAGTTTCCCATGGATCTTGTTTCAACTGTTTGATACCCAAAGACATCTTACGTTCGTCACGGTCAAGAGTCAGGATAACAGCTTCTACTTCGTCACCTACCTTCATGAAGTCCTGAGCAGAACGCAAGTGCTGTGACCAAGACATTTCAGATACGTGAATCAAACCTTCTACGCCCGGAGCAATTTCGATGAATGCACCGTAGTCAGCCATAACGACTACTTTACCTTTCACTTTGTCACCTACCTGCAAGTTAGCATCCAAAGCATCCCATGGGTGCGGAGTCAGTTGTTTCAAACCAAGAGCAATACGTTTCTTTTCGTCATCGAAATCAAGGATAACTACGTTCAACTTCTGATCCAGTTCAACTACTTCTTTCGGATCGCTTACACGCCCCCAAGACAGGTCAGTGATATGAATCAAACCATCTACACCACCAAGGTCGATGAATACTCCGTATGATGTGATATTTTTAACAGTACCTTCCAGTACTTGTCCTTTTTCAAGTTTACCGATGATTTCTTTCTTCTGCTGTTCAAGTTCAGCTTCGATAAGAGCTTTGTGAGAAACAACAACGTTTTTGAATTCCTGGTTGATTTTAACCACTTTGAATTCCATTGTCTTACCTACAAATACATCGTAGTCGCGGATAGGTTTCACATCAATTTGAGAACCCGGTAAGAATGCTTCGATACCGAATACGTCCACAATCATACCACCCTTAGTGCGGCATTTGATGTAACCCTTAATAATTTCTTCATTTTCAAGAGCAGCGTTTACGCGGTCCCAAGAACGAGTAGCACGTGCTTTTTTGTGTGACAGAATTAACTGTCCTTTCTTATCTTCCTGATTTTCAATGTATACTTCTACAGTATCACCTATTTTCAAATCTGGATTGTAACGGAATTCATTCAAAGGAATGATACCGTCTGATTTGTAGCCGATATTGACAACTACTTCGCGTTTGTTCATTGCAATAACAGTACCGTCTACAACCTCGCGGTCGTTTACTTTGTTCAGCGTACTGTCATAAGCTTTTTCAAGATCTTCGTGCTCATGCTGGTTACAGCTTCGCCGTTTTCATAAGCATCCCAGTTGAAATCTTCAACAGGAGTGATGTTTTTTAAATTTTCCATTAATAAAATTGTTAAAATTCTCAGTTAATTACGTTAGACATTATATTGTTTATCTAATTTCGGGCGCAAAGATACAACAAAATACTGAAACACAAACAAGTTTGCTGAAATTTCTTGCTGATTAAAATTTAAATGGGATATAATCGTTGTTTTTAATTTATGTTTGTACATTTGTAGAAATTTAACCTATTAAAATATGGTAGCGTTCATTTTAGTTTGTTTCTACTTTTAGGTTTTTATGGGAGATAAGAAAGAGGAATAGTTTGGAAAAGGAGTTCGTTAAGAAGAAAATAAGGTGTGTTCCGTGAAAGAATTTTCGGATACCATATTGTATAATGTGGATGCATATATAATTTTGGTTGATCGGAATTTTTTGGTTGAAAAGACCAATTACTATAATTTGAATAATACTTCTGAAAGATAAGCGGAAAGTAATGTCCAGAGGCTTTAACGGTTATTTGTTCAAGCCTCTGAACAAAGAAGCTTTGTTTAATATGCTTCGCCAAATGGATATTTAATCTTCCAAAGAGTAATCAATGGTGGTTACAACACGGATACGTTTGATGTAAGGAGTATTGGCATCACGATCCTCGATACTGAATTGTCCCTGATAAGCTCTTTTTATCTTACCAAGTTCGCTGTCCGAGTCCTTGGCGAATTTAATAGCTGCCGCCCGTGCGTTTTTAGTTGCTTCCTCTATCATTTGAGGCTTGATGTCGTTTAAACCGGTATAGTCATATTGCACATTGTAACGATAATCTCCACCGGTAATAGCGATACCTTGCTTTAAGAGTTCGCTTTGTTCGCTGATCATCTTTCTCACCAGATCTACTTTAGTTGAAGTAACCGTGATGACAGAGGTCACATTATAGCGGAAGGGAACTGAATTATTATTATAACGTTCAGCTTGCATGTCTATAATTTCCGGTGCATTGATACTGATTTCGTTTTCAGTGATTCCTTTCTGTTTCAAGAAGCCGACAATTGTTTGGTTGGTTGTATTTATTTTGTTTATATAAGGTCGGGAGATCATTTCCCAGGTCTTTATACATTAAAGGCCAAGTTACTTTATTAGCTGGCACCTCCATTTCTGCCAGACCTTTCACATTCACTACTCTGTCTTTACCAGAGAAAGTGTCCAATCCCTGTTTGATAAAATACCCCATCACCAACATGCCTATAGCAAGGATGACGGCTTCTTGTTTCCAACTTTTCATACTTCAGTCGTTTTTAGTGATACAATTATTTGTTTTGTAAGCGTCAAATGCCTTTTTAACAGAGCCCTGTTCTTGCAGCAATTGTTTTGCTTCTGCTTTATTAATATGTAATTCGTCAATTAGCATTTGTACTCCTCGGTCTACTAGTTTTTGATTGCTGAGTTGCATGTTTACCATCCGGTTTCCTTTTACTCTGCCTAGTTTTATCATGACGGTGGTACTTATCATATTCAGTATCATTTTTTGCCCTGTGCCGCTCTTCATGCGCGAGCTGCCTGTGATAAATTCCGGACCGACTATCATTTCGATGGGTATATCTGCTACATTCGAGAGTGGAGAGTTTGGATTGCTGCTGATGCTTGCTGTTAATATTCCGTGTTCTCTCGCTTTTTGCAGCGCTCCTATAACATAAGGAGTTGTTCCCGATGCCGCTATGCCTATCAGGATGTCTTTATTTGTGATGTGATGCTTTTGTAGTTCCATCCAGCCTTTTTGACTATTATCTTCAGCATTTTCTACAGGATGTTTCAAAGCTTGTTCACCACCGGCTATAATACCTATGACACAGGTATCAGGCATACCGAAGTCGCTGGAATTTCAGAAGCGTCCAATACTCCTAGGCGTCCACTGGTTCCGGCTCCCAAATAGAATATGCGTCCTCCTTGATGCATACGTTCTACTATTTCATTTACTAGTTTTTCAATTTGTGGTATGCAGGCATGAACAGCTGAGGCTACTTTCCGGTCTTCTTCGTTGATACCTTCCAGTAACTCTCTGACGGATTTTTGTTCCAAATCCTCATGTATGGACGGTTGTTCGGTTATTTTTATAAATTCATACTTCGAATGATAATCCTTTAATCCTTCCAGTGGACTTTTTAAAACTTTTCCGATGGACACATTCAGTCTTAGAGCTGCTTCTTTTACTTCTTCTTGAAAGTAAAATGCAATAGAACCTGTAAAATGTACAAGAATATCATGATATTCGTATTGCATTACATTACGGGTGAAGAAATCAGTGAAGCAGGAAATTAATAAATTCTGCATCTCTGGTCTATGCTTGTGGGCGAAAAGAAAAGGAGTCAGACCCGCCAGAAAGCGGTTGGCTAAGGCTGTCGGTATACTTTATCTAAAATCAGTGCTGGGGTCAAATCGTATTCTTTAAGGAAATCTCGGCAAAGGTCATCGGGAAGTTGGTGTTTCAGGAAGTCACCTACCAGACGTTTCCCTAATACGGCTCCGCTACCTTCATCTCCTAAAATATACCCTAACGGAGAAATATTAGCTGTTATTTTTTCCCCGTCATAAAAACAAGAGTTGGATCCGGTTCCTAAAATACATGCAATCCCTGCCGTTTTACCACATAGGGCGTGGGCGGCACCTAACAAGTCACTTTCGACAAGGATATTTGCTTTGGGGAAGTTCTGCGCCAAAGCTGTTTTCACTATATTCGTTTTTTCGGGAATACATCCTGCACCATAGAAATAAATAGTTGTAAATTCAGTGGTGTCTCCCAACTGGGGAGTTAGTGTGGAGGCAATCACTTCTTTTATTTCATCAACTGATTGGTGGAAGGGGTTGATACCTCCTGTTCGAACTGTCCTGCTGTTTGTCTTGGTGTTACCCAGACACCAGTCTGTTTTGGTAGAACCACTATCTGCTATTACTATCATATCGGATAATAAGATGATTATTAGTCTTACAAAAATAGTATAAATTTATCCGATATCCATTGTTTTCCGTATTTATTTGTCGGGCTCTTATATTATTTTAGTAACTCTGTTTCTATATTTAATTTGATGTACAAATAGTTATAATTTTAGTCTGGTGTTCGATTTCTACCCAATTTTGACTAATTTTTCAATAAAGTGTATCTGTTTTGCTGCTATTTTTGTGTATTCGAATTTTTAGGTATGAAACTATGAAACACAATTTATGCCGGACACTTCTGCTTTTTGCCGGAGTATTCCTCTTTGCAACTATAGATGCACATTTTAAGACTACTCCTCAGTCACCTGTTCATATTACTGAAACCGACGAACTGGTTTATAAATCGTATCCTAACGGCGATCGGATACCTGATTTTTCTTTTTGTGGTTATCGCCAATCTGAGTATCCCATTCCTTGGGTGGATGCAAAAGTATATGTTCCTGTCGTGGATGGAGATGCAACCGGTCTTATTCAGCAGGCATTGAATTATGTAGCCTCTCTTCCTATGGAACCGGATGGTTTCAGAGGTGCAGTTCAGTTAGCTCCCGGTAACTATGAATTGAAAGGTAAATTTTTGATGCGGGCTGACGGAGTGGTTCTCCGTGGTAGCGGATGCCATAAAAATGGAGGAACGGTTTTACGTGCATTGGGACCGATGAAAGATGAATTGATTCGTGTTTTGGGTTATAATAATGCGAAAACGGAAGACACTATTCATATTGCCGGGCAGTATGTACCTGTAAATGCTACGGTTATTCCTTTGAAACAAACTGCAACATTGAAGGTGGGAGATAAAATACGCATTGTCCGTCCATCAACAGCCGGATGGCTTTCGGTGCTTGGTACGGATAGATTGGGCAATGAACAGGAATATAATTTCTCGAAATGGACTCCCGGTCGTCATGATATGGTGTGGGAGCGTACTGTGGTTGCTGTTACCTCTGAAAGTATTACCATAGATGTACCATTGACCATGAGCCTTGATCCCAAGTATGGTGGTGGGTATATTTTACCTCTTTCATGGACTGGGAGGATTAATAATGTCGGAATAGAGAATTTGTGTTGCGATTCTGAATATGATCATACTAATTTGAAAGATGAGAACCATCGTTGGCAGGCAATTACCTTCAATCATGTGAAAGATGGATGGGTACGAAGAGTGGAGGCTCATCATTTTGCAGGTTCGGCGGTAATGGTATTGGAGGGAGCGATGCAGGTGACTGTGGAGGATTGTAAATTTCTGTATCCCGTGTCCGAGATAGCCAACCATAGGCGTTATGCTTTTCATACTTTGGGACAACTAACTCTTTTTCAGCGTTGTTATTCTGAAGAGGGGTACCGTGATTTTACAGTTGGGGTTGCCGTACCTGGACCTAATGCTTTTGTACAATGTCATTCCGAACGGCCTTATAGTTTCAGTGGATCTACTGGTGGCTTCTCTAATGGTATTTTGATGGATAAAATAACGGTGTCAGGAGGAATTATTCAATTGGGTTATCGGGATATGGCAGATCAGGGAGCCGGTTGGGTGGCGGCTAACTCTATGTGCTGGCAGGGACGAGCTTCACAGACTCATTGTGTTACTCCTCCTACAGCTCATAATTGGGCTTATGGAATGTGGACGCAACCTTTTGGTAATGGCCATTATGAATTGTCGCATACTTTTGTCAAGCCGGAAGTTTTTTATGCTCAACTGGCGGCTCGTATGGATAAATCTTCAATGGAAGAAAAGAAAATATTTGTGTACACTACTGATGAAACTACGAAGCCAACTCCCGAGTACGCTCATTGGATGTCTGTACAGTCATTAAAACCGGATATGCGAATGGATGTATGGATAGACAGTATGATAGTGACATATCCTTTGGAGATAACCCAGAATAATGCTCCTCTTTTAAACGAAGTGAACTGGCGGCCTGAAAAAGAGAAGCATGTGGTCATGGCAGAACCTTTACAAGTGAAAAATGGCTGGATTGTGCGGGGAAATCATATTCTCATTAACGGAACTTATTTTCGCAAGAATATTCCCGGTACTACAGGATGGCAGGGCAAAGGATCACTCAGTCAGTTTGTTCCGGGACGCACCGGTACGGGATATACCGAAGAGCCAGATAGTGTTGCGCAAGTATTATTGCTTTCGGGAGCACATGTGCTTCATCATCGTACAGGATTGTGGTATGAGCGTCGTCGTAATGATCATGAGCGGAATATGCATGCTGATGCTGAAGTTTGGGCTCCTTTTAATGAAATGCCTTATAGCCGTAGCGGGCAGGGGGAAGCTCAGGATCGCTTAAGCAAATATGATCTGAATAAATTCAATCCTTGGTATTGGAATCGTTTGAAGCGATTTGTAGATGTGGCGGATCGAGACGGACTGGTTTTGTTACATGATCATTATAACCAGCACAATATCATAGAAGAAGGAGCACACTGGTGTGATTATCCTTGGCGCTCTGCTAATAATATAAATCAGTTGGGATTTGCGGAAAAGACTGTTTTTTCGGGGGACAAGAGAGTGTATATGGCAGAACAGTTCTATGATATTACTCGTCCGGTTATCCGTGAATATCACAGTAAATTTATTCATCAGAGTGTAAATGTGTTCCATGACAATAATGGTGTGGTACATAGCATTGGATTGGAATATACCGGACCATTGAATTTTATGAACTTTTGGTTGGAAGAGGTCAATGCGTGTGATAACCATCAGTTAGTGGCGTTGACAGCAACAAAAGATGTGCAGGATTCTGTCTTGAAAGATAAAAAACATACTTCAATGGTTGATGTGATTGATATCCGTCAGTGGCATTATCGCGCAGATGGAACTTTATACGAACCTCAGGGAGGGGTAAGTCTGGCTCTTCGCCAGCATGCGCGACTGATTGATCCGGGCACGGTATCTTGTGCCAGTGTTTATCGTGCGGTACGTGAATATCGCTGTAAGTATCCTGATAAAGCTGTGGTTTATAATGGTAGTACAATTAGAGTTCCTCGTAATGCTATGAATTGGCTATATTTATGGCGGGTGCTCTTTTGCCAAAATTCCGCCGATTGATGAATTACCGGTTTATGAGAAGGCTTCTTCTTTTTCTCCTATAGATAGACAGACCGATATGGATACTCAGTGGGTAATGGGGCTGTCGGAAAGGGATACCTTGGGTACTGTGTGAAGAATGAGATTAATTTGGATTTGATGGGAGATAGAGAAACGTATAAAGTCTTTTGGATTGATCCGGATAAAGGAACGGTTATAAAAGAAGATGGTAGCGTGAGAGGAGGTGGAAAAGTAATTTTAAAGGCTCCTGCTGAAAGTTCTATTTGTTTTTTACAATTGTGATTGCAAAGCTTTTGTAAAACTGTTGGTTGAGTAATAGGAACGGATTCCAATCTTGTTCCTATTACTTATAAGTTAGTGCTTTTTTATATAAACAGACTTTTTTAATAATTGAGCCAAAGCTTCATTGCAGCTATCTTTTCTCTGCTTACAGTAATTTTATCTTTAAATGGCGGTTTTACCTGTACTATTATTTTTCCTAAAAAATAGTTTTCTATTTTCTGTATGGCATGTACACTAACCAATGTTTGCCGGTTGGTGCGGAAAAAAATATCTGGGTTTAGTTGTTCGGACAGTTTGTCGAGCGATAAATCTATGATATGCTCTTTCCCTTCTTTTGTGACGGCAAAAGTAATTTTGTTTTCAGAATAGAAATAAGCTATATCTTCTACTTGCAAGGTATACAGCTTTTCGTCTCCTGATATCAGGAAGCGGGTACGGTATTTTTTTTCCGGATTACTTATATTTTTCAGTAAGTTCAGTAATTCATTGGATGAGCTCGATAGGTTGGCATTGCCATATCTGGCAGTTAATCTTTCAAACTTTTCGATGGCTTCGGCCAATCTTTCCCTGTTTATTGGCTTCAGCAGATAGTCTATGCTGTTTACAGTAAAAGCACGTATGGCATATTCGTCGTAGGCGGTGGTAAAAATAATCATACTTTCCGGTTGGGTCTGTTCTATGAAAGTGAAAGAAATGCCGTCGGTCAGTTGGATATCTAGAAAGATTATATCCGGGTGTGGATGCTCCTGGAACCATTTTACAGATCCCTCTACGCTGCCGGGTAATACAACTATCTCCCAGTCTGGCCTTAATCCTGACAACATTTTATGTAGCAGGCGTCCTGCAGGAATTTCATCTTCTATAATAGCGGCTTTTATCTTATTCATTCAGCAAAGGTATTTTAACGGTGAAATATTCAGAATCGTCAATAATTGTGATATGCAAGTTGCAAATCAGCAGATAGCGGGCAGATAAGTTCTTCAGTCCCATTCCTGATTTTGCAACATTCTTTTTTAATTTGATCTTGTTTCTTACGGAAAGAGTTTGATCTTTGTCAGAATAATCCAAATGGATGACCATTGGATTTTCCATATTGATGATGTTATGTTTTATCACATTTTCGATAAGCAACTGTAGAGTTAATGAAGGAATCTTCTTGTTCAATAACGTGGGGGGTATTTTGTTTTCCAGTTGAATACATTTTCCCAGACGCACTTGATGCAGATAGATATATGAATCCAGAAATTCCAGTTCATTACGTAAAGTAACAAGTCCTTGTTCCTGACTTTTTAGGATATAACGATAAACATCCGATAGCTTTTGTGTAAAAACTACTGCGTTTTCCGGATTGTATTCTATTTCGGATATTAAAGTATTCAAACTATTGAACAGGAAATGTGGATTTAATTGATTTTGTAAAGCCGTGTATTGTGCTTTGATGGAACTTTCTTCCAGTTTCATTGTTTTTTCATGCAGAATAACCAGCTGCCTGTAAAAAGCGTTCATGATACTTAGGCTCACAATCACAATTTCTACCAACCATATAATCATGATCAAGCGCAGGCCCGGACTGCTTAGTACAAATGGAAGGGCAGTTCCAGCAATACTTTACAGATGGTCAGAGTAGCGTAATTCATGAAGAAAAGAATAGCTGCAATCAAAATGCAATTGATGATCAGTTTGTTTCTCTTCTTGATAAAGAATAGATAGCTTTTTTTCAGCCATCGGTTGATGAATATCAGACTAAAGCCTACCAGATTGAATATGAATACCACAGAAATAAATCCCAGAAAGGAGATTAATATTTTCTGATGTTGAGGCGTAAGGTCGGTATATAGTACCAGCGAAAGGTATGAGAAACATGCCAGACCTGAAAACAGGAAAAAGTTGAAGAATTGATTGTATTTATTTTGCATAGCCATTCCGCTGCTGAAAATGATTTGGGTTATTTTACAAAACTATGAAAAAAGAGGAAATTCAGAAAAAATAGAATACTTTCCAAATCTCCTCTTTTATGAGCAAACGCTTAGTATGGATTAAAAACAAACTCCTACACGCACACCCATGCTATTTCTTCCATCTTCAGAATAAGTCAGGATATCGGTTTGATTGGTTGCGTAGCTATAATATACGGCTACATGAAATCCCAGACGCTGATAAGGTACCGGATGAATATCTATTCCCAATTCGGGTGATACATAGAATCCCCACGGGCGTTCATACCATTGTACCAGATTGTTGTAAATGGAGTTTTGAGAATACATGGCACCCGATTTGACTCCGAAGTAAGGTTTTACATACCTGTTATCCAGTAACTTGTAGGATACAGATATTCCAAAGGGAAGTTGGAACGCCGATTGTTGCTGGTCTGTTGTCAATGAAGCCGTTGGGGTGAGGGGATGGTCTGGCGGTCCACGTATCGGTGATTGGTATGAAAATTAAGGAAAGCTCCTATAGACCAATAGGGAGTCAGATCATATTTTCCTTCAAAGTTCATTCCCCATCCGCTGAATTTATCGGCAAAGTTGCTGTTCAACGGCATATTCATCTGCCAGTCTACGTTGAAATGTACATTTTCCCAGATCTGTGCTTTACTTGTGAAACAAAAGAGAACTAATAACACTCCGATGAGGATACGTTTGGGAGCTCTGTGTTTTAATATTTTCGTTTTCATGATTTTCCGGTTTTATTGTTTGTTTGACAGATAAGGAGATTGTGCAAATGCCTGATTGACGGCATTTAATGTCAACTGCATATTGAAATGGGAGTTTCCGTATAGCAGTCCTGACGCATAAGCATGCCAGATGACAGGCAGTTTGTTTTGGTTAGACTGATCGACAGGTTGTCTTAAATCAACCATTTCCATAATCAGGGTTCCTGTGTCATAGCTGTAAGTTACCGGATAAGGATAATACCATCCTCCTCCCCAGTAAGGTCCCCAGAATCCGGCATCCCACCAGCCGCCATACCATCCTCCTGTGGTTATTTGTATTCTTTGTTGGGCGTATGACAACTGAATGCCTACATTGGCTTTTTCTTTATCTTCCGTCCTTACATAGCCTTTCTGTTCCATTTCATGGGCTACTGCACTGATAATGTTTTGGGCATTTTCATCTTTCCAATAATTGGCTTTCAGGCTGTTGTCCGGAACCAGAATGCTATCTGGCAGATAATAGGTGGAAAACTCATTGAAATGTACACTGTTGTCATAATCGGTGTAAACGCTGTAGTCACTATCCAGTTTATTCATATCCGGATCTTTCTCGCACGAAGTAACTATCATGGCAAGCATGAATAGTGGAAATAGTAGCTTCTTCATATTCCTATTATTTTAGTTAAGTAGTTTATAGTGAGCGTCCTTTAAACACATTGGCTTTCTTTAATGGCAATATTTGACCGGATAAAGTCATGTGGCTGGAATTAAAGTTCGGAAGAATATCTACAGTCGCATTGTTGCTTCCATAAGGTATATCAATGCTTACTTGGGCTGAGATTCCGATTCCCATCACGTTCATACTGACATGAATATTACCTTTTTTGTCGGTTTTTACTTTATAGTTCGAAGCATTCCCGTCTACGGTAATACCTCCTAGTCCGTTCGGACCGCTGAAAGGTACATTGAATGCTACTTGCACTACAGCCTTGTCACCGTCCAGTCCTACAAAGTTGGTGTTGGATGAAACGAAAGCGGAGGTTCCGTATTTAAAGTAAACTCTGTCCGCTTCCAGTACAAAGGTTTGGTTGTCTATTGCCTCTTTGGCTTCCTGAAATAACATTTTGTCCAAAGCTTCCTGAGCTGCTTTTTTTCCTGACGTGTCATTTCCTTTTCTATTGTTTGTGCCTGTGAGTACTCTACGCAGGTAAACAAGGTTACTAATGTTAATATTACAACTTTTCTCATAATACCTACTTTTTTATTTTATGTTGTTTTCCTATTGAAATCCGGTACAAACATAATAAGCTTTGGCATAAGTAGGTAGTAATTTGTTACTGAAACGGAAAACCGGTTGCTGAAGTGTATTTTTGAAGAACTGAAATTAAAAGTGTGAAGAGGAATGAATGGGAAATAAACAGCCCTGGAAATCTGCTTTAACAAAATTTCCGGGGCTTATGTTCTATGAACTATAAAGTGATTAGAAAGACCTTCCTTTAAATACATTTGACTTGTCAAGCGGCAGTAGTTCACCGGATAAAGTCAGGCGGTTGGAATTGAAGTTGGGCCGTATATCTACGGTGGCATTGTTGCTTCCATGAGGTAATGTTATGCTTACCTGAGCAGATATACCACCCCATTACACTCATTGTCAGATACATGGTTCCTTTCTTGTCGGTTTTGATCTTGTAACCGGAAACATTGCCGTCTACAGTGACACCTCCTAATCCGTTAGGGCCGCTGGCAGGAATGTTAAACGCTACCTGTACGGATGCTCTATCGTCGTCTACCATTACAAAATTGGTATTAGAAGAAACAAAGGCATTTCTGCCTCTTTTAAATATAACCCGGTCAGCTTCCAGTGTGAAAGCTTTGTTTTCTATAGCTTGTCTGGCTTCTTCGAACAAGGCTTGTTCCATGGCTTTTTGCGCCTCTTTCTTTTCCTGACGTGTCATTTTCTTTTCTGTTGTTTGTGCTTGTGAGTAGTCTACGCAGCAAAACAAGGTGACGAATACTAATAAAATAATCTTTTTCATATATGTATCTTTTATGTTATTGTTTGAATATGAAACAAATATAATAACTGTTTTGTTGAGAGGACTTTATCTTATTTTTTAGGTTAAAACTCTTCCTTGTCATATTCTTTCTAGTCTGTTTTATTTGGCTTGAGTTTGCAAGTATAGCATTATTTTCTGTCTTTCTATCTTTTAAAAAAGATTTTTTCTTCCGGGGGCTATGTGAACTTCTATTTATTTTTTTCTCTATAGAGTTTCTTTTCTACTGCCACTGCTGCCACCTTTTGTCTGGAATGCTCATAAATAAAGGCTTTGAGGGGTGATGGCAGCAGAATATTTGAAGGGATGGAAAATGTTACTGCCACCATTTTAGGATATTCTTTTTGATAATAGTAATTGCAGGAAGATTGTCAACCCGGCAAAGAAATAACTCTTGAAAGAGTCAACTGATATTATAACTAAGTATTATCTCTGTCAACCATCCGTACAAGTAAGATGAAAGAGTAGTCAACCTAAAGCGTTAAACTACACTGCATTCATTCTACATGCCGAGTTGTTTCAGACTGTTCCATTAAGTTGAAACCGAAACATCATGCGGTTGAATGTATCAGAAGATAAGCATGTATTGTTCGGAAGTTCCTTATCTTTTTTCAAAAGGAGCGGAAGAATTCCTCTAAATATATGTTCCTTTTTGTGGGAATAATTCGAGTCTTGATGAGAAAAGTATTATAAGAGGTGGTGGCAGCCTTTTGGGTATCTAAAAAATACTGCTGCCACCACCTCTATAAGATGCTTATATCTAGATTGTTACTTCTGATAAAAGCTCAGTAGTGGTAGCAGAAATGAAAAACTCTGTTGGAGAAAGAGGGCAAAGTCTCAGTTTGTAGATGTATTCTTCATCATCGGCATCAATCTTTTTTTTTGCCGAATTCCGGATCAATCTTTAATAGTGCCGTCACCCCAAAGGTTACAGCGCAACATATCATAATCCAGATAAAGAAATGGTTGTATCCCATCTGGTCCTGAAGCCAACCGGCGGCCATTCCGGGAATCATCATGCCTAATGCCATAAATGCGGTACAAATGGCATAATGTGCCGTTTTATGTTCTCCGTCCGCAAAATAAATAAGATAAAGCATATAAGCTGTGAAACCGAATCCGTAACCGAATTGCTCTATAAAAATGCAAATATTGATAAGGTATAGGGAATCGGGTTGGACATAACTGAGGTAAACATAGACTAAATCAGGTAAGGAAATAGCCCATACCATCGGCCACAACCATTGTTTTAAACCGTTACGGGCTACGGCTATTCCTCCTAAAATACCTCCAAGGGTAAGCCCGATGATGCCGACTGTTCCTTGTACGAAACCTATCTCCTCAGTGGTGAGCCCCAAACCACCTTCTTCAATAGGATCTATAAAGAAAGGAATACACATTTTTGCCAGTTGTGCTTCCGGTAAACGGTAGAGTAACATAAAGAGAATAGCAATACTTGCCTGCTTTTTCTGAAAGAAACTGGCAAAAGTGCCAAAAAATTCTTTGAGTAGGGTAGAAGCGGAAACTTCTTTGGCTGCATGGTCTGAATCCGGATGGGGAAGAATAAACTTATGATAGATCCACACTCCCAGGAAAAGCCCGGCCAATACAAAAAAGGTGATGGACCAGGCGTAAGGTATATTGTCTGTTACAATTTCCAGTCTTCCTGCAAGCATGATAAGCAACCCTTGTCCTGCAATAGTCGCAATGCGATAGAAAGTACTGCGGATTCCTACAAATAAAGCTTGCTGGTGCGAGTCCAGTGCCAGCATGTAAAAACCATCGGCAGCAATGTCATGCGTGGCAGAGCTGAATGCCAACAACCAGAAAATTGCCAACGTAAGTTGGAAAAAGTGTTCGGTGGGGATGGTGAAGGCTATGCCTGCCAGTCCCGCACCCATTAAGAGTTGCATAGTGACGATCCACCAGCGTTTCGTTTTGATAAGGTCTATGAAAGGACTCCACAAAGGTTTGATAACCCAGGGCAGATTAAGCCAGCCGGTATAAAAAGCCAGTTCGGTATTGCTGATTCCTAATCTTTTATACATAATGACTGAAATAGTCATCACTGCCACGTAGGGCAGCCCTTGTGCAAAGTATAGCGTGGGTATCCATGCCCACGGTGAAGTATGTTTGTTTTCATTATTCCTTTTTCATTTTAAAGATTCCGGATGGAAATCCTATCCGGCGCATGGCTTGGTGGATCGGTTAATAGAAACGGCGGATATCTGCACCTTTATAATAATGCAATAGAATTTCGTCGTAGGTATATCCCCGTTCCCCATTACGGCAGCCCCGATTTGGCACAGGCCTACTCCATGTCCCCAACCGGCACCCGTTAGCAGAAACCATTCGGGGACGCCGTTTTTCAATTCTCCCTTATCTACTACAAAGGCTGAACTGAATAGGTGGGACGAAGACAGGGTACGACGTATCTCCAATTCTTTTCCGATAGTCAATGTTTTCAAAGAACCTACAATTTTCAGTTTGCAGATACGTCCGGACTTGCCACGTTGGATGGGAATCAGGTCGATGATGTCTCCATAATCTGATTTTGTATTTTGACGGATCAGTTCGGCTAGCTCTGACTGGGAATAACGCACTTTCCAACGATAGAAATCTGTGGTTTCCTGATCGTAATTGTTCAGTATTTGTGAAATTACTTTTTTATCGTGGGTATCACAGAACGAAACGGGAGAAGTACGTATCCAACGTTCTGCCTCTTCTTCTTTAGTCAGATCGGGTAACGGACGGTTTTCTTCTTCTTCCGTATCACGATGGTAGACAAATAGGGATAATTCTTATCTTCCCAGCAATAGCCGAATTCCTCACTTGCACCTCCGCAACATTTAGAGAAACGAGCATCGCAGATGCCGCGTTCATACATTAGTAATTGCCCTCGGGTTGCCTGTACTGCTTCAGTTACGGCAGCATGGATGCCTTGGTTATTCCCTGATAACGTTGGCAATGATCATCTGCACAAACGTCGAATATGGTGTGGTCTTCCCGGTCGTACCAACGGATATATTCGGTATCGGTCTTGATAAAGGAAAAGAAACCTTCATTTTTGCCACTTAAAGCTTTGCGTTTCTCTATTTGAGCAAACAGCCAGCTGCGTGATACCACGGCATGTGCTTTCAGAAACTCTAAAGAGGAGGTGGCGTTCATCTCCGAAGAGATGACGCTTATCAAATAGTCTTCGGCGGGAAGAATATTGATAGCGGTGATTTTGCCTTCGTCCACCACTAGTTTCAGTGTTCCCATAAAACTTTGGGTTTCTTGCCGTTCCCAGTGGAAATTAATTCCGATGGTTACGTTATATAATGAAAACGAGGCATGTTCGTCTTGTGGAGTGAAGGTCAGTTCGCGGTAAAGATTACCATTCCACAGAATACCTCCTTCGCTGAAGGCTACTTGTTGTTCACCACAGACCGTTTCTCCTTTAGCGAAAAAATTGCCGTTCAGTGAAAAATGAATTTCTTGTGCGTTTACTATTCCTACGCTTATTTCGGGTTCTTTCATTGTTATTCGTCTTGTTTATGGGCTTGCTGTAATTCCTTCATCTCTTCGTGTTCTCTCTATCTTTTTGCTTTCTCGTCAAAATAACGTCCGGGTATCTTCTCGGCTTCTTCTACTGTTATTCCCACTTCTTTTATGATGGATGCCACTTTTTCTTCTGTTATTTTGTCGAAATCTTCCTGACGGGTGGTGACGATTACGCCAGCCATGTCCAAAGCTCCCGGACTGATGAGCATCTGTTCGCTGCCTTTTGCAAAGTAGCAGTCGGGACGGTGCTTGCTGCGGGGAAAAACCACCGTATAGTATAGATGGCCTTCCTTCCATAACAGCAGGTTGAACTTCGCTTCTTGTCCGTCTTCATCCGGTGGGAAAGCGGCGAGGGCGCTGTATAACAGGGAGTCGTCATAATGCGTGTTGCTTGAGAGGATTACCAAAGGACAGGGATAGTCCTTGGTGTTGAGGTAAATTCGGCTACATTCTAGTGGATAATCTTCCTCTTCTTCTAGGTAGGGAAAATACATGCTGCGTATATCGATTGTCTGTGCGTGGGTTATCAGCTGTTGTACGTTCGGGATGATGGGAACATCAGTTTTTCTGACTCCTTGAAGATGGAGATGGTCCGGTGCAGAGGCTCCGCAATGTGCTCCATTATAGAATAGGGCGTAGTCCGGATATTTCTGTACGAATGCACGGACGTCATCGTAACTGAAAATATTCTCATCCATGAGTTGGGGGATGTGATCTTTATGGGCGATAGTGAGGTGATCCGGCAATATGGGATAAGGGTTAACGCATATTCTGTTTGCAGTGATGGTTTCCAGTGCTTTCTGCTCCTTAGGCTGGTTTTCCTTGCACAGGAAACAGGGGCGTGCTTGGATGCTGTCCTTATCCACTTTGGCGGTAGTCGAAACCGCACGCTGTGCATTGCACTGTACCACAAACGTGTAGCCGTTTATGGACAGTTCCTTGGTCTGTACAGTCTGTAATGCCTCGTGGTTGTGGTGTGCCAGTGGCCAGCACGCCAGTTGGCTGTCTATAAATCGCTTGATTTCATTCCGGTTCTTCAGCTCTTCTGTATATTTTTTGCGGATTCCCAGTTCACGGGTGCGCAGGCTGTCTTTGTAGTGATTGTTGGCATTGGTCTGCTCTATGCTCAGGGCGGCATCCGAGTTCCCTTCCCAGCGGCGGCACAGATAGAGTACATCATAGATTCTTCCTATCTTATATTGGCGCGAGAAAATGAGTCCCAGGGCATAATCTTCTCCGTAGCTGACATTGGGCACGCCTGTTTCGCGCAGGATAGGTGTGAAGAATGCGCGCGGAGCTCCCAGACCGTTGATGCGCAATGCGTTATTGTGTCCGTTCTCTTTCGTCCACTCGCTATGGTCTATCACTCCCGGAGCGATGGTGTTCAGCCGGAAGTCCGTCATGCGGTAAGTTCCTATTACCATGGCGCATTGCTCTTTGTAGAACGTGTCTACGATGGTTTGCAGGGTATGGGTGTCGCTGTACAGGTCATCGCTGTCAAGCTGTATGGCGAAGCGTCCGCACCGGGGGTGGTTGATTGCGAGGTCCCAGCATCCCCCTATGCCCAGATCGGTACGTTGGGGCTGAAGGTGGATTACCGCTTTGTTGTCCTTGTATTGACCGATGATTTCTGTGGTTCCGTCTGTCGAGTGATTGTCCACGACGATGATGTTGAATGGAAAGCGTGTTTCTTGTGTGAGTGTCGACCGGATGGCATCGTCAATGGTACGGGCGCGATTGCGCACGGGGATGATGACGGAGGCTTCATATTCGAAATTTCCTTTCTTTACATCCGTTTCCACACATATGGGTTCAAGGAGGGCATTGATGGATTTCAAGTATCGTGTGAATGCTTCTTCCATTTCTATCTGTACTTCCCTGTTACGGGGATTTACGTAGTCGAACTGCTTTTCGCCGGACAGGCGGTTGTCGCTTTCTGTTTCCGTATAAAGATATTCGTTGATATGTACCAGATGAGAATGGAGGGTAAGGAACAGACGCAGTTCATAAAGGGCGGCATACTTCTTTCCTCTGTCATTTGGAGACTGGCGAGGATGAATTCCGTTCTGTTGAATATCAGTAGCGGACCGAAGTCGAAATCATCACGCACACTGCCGGGTTGGTAGTCGTTGACGGGATGTTTCTTCTTTTCTCCGTTTTTCCATTCATGATGGTCGGCATAGACCATGCCGCATTCTCTGTCCTGCAGGAAGTCCGTCATGCGTTCCAGTGCCTTGTAAGCCAGTTCCAAAGCAGAAGTTTTGGTATAGAGCAATATATAAGGTGTGTCTGCTTTTTCAGCAATCATCTTCATTGTCTTAGAACTGGTTAGTGAATCAACAGGTAATATTTCGCATCCTTCGGGGGTGGATAATGTCTTGTTGGGTTCGATGTTCAGCAGATAGATTTTGTTGACTATGCTACTTTCTTTTAGAGCATGGATTGTCTGTTCTGCCGCTGTGCTTTCCCTATAAGGAATAAAGCAATTAATTGTTTTTCTCATTGTTAAAAAGTATTTCTCACGGCAAAGATAGGTAATATATCTTATTTTTTCTCTACCTTTGTACGCTAATTGTCTTTTAAATATAAATGGAAACTCCGAAAACAGCATTACTTGGCAGGACATTGGATGAGATTCAACAGATTGTGAGGAATCTGGGAATGCCTAAATTTGCCGCAAAGCAGATTGCGTCTTGGTTGTATGATAAAAAGGTGGAAACGATAGACGAGATGACCAATTTGTCATTAAAGCATCGCGAAGCGTTGAAAGAAGGGTATGAGGTGGGGGCATCTGCCCCGGTGGAAGAAATGCGTTCGGTAGACGGTACGGTGAAATATCTTTTCCGTACGCCAACCCGTAATTTCATTGAAACGGTTTATATACCCGATGAGGACCGGGCTACTCTTTGTGTTTCTTCGCAAGTAGGATGCAAAATGAACTGCAAGTTCTGTATGACCGGGAAACAGGGTTTTACAGCTAATCTGACAGCCAATCAAATATTAAACCAGATCTATTCTATCCCCGAAAGGGAAAAGCTGACTAATCTTGTTTTCATGGGTATGGGAGAGCCTTTCGACAATTTGGACGAGGTGTTGAAAGTGCTTGAGATCCTGACTTCAGAATATGGTTACGGCTGGAGTCCGAAACGCATCACTGTTTCTTCTGTGGGTTTAAAGAAAGGACTGGAGCGCTTTCTGAATGAAAGTGATTGTCATCTGGCTATCAGTATGCATACTCCGATCCCTTCGCAACGAAGGGATTTGATGCCCGCCGAGAAAGCTTTCTCCATTACGGAAATTATTGATATATTGCATAATTATGATTTTAGCAAACAGCGTCGTCTGTCTTTTGAATATATCGTATTCAAAGGAGTGAACGATTCACTGATCTATGCTAAAGAGATAGTGAAACTCTTGCGGGGTATTGAGTGTCGTGTCAACTTAATCCGGTTTCATGCTATTCCTGATGTTGATTTAGAAGGGGTGGATATGGAAGCAATGACAACTTTCCGTGATTATTTGACGCAACATGGCGTATTTGCCACCATTCGTGCATCAAGAGGAGAGGATATTTTTGCCGCTTGCGGAATGTTGTCTACAGCTAAACAACAGAAAGAGAAAGGTGTTACATTACAGTAAACTAAACAATAATATCATATAATTATGAAACGAATAGCATTTTATTTAAGTTTGGTGCTGGTGGTTCTGGTACTGGCTTCTTGTAAGAAGGGACAAAAGAACTTGTTTACCCCCACGTCCAGCGGTAGACCTTACGAAGTATTGGTCGTAGTAAATAAACCTGTATGGGACCGTCCTGCAGGACGTGCATTGTTTGATGTATTGGATACCAATGTGCCCGGACTACCCCAGGCGGAGCGTTCGTTTCGTATATCAAATGTGGACCCTCAGCATTTTGACCGTGTGCTGAAAATATTCCGTAATATCATCATTGTGGATATTCAAGATATTTATACTCAGCCCAAACTTAAGTTTTCCCGTGATGTTTATGCGTCTCCGCAGATGATTATGACAATTCAGGCTCCTAATGAAGACGAATTTGAGGAATTTGTAGCAAAGAACAGTAAAGTGATTATAGATTTCTTTGTGAAAGCTGAGATGAATCGTCAGATAACTTTGTTGAAACAAAAACATAGCGATGTGATTTCCACTAAGGTAGGAAGTATTTTTGATTGTGATATCTGGGTGCCGATAGAACTGGCTAACTATAAAGAAGGCAAAGATTTTTTGTGGGCTTCTACTAATCGTGCTACAGCGGATATGAATTTTGTAATGTACTCTTATCCTTATACAGACAAGGATACCTTTACTAAAGATTATTTCATTCATAAACGTGATTCTGTAATGAAAGCAAATATTCCGGGTGAACGCGAAGGAATGTATATGGCAACAGACTCTATGTTTGTGGATGTGGAAGATATTGTTGTAAAAGGAGAGTATGCGCAAGAAGCTCGCGGATTATGGGAAATGGAAGGTGATATGATGGGAGGTCCGTTTGTGTCTCATGCACGGGTGGATCGTGCTAACGGTCGTGTCATTGTGGTTGAGGCCTTTATTTATTCACCGGATAAATTGAAACGTAATCTGATGCGTCAGATGGAAGCTTCACTTTATACATTGAGATTGCCCAATGAAAGCTTGATTGACGAAATTGTAATTAGTGGTAATATTCCGGAAGAAAAAATAGATACAACAAGCCGGGTAAGGTAAGCAAGAGACATTATAATATTATAATATAGATGGAAGATA
>ENA-OQEX01000475-OQEX01000475.1-human-gut-metagenome-genome-assembly--contig:-NODE-475-length-21365-cov-4.221961_pt1 | contig 21365 bp, 36 predicted proteins | sample MGYA00242802_ERZ504649 | MGnify/ENA primary metagenome ERZ504649 (study PRJEB26092, sample SAMD00036194) | human gut metagenome | host: Homo sapiens | study: EMG produced TPA metagenomics assembly of...
ATGAACACCTGCAGGCCGATGCCGGAGGCCACCTGCGAGGGACCGCAAACAATGTCAGAAGCAGGCGTTGCCGCAAGATGAGTCCGTGTTTCGTGGGCTTTTCCGCCGGGGAAAGCACCTCCACAATGGGGCTGGTTCCGCTTTTGGCGATGGAGCCATAGCCTTTTCCACGATGTTGGCAAGGCCGCCCTTTTTGTTGCCCGGCGTGGGGTTGGCATCCCGGTCTACGCCGCCTTCGGCAAGGTAATCATCATACCACTTCATCTCCGCTGCCAGTTTGTCCCGTACCGGTGCGCTCACGCAGCGAGCAGCTAGCATGGGCACACGTCCCGGACTTCCGTCACCTCGCTGAACAGCACGGTGGCGCCGCCCTTGACCAGCATATCGGCTGCATATCCGGCGCTGGGGTTGGCGGTGATGCCGGAGAAGGCATCGCTGCCGCCGCACTGCATCCCGATGAGCAGCTCACTGAGGGGCAGTTTCTCCCTGTGGCGCAGGTTCAGCTTTTGCAGCTTCTTTTCCGCCATATCCAGAATGGCCTGCATCATGGCATCGTGACCCTTGCAATCCTGTAAGGTCAGGCAGTTTTCCGGGGTGATATCCTCCGGGGGCAGTACCCGGTCGTAGGTCAGTTTCTCGCAGCCCAGACCCACCACCATCACTTCCCCGCCAAAATTCGGGTGACGGATGACATTGGTAATGGCGCGGATGGGGATGTACGCCAGCGGAGCGTTGATGGCCACGCCGCAGCCGTAGGGGTGGGTGATGGCCACCACGCCGTCTACATTGGGGTACTTGGGCAGCAGTTCCTTTTTGATGCGCTCCACCGCCACCCGGACCACACCAGCAGCGCACTGCACCGTGGTCACGATGCCCAGCAGATTGCGGGTGCCGGCAGGACCTACCTTGTTGCGGTAGCCCATCCATGTGGTGCGGGGCGGAGTAGGCAGCTGCTCCGGTGTCTTGAGGTTCGTACCCCAAGGCATATCGGTCAGAGCCGGGCTTTCCGGCAGATCCAGCATGTGCTCGTTGATCCAGCTGCCTGCCGAAATATCGTTTTTGGCGTAGCCCAGCACCACTCCGTAGCGCAGGATCTCGCCGCCTGCCGGGATATCTCGCAGCGCGATCTTATGCGCCTGCGGGATCGGCTCCCGGGTCACCACGCCGCTTTCCAGTGTCGTTCCGGCGGGAAGTCGTGAACGGCCACGACCACATTGTCTTCGTCTTTGATCTGAATACTCAAACGCTCTGCCATAATTCTTCACCTCATATACGGCGCAGCTGCTCGCTGACGGCCATCATGCAGGCAGCGGCACCATGCTGGTTGTCCACCATCTGCTTTTCACTCAGGTAATATGCGGGCGTCCCGGTGCGGTCGGTGCGGTTGTCCGGACCGGGGCCAAGGCCCGCACTGGCGCAGATGCCGTGTAGTTCATAGCCGCTCTCGGTCTGCTTCAAATAGGTGTCCCGGATGCCATCCAGCACCTCGCTGCCCCTCTGCCCGTACTCCGGGGGCAGCATCCCAAGGCGGGCTCCCTTCATAAGGGCGTAGGCCGCCATCGCGCTGCCGGACGTCTCGGAGTAATTGCCCTCAAGGTCGGCACGGTCTACTACCTGCAGGAACATCCTCGTATCCGCCGCCTGATACGGCATCAGGCGGTCGAGGGCGTTCTTGAGCAGGCTGCACAGCTCACCCGCCCGCTGGGTATGCTCCCTTGCGAGCTCGTAGGTGTCGGCCAGCGCCATCAGGAACCAACCCTCGGCACGCAGCCAGACCGCCGGGCTCTGGCCCGTGACGGGGTCGGCCCACTCCATCCTGCGGGAGCAGTCGTTGGCGTGGCGGTAAAGGCCCAGCTTCTCATCCACAGCAGGGTGTGGGCGGACTGGAACTGGTCGAGGATGTCGTCCCAGCGTTCTTCGCCGTTCTCTTCCAGACAGGCGGCGTAGAAGGGCATTCCCATATAAAGGCCGTCCAGCCAGACCTGATCGGGATAAATATCCTTGTGCCAGAAATTCCCGGTCACAGCGCGGGGGTAATCGTCCAGAATGTGATACGCCCGCTGCACGCCCTCGGCCCAGCGCGGCTCTCCGGTGGTCTGCCGGAGCACCCGCATGGATTTGCCGAAGCTCACCTTGTCGATGTTGTGCTCGCCGACCACCCAGTTGGCCACGGTGCCGTCCTCCTTCATGAGCCAGCCGGCATTTTTCTTCACCGGCTCCAGCCAGCGTTCGTCGCCCGTGGCATGATACAAGTCATTTGCACCTATTATACACAGGTCGTCCTTATAATTCCAAGGCTTTTCTTCCAAGAAACGAGGAAATACGTTTTCCAGATACTGTTCAAAATATTCCAGCCACATCCGTATCATCTCCTTTACAGTCCGGCAAAATCAGCTACACGGTTCAGAATCTCCACAGCCTCAGCCCGGCTGACCAGCTTGTCCGGGCCAAAGCAGCCGTTCTCGTCCAGCTCCATAAAGCCGAAGTAGAGCGCTCTTGCCGCATTGGTGCCGTAGTTGTCGGCCACCCTTGCAGCATCGGCACACACCGGCATCGTGCTGGAGGCGTTGCGGTAATTCACGCCGCAGGCTGCATGGCGACGGTCGCCATCTCCTGCCGGGTGATGGTACCCTGCGGTACGAACCGGCCCTCCTTCAGGGCCAGAAATGCGTTGGCCGCTGCATAGCGGGCCGCAGGATCATCGGTGTCGGGCAGGACGGGCAGAGTCAGCGACTGGTTCGCCAGCGGGAACAGCATCCATGCCAGCTCCTGCCGGGTGACGGGCTTCGCCGATCCATCCAGCTCCACCTTGTTCAGCATCCCGCGCAGCACAGCCGGGCCGCCGGGGACTCAACCGACTGCTGCAGCACCTTGTAGCAGCAGCTGAGTGCACTCTCCCCTGCCGGATCAAGGGCCTCCACCTGCACAAGGCGTGCGTCCGAAGGCAGGATGAGCGTTTCGCCCTCGCCGCAGCTCCTCCAAGCGACGCGTCCGGGCTGCAGCGCCAGTGAAACCGGAGCGGCTCAGAAGCCCCACAGCACTCTGCCGCTGCGGCCACTGTGCCGCCCGCACAGGCACCCCCAAAACGCGCACCCGGTCGGGGCGGGGGAAGCGCTTGCCGTTGATGGTCACATTCTCTACGACCGCGTCCTGCCAGTTCATGCTGCGCAGACACTGGTATACGCCGTCGATGGTGATGTTCCGCAGCACCAGTCCGGTGATGGGCACCTCCGGGAAGGCCTCAAGGAAGATGCCGTAGTCGCCGCCGTGGGCCGTAATGTTCTCAATGGTGATGTCTCGGAACACGGGCAGGCTGTCGCCGTTGCGGCCGTCCTCGTAGAGCATGGTGCCGTGGATGGCCGCCCCGTGGACATGCTCCATCACGCTGTCGCAGAGCATGATGTGCTCCACCGCACCGCCCCGGCGGGCATTTGTCTTGAGCCGCAGGGCATAGGTCAGATTGGGGCTGGAAAAGCGGTTGCCGCAGGCCAGCACATTATAAATGCCGCCGCTCATCTCGCTGCCCAGCGCCACGCCGCCGTGGCCGTCTGCAAACTCGTTGTTTTCAATGAGGATATTCCTGCAGGGAGCGTTGGCCTCCCGGCCATCGCGGTCACGCCCCGATTTAAGGCTGACGCAGTCGTCGCCGGTGTCGAAGCGGCAGTTCCGGATCCAGACACCGTCGCAGCTTTCAGGGTCGCAGCCGTCGTTGTTGGGACCGTGGCTCGACAGGGTCACACCGTCCACCACCACGCTCCTGCAAAGGATGGGGTTGAGCTGCCACATGGGGCTGTTCTGGAAGGTGACGCCCTGCAGCAGCACCCGCTGGCAGCGGATGGGCTGGAAGAAGTTCGGGCGCAGACAGTGTCCCTCGCCGAAGATGCGCTCTTCAACGGGCACGCCGTTCAGGTTCATATCCCGCAAGGCCTTGCGGGCCGGCTGCTGCAAATCAGGCTTGTTCTCCGACCAAGAGCGCTCCACCTGATGATGCCAGCTCCACCCAGTGCTCTGCATCGGCCCCGCCGTCCAACACACCGTCGCCGGTGACGGCGATGTCGTGAGCGTCGCATGCGTAGAGCAGGGCGCTGTAGTTGTAGCAGGGGCTCGCCTCCCAGTGGCAGAACACCAGCGGGTAGTTCTTCGCCAGCTCGTCGGTCACAAAGCGCACCACCGTTCCGGCCGAGGCCAGATGCAGCTCCACGCCGCTTTTCAGGTGGAGCGCACCGGTGTGGTAGACGCCGGGCTGGAGGGTAAGCGTTCCGCCGCCGGCAGCGCTCAGCGCGTCGATGGCAGACTGTATCTCCTGCGTCTGCACCCCGCCGTTTGCGGAGAGGGTCATTTCATTTTTCCCGATGTGCGGCAGCTCGATGGCCGACAGGATAGTATTCCGCAATTCAGTCTTGTTCATGGGGCAAACTCCGTTATGTCATAGAATGCGTAAAAAGGAATGCCAGATTCTCGGTCAGGTGCTCCTCGTGCACTGATGGGTGCCGGGGCATATCTCGTAAAGGATGCTGTCCGGCGCACCCAGCAGGCGATAGGCGCTGTGGGCGATGGCCACCTGCTCTTCGACGTTCACGACGCCGCGGGGGCCGTTGAGCCGGTCGTCCCGGCAGGACTGCACCCAGAGCGGGCGTGGGGCGATGAGACTTGCGATGTCGCCCATGTCCAGATACTCCCACAGATGGGGTACATAGTTGCAGGAGCAGTTACTGTTCAGGGTGAGCAGGGCATCCCGGTAGCCGTAGAGGTAGCCGCTGACAGCGGCCATCTTCACCCGGTCGTCGAGAGCTGCCAGCCAGAGCGTCTGCATCCCGCCGCCCGAGAAGCCCAGTGCGCCGAGGCGCTGGGTGTCGAAGCGGGCGTCCGCTTCCAGCCAGTCGATGAGGCGGGCGAGATCCCAAGTGAGCATCCCGATGACCGAGATGCCCAGCGGCTCGCCCATGTGGGCCAGCCGGTAGCAGTCACCTTTCAATCCCTCGGACAGCCGAGTAGTGTCGGCGGGGTCTTCCCGCCGCTCGCCAAAGCCCCGGCAGTCGGGGCAGGCGGCCACATAGCCCAGCTTCGCCAGCTGCAGGCCGTAGTCGTAATGGTAGTGGTCTATCTTCTCATCGATGGGTGGGTAGCCCCGCACACCGGCCACCGAATACTTTCCGGCTCCGTTGTGGCCTGGCGGGCAGAGGAAGACCGACGTGGTCTTATCTGCGCTTTCCGGCACCAGAAGGAACAGGGTCATCCATACTTCCGGCTCCACTTGGATGCGCCAGTGTTCCCGGGTGATTCCTCCCTCCACCGCTGTGGTAGAAAGGAGCTGGGGCTGTGCCGGGCTGCTTTCCATTTTTTCCGTGCCCAGCAGCTCGTGCAGCAGCGTCCGTGTCTCGGTGCGCCAGCGCTCGAACTCTCCGACGCTTTTACCCATAAATGCCCGCTTGCGGGCGAAGCGATCAAACTTACGTAGCATGGCGGGCAGAGTGGGATAGATTTTTTTCAGATAAGGCAGCTGCTCCGCTCAGTCATCGTTGATGTCCTCGCCGATGTTCTGGGCAGCAGCAGGAGCCTTTGCAGACTTCTTTGCCTTCAGGTGGTCAGAGACATAGGGCCACACCACGCACAGCACGGCGATGATGAGCAGGATGAAGGAGACCGGGCGGGTAAAGAAGGGTGCGTAGCTGCCGTGGGCGTAGCTGATGCCCTGACGGAAGTAGCGCTCAAGCTTGCTGGACAGGATGAAGGCCAGAACTAGCGCTGGTAGGCAGACCGGCCACACTCATGAACAGAGCCAGCAGGCAGAGAGCCAGCATGACATAGATGTTGAACATGGTGTTGGAGATGCCGTAGCCGCCGATGAAGCTGATGACCAAAATAACAGTATACAGATAATGATAGGGGATCTTCAAGATATACGGAAACCAGCGCTTGGTGATGATCTGGATGAGGTAGGTGACGATGGCGGAGACCATGACGCAGGCGAAGATGAGCATGGCCAGATCGGGCTGCTCAGTCATAAACAGAGGGCCAGCCTGCAGGCCGTGGATGGTCAGGCCTGCGATGAGCATTGCGGTGATGCCGTCACCGGGGATGCCCAGAGCCATCATGGGGATGAGGGCACCGCCAGAGAAGCGTTGTTTGCGGTTTCAGAAGCCCACAGTCACCGGCGGGGTTGCCCTTACCGAAGGTCTCAGGCTCCTTGCTGATGCCCTTGGCATAGCCGTAGGCACCATGTTGGAGATGCCGGAGCCCATGCCGGGCAAAAAGCCGATCCACAGACCGGAAGCGAATGCAAAGATAATGGTCTTGATGTTTTCGATGATGTCCTTGAAGCCGATGCCAAGACCCTTCATGTTCTTGACGTCCACATCGGGCATCTTTGCCTCGCCCTTGGCGTTGTCACGGATGATCTGGCACATGGCGAACATACCCAGCATCTGTGCAACGGTGCTGATGCCGGAGGTGAGGTACACATTGCCAAAGGTGAAGCGGGTAGCGCCGTTGATGGGGTCCATGCCGATGCAGCCCATGAGCAGACCGATGCCGGCGGACATGATGCCCTTGAAGATGTTGCCCTTGGACAGGGAGGCAATAAGGGTAATGGCGCAGAAGCACAGGGAGAAGTATTCCCAGGGGCCCAGATGCAGAGCCGCCTCTGCGATCACCGGGGACAGCACGGTGGCGATCGCCACAGAGCACACAGTGCCGATGAAGGAAGCGGTCATGCCGATGCCCAGCGCCTTGCTTGCCTGTCCCTTTTGGGTCATGGGATAACCGTCAAAGCAGGTGGCAATGGCAGAGGAAGAACCGGGGATGCCGATGAGCACCGCCGAGATAAAGGTACCGGACACGCCGCCGATCCAGATGGCAAGCAGCATGACAAAGGAAGTCTCGGTGGAAAGACCAAAGGTGATGGGTAGCAGCAGAGCGATGCCCAGAGTAGCGGACAAACCGGGGATTGCACCAAAGACGATGCCCAGCGTGACCATGGCAAAGATCAGCAGCAGGTTCAGCGGCTTCATGCAGACCAGTAAAGCAGAAAGATATGCAGCCATTTATTTTCCCTCCTTAGCCGCCGAACAGAACGCCGGCAGGCAGCTTGATCTGGAATGCGAACACGAACATAGCGTACAGCGCCGCCGTTACCACCACCGAGATGATGGCGGTGGACACCGGCTTGACCTCGCTGTTGCCCTTCAGGTCATAGATGAACGCTGCAGTGGCAAAGGGGGTGGTGATTACAAATCCCAGATAGGTCATGGCGATAGCGTAGACCACCAGCATCAGGAAGCTCCTAGTCACCTTGAGCACACCGCCCTTGGGAAAATAGGGCTTTTCGGCAATCTCGCGCTCCTTGTAGCCCTTGACGATGAGGCAATGGAGCTGATGCCAATCAGGAAGATGGCCACATACGGCAGCAGCCGGGGACCCGGCTCCAGCAGATTGGCCGGCTGGCGGACCTGCTGGGTCATGATGAAGAAGAAAATACAGGTGAGCAAGCCAACGATGCCTGTTACCATATCGCGTCTCATTTTCATGGAAGTACCTCTCGCTTTTCTTAAAAACAGCCCGGAGAGGAGAAGCTCCGGGCTGTCTATTTAGGAGGATCTACACTTTTCAGAGAAAGACTTCTGTGCAGATAAAAAGTGCAGTCGATGGCAGACTTTTGGGTTAGCCCTGAACATACATATCGAGATTCTTTGCGATGTTGACGAGTTCATCGTACTCTTTCTGATGCAGCTCCTCGGACTCCTCAAGGTCGTGCCAGCCGGGGATGTGGCCGATGCCTGCGATACCATCATGGACAGTGGGGTCGTTGACAACCTCTTCCATGGCTGCGTTCATCTGCTTGACCACGGTCTCGTCCATGCCGGCAGGTCCCATCAGGTAGTGGTAGACCAGCATGTAGCAGTCCTTGAAACCCTGCTCCTGCAGAGTCTTGTAGTTTTCAGGCAGCTCAGCGGGGTACTGGTCGATGGTGATGCCGTCGCCCGCCACGGTGCCGATGACCTTCAGCTTGCCGGCCTTGGAATACTCCTGAGCGTTGCCCAGACCCACGACACCGATGTCGATGAAGCCACCGGCAGATTGGTCAGACGGTCAGACTCGGAAGCACATTCAACCTTGTTCAGCTCGATGCCCAGAACACTGCACAGCTTGCCGAACAGGAAGGTGTTTGCACCTGCAGCCGGCATACCGGCGTTCAGCTCATTGGGATGAGACTTTGCGTAATCGACGAAGCCCTGAAAGTATCGTAAGGTGCGTTTGCAGGAACAGCCAGTGTAGAGAAGCCGTTGTCCTGCAGGCAGGCGATCAGGGTGAAGTCGGTCATGGGGTTTACGGTAGCGTTGCCGGTGATGTACTGGATGTTCAGTGCAGAGGTAGCCAGCGTCAGGGTGGTGCCGTCCGGCTTTGCGTTGGCGACGGTCTGGTGGCCGACGGTGTTTGAGTCGTAGTTGGTGACGGTGGTCTTCAGGCCGTAGATACGGTTCAGACCCTCGCTGTAGTAACGGATGGCCAAGTCAGAGCCGCCGCCTGCCTTGCCGGGAACCACCAGCGTGATGGTCTCATTCTTTGGGAAGCCGATGTCGTCGGTAGAAGCAGCGGCGGTGGAGCCTGCTACACTTGCAGCAGTGCTGGAAGCAGCGGTAGAGGTGGAGGCGGAAGAACCACCGCAGGCAGTCAGGGCGAGAGCGGCAGCAGCAACAGCAGAGCCCTTGAGCATTTCTCTTCTGGTCATCTTCATGATTGTACTCCTTCTTATTCTGGTTCGTGTCATGTTGAGAACTTTTCGTCGTTCCCTCTTTGTACCCTTATTGTACACCCCCAGCCCGCCGCTTTCGATACACAACCTTTCTGATTTTTCATAACATTTTGTTCATACCGTCTTGTGCTTCACTCGCAAATGTTTTATAGTATAGGTAACAAAAACGTTTCGTTCTGTTCACAGATTCAACTTTATCTTTCCGGTAAATTTTCTTTGTTGCCTTCCCGACCGGCCTTTCTGCCCCGTTTTTGCCCATCCGGCCCCTTATCCAAGAGAGGTTTCTGCTATGAACACCCGCCAGTATTATTACATCTCGACCATTGCCAATTACGGCAACCTGAGCCATGCCGCGCAGGCACTGCACATCTCCCTTCAGCATTGAGCAAGTTTCTCACCGAGTGTGAGCGCATCTTCGGGCTGACGCTCTTCCTGCGCTACAACCGCCGCCTCTACCCCACTGCCGCTGGGCACTACGTCATTGACTGCGCCCAGAAGATACTAGACGAGAAGAACCGTATGCTGCTGACCATGAAGGAAGTCTCGGGCGGTGCACAGGAGCGCATCCGTCTGGCGACAGCCCCAACCGCGGTGCCATCATCTACAGCAAAATCTACAACCAGTTCTCCCGCCGCTTCCCGGGCATCTCTCTCAGCCTGACCGAGCTTTACGCCGCCGAGCAGCCGGGTGCTATCGTGCGCGGCTTCATCGACTTGGCGCTGGGCGCAGGCGCTAACAGCACCGAAGTCACTGACATCCCCATCGCCCACGAAGAGTTGCTCGTCTCCCTGCCCGTCTCCCACCCACTGGCCGGGCAGGACCGCATCCGACTCAAAGACCTGCGCGACACGCCGTTTGTCTTGCAGGGTCGTCAGCACAGCATCCGCCTTCTGGCCGACCAGTTGTTTCTGGAAGCGGGCTTCGATCCAGTCGTCGCGTTTGAGTCCAGCGACGTCATCCTTCTGGACTCCATGATGCATCAGGCCGTAGGCGCGGGTCTTGTGAGCAAGGCCCATGTTTTCCCCTGCCCCGAGCTCTCTTACCGCCCCCTTGAGCCCCCGGTGTACCAAACCCTTCATCTGCGTTACCCGCTGGGTCACACCCTCACTGAGCCCGAGCGGTATCTGGCCGGGCTGCTGGCCTCGGAGCGTCTGGCCGACCCCCGCTATCAAGCCACCGACGACCCGCTGGTGCAGAGCCTTTTGCAGAACGCCGCGTCTCCTGCCGCCGAGGACACCGGCCCGGCGCAAGAAAAAGCGGCCTCTGGCACACAGGACATGCAGGAGGTCAATCTCGACAGCAAGGTGATGGAATACCTCATCTCCATCGTGGAGGAACAGAGCCTCTCCAAGGCGGCGGACAAGCACTTCCTCGCTCAGTCGGCTCTTTCGCGCCACCTCCACAGCGTGGAAGCGATGGTGGCCACGCCCCTGTTCAGCCGCGAGCACAATCGGCTCCGCCCCACTAGCGCTGGAGCTGTCTTCGTCAACAGCGCCCGCAACATTCTGCGCATCGAGAAAGAGATGTTCGATCACACCCGCTCCTATCAAAAAGGCCACAGCGGAAGTTTGTACATCAGCTGTGACCATCTATTTGCGCAGGTACTGCGGGAACAGACCGTCCCCCAGTTCCGCGCTCTCCACCCCGACATCGAGCTCGTCATCACCGAAGAGAATCAGGAGGGCACGCTGGAAGCCTTGATTAACGCCTCCGCGGACATCGGCGTCTTCCTCTCCATCTCCCGCGAGCACCCGCTGCTCCACTGTGACATTATCTCGATGACCGAGATGGTCTATTGTTTTGCCTCCGATGCCTGCCCGTTGGACTGGACCCCGGGCAGCCCCCTACCGGAAAGATTTTTCCCCCGCCCCCAGCTGATGGCCCCCTCAGGCTCCACTCTCTACGCCGAGCAGACCATCCTGCTCGACCGGCTGGCTGGTGCCGGCGGCTTCACCACGCCCCGGGCCTGCGAGGCCCAGACCTCCGTTCTGCGCAAGCTGGCCAACCTCGGGGTGGCCGACTCCGTCCTGCCCCTCAACCTCATTGAGCGTCGCAATCATGACCACTGCGCCGCCTTCGAGCCCCCCTGTCCGCTCTACCTGCTTTTGAGCTACCATATGGGCCGCACCCTTCCCAGCGTGACGCAGGAACTCGTCCCCCTTATACACAAAGCTCTGTCGGATGTGCTTGCCATTCCGGCACGGGGGTGAATAAACATCCATCTGGAAATAGATTTTTGCTCTTCCCATTACAAATTGACGCAGTGGTTATCACATTGAGAACCACTGCGTCAGCCAAGTGAATTTTAATTTGATTTTCGAATTGAAAATGAAAAGAGCTTCCCTTTTCTACCACAAAATGGGCATTTTCCAAATCGTGGGGCATGTAAGGCAGAGCCGAGAAGGTCATGCCGCTGTCACAGCCAAAACAGATGCATAGAATGCTACCGGTATAGTTCTGATCTGAATCCCATTGAAAAACTTTGGTCGAAGATAAAGGCTCTTTTACGCAAATTCAAAGCATGGACACTGGATGCTCTTCCAAACGCGATTCAACACGTCCTTCAAAATGTATCGTCTTCTGACTGTTCAGGGTGGTTTCGTTCATGCGGATATTCGCTATAATTTTGAAAATTGCTATAAAAGCGTTTGTAGAAGAATGGCGGCTTCATATTCATCCCATGGAATACGGTTCATTGTCAAACCTCTCATAAAATATATTCTCAGCCGCATGATAATTGTGCAATTTGCACGCACTACCTATAATTTATCATTATAATGAGAGCATTGCAGGACTCCTGATGCAAGGGATTTCTTTAGTTCTCAAATATATTAGTCTACATTCTCTACAATTTCACTTGCAATTATGTCGGCGCACCGATATAATATAGAGAGTAAGGAGGTTTTTCATTTGATTCTGGACGATTTGATGCAAAAAAACGGGCTTTCACGGTATCGTCTTGCAGTCACTGCCGGTATTCCTCATGCCACTCTCAACGACATTTGCAGCGGAAAGACTAAATTAGAGCGTTGCTCTGCTGAAACGGTCTATAAACTTGCAAAAACTCTGGGCGTTTCTATGGAACAACTCACGGAAAGCGGTATTCGTGAAACACAGCGCGAGCGTTCGTATGAATATGGTCTTCCTGATTATTTGCAGCATGATCTTGACACCTATAAAGAGGGGCTAAAGACCCACTCTCCTCTCTTAGATTGCTACTGGGGTGAACTTTACAGAAGTATCAATATGGCCGAAATCAGCGATGGTCTAATCACGCCTGAACACGCCGATTATCTCCGTCAAAAGTTTTTATGGAGGAACAAAAGTGCATGAGTAGCCTTATTGATTTTACAAACTGCAAACGAGTCTATGGCAAAGCATATAACGGTGCTAATGGAAAGAAAATTGCAGTTATTTACGACGGGAATCGATATATGATCAAATTCCCACCTTCCGGTGAACACAAACCAACTGACCTTTCTTACACAAACAGTTGCATCAGTGAGTATATTGCCTGCCATATTTTCAATCTGTTGGGTATACAGGCTCAGAAAACTCTACTTGGAACATTTCAAGTTGGCGAAAAGACAAAAAAGGAATTTTATCGAGTCTATATAAAAGCCGATATGACTTAATTACTTAAGCGGCATTTGAAAGAGTTCATTGATACGGTTGCCCTGGTCCCCAGAACGACCGCCGTATCTGCCTTTTTCTCCCCTTGTCCTCACACTGGCATCGCATTGTTCCCCAGAACCAACCCGAAAAATGTACGATTATGACATCAATTTGCAGGTGTCGAGCCATATCGAAGCGGTTCTCCTTTTGACCAAACTCAATGTCGAGCGGCATATCGAAGTGGATGTCAGTATGGACGAGTTGGATGTGACTGCTGCGGAAAGCAAAGCAACTTACAATGAGATTCGGGATTATGTGTGGGAGCGCTATCAACTCAAGGTTTCTAATCTCTATATCGCACAGGTGAAGCAGAAGTATGGCATCATCGAGCGAGAGAATTACCATAAAGCAAAAAACGAAAATGCGAAGCAGCCCAAGTGTCCGAAGGAAAAAGAGGATGCGATTGTGGAAGCACTGAAGCATTTTCAGATGGCTGAGTTATTCCAACGTGACAAATCCACAATTTCCCGTCACATCAAAAACATTTTTGCAGAGGGTGAGCTTGAACGAGATTCAGTTGTTGCAAAATTTGCAACAACTGCCGCAGACGGAAAGACCTATCAGGTCGAATTCTACAATCTTGACGTCATTATTTCTGTTGGTTATCGTGTCAAATCCAAACGAGGCACACAGTTCCGTATCTGGCAACTGGCATCCTGAAGGAATATATGCGCAAGGGATTTGCGCTGGATGACGAACGCCTGAAAAATCTGGCGACGGTGGATATTTCAAAGAGCTGTTAGAACGCATCCGTGACATCCGTGCTTCCGAAAAAGTGTTTTATCGTCAGGCTCTGGAAATCTATGCAACCAGCATTGACTACGACCCAAAAGCAGAAATCTCCGTCCAGTTCTTCAAAAAAGTCCAGCATAAAATTCATTATGCCCTCCACGGTCAGACTGCCGCTGAGGTCATTTACAATCGTGCAGATGCCGAAAAGGAATTTATGGGTCTGACCACTTTTGCAGGAAACCAGCCCACTTTACGAGAAGCTACTATTGCCAAAAACTATCTGCACGAAAAAGAGCTTCGTGCTATGGGGCAGTTGGTTTCCGGTTATCTGGATTTCGCAGAACGTCAGGCAGAACGTGAACAGCCCATGACCATGCAGGATTGGGCAAACCACCTTGACCGCATTTTAACCATGAGCGGTGAGCAGCTTCTTGTTGGCAATGGCAGTGTGACCTACAAGCAGGCAGTGGACAAGGCTACTACCGAATATCGGAAATACAAGGCTAAAACCCTCAGCGATGTGGAGCAGGATTATCTGGATTCCATTAAGTTTTTGGAGCAGAAAGCAGGCAAGAAATAACCATTTTGTGAGGTTTTCTTATGTCACAGGAAAAGACAAAGGTTTACACTTACACCCGTGTTTTCACAGCCATGCAGATCGATGGCTATTCACTGGATGCACAAAAGGCTCGCATGAAAGCCTACGCTGACTTCAACGACTACCAGATCGTCGGCGAATATGAGGATGCAGGAAAATCGGGCAAATTCATTGAAGGCCGTGCTTCTTTCTGCCGGATGATGGAGGACATCAAATCCGGCAAGGATGGTGTTGCCTATGTGCTGGTGTTCAAGCTCTCCCGTTTTGGCCGCAACGCTGCGATGTACTGTCTACCTTGCAGGTAATGCAGGATTTTGGTGTGAATCTGATTTGCGTGGAGGATGGCATTGATTCTTCTAAAAACGCTGGCAAACTGATGATTTCCGTTTTGTCTGCTGTCGCAGAGATTGAACGTGAGAACATCCGTGTCCAAACCATGGAAGGCCGCATCCAGAAGGCGCGAGAAGGTCGCTGGAACGGCGGTTTTGCGCCTTATGGCTATCGTCTGGTTGACGGTGTGCTGCAAATCAATGAGGATGAAGCCCCTGCCATTCGCACGATTTTTGAGCAATATGTAAACACGGACACAGGTGCAAATGGTCTTTCCAAATATCTGGAGACCCACGGCTTTCAGAAACTTGCTCGTCAAAATGGCACCTCTCCCCTTTTCAGCGCAACATTGATTCGGGCTATTCTGAAAAATCCCGTCTACTGCGGAAAAATCGCCTTTGGTCGCCGCAAACTCGAAAAGATTCACGGCACCCGGAACGAATATCATCAGGTTCCACAGGAGAATTATTTGCTGGTGGACGGCCTGCACGAGGGCATCGTATCGGAAGAATTGTGGAACGCCGCACAGGTCAAGCTGTTGGCGCAGTCCAAACGATACGAACCAGTCAACCGCAGCAAGACGGAACAAGCGCATTTATTATCCGCCCTTGTCAAGTGCCCCATTTGCGGTGCTGGAATGTACAGCAACAAATGCACCAAACGAAAGAAAGATGGCACACCCTATAAATCTTTCTCTTATTACAGTTGCAAGCACCGCAAGATGCAACGTGGGCAAAAATGCGATTTCAACAAGCAAATTCAGGAAGAAGTTCTGGACAACGCCGTGGTGGAGGTTAGGATGCCTTCCGAAAAGAACTCCTCCGGTGTGACATTGTAAATGCTGACAAAACGGACTGCCCTGTCTTGAAAAAGGATGGCCGTGAGTCAAAGCAAATGTCAAAGATGTGGGTGTTCTTCTCACCAGAAAAGAACATTGCGCTGTATCAGTACAGACCCCGCCGTAAAGCAGATTGCCAAAGAGATGCTTGAGGGTTTCTCCGGTTACTTGCAGACCGACGGCTATTCGGGTTACAATGCAGTTGAGGATGTCACCCATGTTGGCTGCCGAGCACATGTGCGGCGAAAATGGATAGATTGCTTTGTGGACAAAAAGCCAGTAGACGGGAGCAAATCTCAGAAAGCCTTTGAGTATGTCGAGAAGATGTTTGCCCTCGACTTGCAATGAAGGGATTATCCACGAAAGAACGTAAATTATACCGCCAGTCTGTACTGAAACCTGTCATGGATGAGTATTGGATTTTCTTAAACAGCTTTGAACCAGACAAAGATTCCAACCTTGGAAAAGCGAGAATTCACTCTCTAAACCAACGGAAAGCATTCTCCTAGATGGACGACTGACCCTTACAAGCAGCATTGCAGAACGCACTGTAAAATCCTTTGTCATGTCTCGGAAGAACTTTTTATTCTGCGACACTGCCAAAGGTGCTGATGCTAGTGCATTATGTTTCAGTATGATTGAAACCGCCAAACGCAATGGACTTGATCCATTTGGCTATCTGCTGTTTCTCTTACAGGAACTCCCGAAACTGGGTAAGCCACCGGCAGAAGAACCGCTTGAACGTATCTTCCCGTGGTCGAACACAATTCCTGTATATCGCCATCTTACTTGATTCTTTGTTGGGCATCTCGGTTTCGAGATACTCGATTTTTTAGGCCAGACGGGGGCTTATTGACCGTTTACCAAAAAAGTAGAATTTTTCTGAACTGAAAATTAAAAAAGCTGAGCACCTGCTTTTTCAAAGATGCTCAGCTTTGCTGTACCTTTTTCTTGAATTTTTAGACTCAGTTTTCACCTTGAGGGCTGTTTCTAAACGTTTACTCCGTAGTTTTCAGTTTTTTCGGCGCTTTTATTTTGCAACAATCTCTTTTCCTATGCTGTCTAATATAGGCACTCGTCGTACTGCTTTTGCAGATAGAGACGGCAGGCCTCAGCGTTCTCGGGCGTGGTGTTTTCCAATGTTGCGAACACATAGGGCTTTTCCTGCTTTGCAAAGCGAAGGATGGTGGTATAATTCTCCATCTCGCCCTGACCCGCGCCGCAAGCTTTCAGTTGACCATCGGCATTCTGCCGGACGAAGTCCTTGAAGTGTATCATCGCCACATCCTTGCCCAGCAGCTCGATGGCCTCTGTGAAGACCTCCTCGCGGCGGTCCACATTCTCCATACTGAGCATGTTGACCGGGTCAAACAAGATCTGCAGGTTATGGCTGCCGATCTCGTCCAGCACGGTGCGGGCACGCTTGGCGTCGTAGACGATGTGGCGCGCCACCGGCTCGATGGCGAGGGTCACGCCGTACTGCTCTGCGCAGCGCACAATGGCTTGAGGGTCTTGATAAAGGCCGCCAGCGCGGCATCAGTGCGGCACTCCGGCAGTATTTATACTCGACGTTTGGGCAGCCCGTCTCCGTGCCCACCATACCGCAGCCCAGCAGGCTGGCAAAGCGGATGTGGGCATAGTACTTCTCGCGGATAGCATCCAGCACCGTCTCGTCAGGGTAAGCCAAGTTGAGATAGTTGCCCAGCACGGCAATATCGATGCCATTCTGCTCAAACAGGTGACGCAGATAAAGCGCATAGCCGGGCGTCAGGCAGACGGCGTGCAGGGCACGTCCTTCACGGTCTTGCTCAGTGCAAGATGGGCGCAGGTAAAGCCTTTTTCCGCACAAGAGGCAACAGCTGCTCCATCGGCAGCTTTTCGGCATCGTGCAGACGCAGACCAAATTGTATCATATCTGTTCTCCTTTAAGTCTGTTTTACCAGAACACTCTGTCGGCATTCTCGTATAGGATCAGCCGCTTCTGTTCGTCGGCCAGTGCCGCATCCTCCGCGATGGTATCCACCATGTCCCGATACCGGAAGCGGCACAGGTTGGATGGCGTATCCGTGCCAAACAGCAGCCGGTCTGCTCCCACCGTCTTGATGGCACTGTGGATGAACTGCCGTGTCACCGGGAAGGGCGGTTCATCAGGCCGGACATTGTGGGAAAGAGATGCCAGATCGAACCAGACATTGGGCAAATGCAGCATTTCCAGCCCCTGCTGCATGGTGTGCAGCTCGGTCTGCTTCGGGGCCAACAGATGGCAGACCACAAACTGCATCTGCGGGTGATGCAGGATCAGGTTCCGCAGGGCGGAAATCTGGCTGCTGGGGCTGCCCAGCTTGCCGATGTCGATAACGAACACAATCCCATGCTCCTCGGCAAAGGCGGCTTCCCGCTCCATCATTTCGCCATCCAGTGCAAAGATCGGACGATTTGCCATCAGACCGGAGCCAGTGCTCACCTCAAATTTCACTACCCGGATGCCCTGCTGTTCAAACAGGCGCCGTACAATGGCATCCCGGTTCCAGCAGTAGGGGTCGTAAGCTACCGCCGCCAGAAAACGCTCCGGGTATTTCTGCTGCGCTTCGTAGCTGTACTGGTTCTGGAACCCCAGATACCCACCCTGCAAAAGCACGGCACGCTCCACTTCGTGGGCATCCATAACCTCCAGGATCCGTTCCAGGGTTACCTGCTCGGTGTTCCACCCTTTCGGGATGAGCTGACAGATGGGCCGTCCGCATACATTCCCTGTCCGCCGCCGATGGAGCGCATCTCGCCGCCCGCACCGGTGCCAGCGATGCACTGCACCAGATGGACATGGGCATCAATCACCTTCATGTTCTTCTCCCCCGATTAGTGCCACAGCCACATCATTGACATTGGTGCCGGTGGCCCCTGTGATGATAAGTCCCCCCACGGCCTGCAAGGCGTGGTAGGCATCGTTGTTTTGCAGGGTGTCGAACACGTTCCAGCCCTTTGCCGTCAGTGCGGCGGCGGTGTCGCCGTCCACATAGCCACCAGCGGCATCGGTGGGGCCATCGGTGCCATCGCTGCCCACGGAGAACACTGCGGCGTTCTGTCCCGCCAGCGCCGGAGCTGTGGCCAGTGCAAGCTCCTGATTGCGGCTCCCAGACCCTTGCCGGTCAGGTGCACCACGGTTTCCCCGCCTGCGATAAAGGCCAACTTTTTGCCCTGCTCCGCATGGGTGCGGGCGATAGACCCCAGAAAACTGCCTGCCTCCTTTGCTTCGCAACAGAGCTGGTCGGTGAGGAGGATGGGCTCATAGCCCAGCTCCCGGCAGGCTTTAGCGGCAGCGGTGCACAGCTCTCGGACGCTGCCGGTGATCTGCGTGGTGACGTTGTCCAGAGCTTTCGGCGTTTCCTGTGCCAGCAACGCCTTCGCCTGTTCTGACAGGTTCAGGTGGTATTTCTCCGCAATGGCAAGCGCTTGTGCACAGGTGGAGGAATCCGGCACCGCCGGGCCACTGGCGATCATATCCAGCGGATCTTCCAGAATATCGCTGAGCACGATGCTGAACACCTTTGCCGGAGCACAGGCCTGTGCGAACCGCCCGCCCTTGACTGCGGACAGCCGCTTGCGGATGGTGTTCATCTCCACAATATCCGCCCCACTGGCAAGGAGCTGGTTGGTAATATCCTGCAATTCCTCACCGGGGACAAGCGGCTGTTCAAACAGGGCGCTGCCGCCGCCGGAAAGTAGAAACAGCACCGTGTCCTCTGCGGTCAGTCCCTGTACCAGCGCCAAGCTTTTTCGGTGGCTGAAAAGCTGTTGGCATCCGGCACAGGGTGACCAGCCTCATAACAATCTACGCCGGGGATTTCGCCCTTCACATGGTCGTATTTGGTCACCACCACGCGCCGTCCACGCGCCCCAGTGCCTGCACGGCGGCGTGCGCCATCTGCCACGCGGCCTTGCCCGCCGCCACCAGCAGCACCCTGCCGCCTCCGGGCTGAAAGGCGTTCAATGCCCGGCGCACCGCTTTGTCCGGCAGCACTGTCTGAATGCTGGTACGGATGATCTCATCTGCATCCTGCCGCAATGTGGTATTCATGAAACAGACCTCCTTACAGGGTATCGGTTACAGCAGCCCGGCCTCGGTCATAGTGGCCACAAATCCCTGCTTTGCAGCACCCTCCGGGGTAGGCAGAGTGGCAGATACGGTACGCCCACCTTTCGGCCCCGCAGATTTGCCATATCCTTGGCCGCCACCGGGAAACTGGCGGCATCCATGGAAAGACGCACCGGGTTCAGCTTGAACTGTGCTTCCAGACTGCCCGCCATATCTCCGGCTGCAAATTTATTGTACACATCGGTGATGAGCTCGGGCATAAAGTTGGCTGCGGTGCACACACCGCCCACAGCGCCATGGCAGAGGCTGGCGTACAACAGGGTATCCTTGCCGCCAAAAACCTTAAAGCCCATATCCCGGGTGCGGCGGATGAACTCTGCCGTCTGGGTAATGTCGCCGCTGGTGTCCTTCATGCCCACGATATTGGGCACGTTATGGGCCAGTTCCTCCACCAGCTTTGCGCTCATGGTGTAGCCCACCCGTCCGGGATTATTATACAGCAGCACCGGCGTTTCGGGAATACTTTCGGCAATGGTTTTGAAGTGGTTGTACAGTTCTTCATAGGTCGGCTTCAGGAACATGGGCTGCAGCACGCTGACGGCTGCAGCACCGTTGGCGGCTGCCATCTTTGCCAGACGGCAGCACTTTTGGTGCTGATGGCACCGATGCCAAAGTACACCGGCACCCGGCCTGCGGCCTCGTCCACCATGATCTTCAAGCCACGCTCCATCTCGGCTTCTTCCACCATGTAGAACTCGCCGTTGGAGCCAAAGGCGAGGATACCGGACACACCACCCTCGATGACGTAGTCACCTGCGCCCGCATCCCGGCCTCGTCGATGTTTTCTTCGCCGTCAATGACGGTAAGGATGGGCACTACAACGCCCTTCATGAACTCTGTATTCATGTTTTTTCCTCCTCAACGGCCAATCTGAATGCCGGTCAGGTACTCGTAATACTGGGCAATAGCGCTGTGGTCCTTCTGGCCGCCCTCGTGGTTGTGGAGCCACTGCATGATCTCCTGTACCTCGGCGGTCATGGGCACCGGCGCACCCACGGCGTGGCGCAGTCCAGCACGTTGTTCAGATCCTTGATGTGCAAATCGATCTTGAAGCCGGGCTTGTCGTTGCCTGCGATCATCATGGGAGCCTTGGCGTTCATGACGGTAGAGCCTGCCAAACCGCCCTTGATGGCCTGAAAGACCAGCTCCGGGTCCACCCCGGCCTTCTGTGCCAGCGTCAGCGCCTCGGCCAGTGCCTGAATGTTACAGGCCACAATGATCTGGTTGGCCAACTTGGTGGTGTTGCCAGCGCCGACCTCGCCGCAGCGGACGGTGGAAGCGCCCATCGCATCCAGAACAGGCTTATAGGTATCGAAGACTCCTGCTTGCCGCCGACCATGAAGCTCAGCGTACCGTCAATAGCTTTGGGCTCACCGCCGGAAACGGGAGCGTCCAGCATCTCCACATCCTTCTTCTGCAGCTCCGCGTAGATTTCCTTGGAAGCGACCGGATTGATCGAAGAGCAGTCGATGAAGACTGCTCCCGGCTTCATGTGGGCGGCGACGCATCCTTACCCAGCATGACCTCCTTCACCTGCGGGGAGTTGGGCAGCATGGTGATGACCACATCACACTGTGCGCCGATCTCCTGCTGGGTCGCGCCCTTTGCACCGGCCGCTTCCAGCTCCTGCACGGGGGCCTGACTGCGGTTATTCACCAGCAGGTCGGTGTAACCCGCCTTCAGCAGATTCTTTGCCATAGGCTTTCCCATAATACCCAGACCAATAAAACCGATTTTCATGATAGTACCCTCCATAATTTTCAATTCTGTTTTTTGTGTTGCTCCCTTCCATCAGGTGATGGGAGCGGGGTTAAAGATGCACATATCGTTGTGGAAGCCGTACTGATCGCTGTAGGGCTCCTTGATGCCGCTGGCAACGTCCAGAATGAGGTTGAAGATCTCGGTGCCCACATCGGCAATGGTGCTTCGCCGGTGGCAATATGACCGGCAGAGATGTCGATGAGTCGAACCACTGCTCCTTCATCTCGTTGCGGCTGCACACCTTGATGACCGGGGCCACATCCAAACCATAGGGTGTGCCGCGGCCGGTCATGAACACCTGCAGGCCGATGCCGGAGCCACCTGCGAGGGACCGCAAACAATGTCAGAAGCAGGCGTTGCCGCAAAGATGAGTCCGTGTTTCGTGGGCTTTCCGCCGGGGAAAGCACCTCCACAATGGGGCTGGTTCCGCTTTTGGCGATGGAGCCCATAGCCTTTCCACGATGTTGGCAAGGCCGCCCTTTTGTTGCCCGGCGTGGGTTGGTCATCCCGGTCTACGCCGGCCTTC
>ENA-OQEX01000476-OQEX01000476.1-human-gut-metagenome-genome-assembly--contig:-NODE-476-length-21332-cov-2.245508_pt1 | contig 21332 bp, 23 predicted proteins | sample MGYA00242802_ERZ504649 | MGnify/ENA primary metagenome ERZ504649 (study PRJEB26092, sample SAMD00036194) | human gut metagenome | host: Homo sapiens | study: EMG produced TPA metagenomics assembly of...
CGCATGGCGCACCCCGTCCGCTTCAACGCCGCCGCCAGCGCATCATAAGGATCCGCCGCCAGCGCCGTCAAGCCAACGCTCAGGCTTGTCATAACCATCAAAACAGCCATGAACACGCTCAGCGCCTTTTTGGAAATTTTCATGTGCATACCTCTTTTCTTTTCACGATTCCTGTGCATCACCTTCCTGTGATCCCCGGCCCTTTGCACAGGCCTTCTGCAAACGTTTGCAGGGAAGCCGGTTCATATTCCTCTGGTCGTTCCAAAAAAGCCTATCACATCCCTTTTTTTGTTGGAATTCTCTAAGGTGCTAGAGTCTTCCTTAATTATTAATAATAAATGAATATTCGAATTTATTATTGCCGTTCAGAACTTAACAATTTTTTAACATACTCAATAAAAATCCTGTATCTACAAGCTTCTTATTGTTTATATGCCTTTTTCTTTCCCTCAATTTTCTTCTAAACCCATATTTTGTTTTTCTACATAATGTCGAAATAAAATTCCATTTTCACAACGTATTGTCGATTTTAGTTTAACATATAACGCCCCTCCTACTTTGTGCATTTTGCACAAAACAGACTAGGATCGGATTTTTTAACAAGACGCCCCCATTGGTAATTCCTTGCTAAATAATTCGCATCGTTTCATTGAAAAAATGCCTTTCATTTCCCATCGATATGCCATTTTTACAGACTGGCATGAAAAAAGCGGAGGAAAGATGAGCCGTCTTTCCTCCGCTTATATTTTATTTATTACCTTTGAAAATGCTTAAAATATCAAAATAGCCGTCGTCATCCGGGCCATAGGGGTTCTTTGCAGGTGGCGCTGTCGACCGCTTCGGCTCTGGCGGCAACTCAAAAGAAGGGCGATCCGCCTTTGGATCTTTCCCTCCGCCTCCACAGCGGCGGCGCCTTTTTCCATCGCCTCTTCAAATGGGGATTTTGCCGCTGCCGGTTTTGCAGATGGCGCCGCCTCGGTATCCCCCCGCGCCCCATCTTCACCGAAGCCGGTTGCAACCACGGTAACAACCATTTCATCATCCAGCATATCGTCAAAGGAAACGCCCCAGATGATCGTTGCATCCGGATGAGCCTCCTTAGCGATGATTTCAGACGCAACCTCCACATCCTCCAAGCCGATATCATCAGAAGAGGTGATGCTGATAATCACACCGTGCGCGCCGTGGATGGAGGTTTCCAACAGCGGGCTGGAAACTGCCGCATTCGCAGCGGCTTCCGCTTTATCCTTCCCACTGGCATGGCCAACGCCCATATGCGCATGGCCCGCATCTTTCATAACAGCGGTAACATCCGCAAAATCCAAGTTGATGAAGCCCGGCACCTTAATCAGCTCCGAGATGCTTTTCACACCCTGAAGCAGCACGCCATCCGCTTCGTCAAACGCGTTTGCAAGCGTGATCTTTTTGTCGGAAACGTATTTTAACCGTTCGTTCGGGATGATGACAAGGCTGTCCACATGCTCCGCCAGCTCCGAGATGCCCTGCTCAGCCTGCGCCATGCGGCGGCGGCCTTCAAAATGAAAGGGCTTTGTAACGATACCGACGGTGAGAATCCCCATCTCCTTGGCAAGCTGTGCAATCACCGGCGCTGCACCGGTGCCGGTGCCGCCGCCCATGCCTGCGGTGATGAAAACCATATCCGTGCCTTTAAGCGCATCCGCGATCATATCATGGCTTTCCTCAGCTGCGCGCTGGCCCACCTCAGGGTGTGCCCCAGCGCCCTGGCCATGAGTCGTTTTCTCACCGATCTGGATTTTATGGGTAGCCTGGGAGTGATTGAGCACCTGCCTATCCGTATTCACGGAGATAAATTCCACGCCCTGCACACCGGAGCGAACCATACGGTTCACGGCGTTTCCGCCGCCTCCGCCCACGCCGATGACCTTTATTTGTACTACATTTTCAAAGTCGTTATCAATTTCAAACGGCATTCATACGTCCCCCTATTGAACAATCTATGTAAAACAAACCGAAAAAAGCCACTGCAAATGGCGCCGCCTCCGTGAGCCGCGCACCGTATCCTGCCATCTTGGCATAAAGATACAGGATGATTAGTAATATACTAACACGGCGGGGGGTAAAATTCAATATGGTAGAAAAAGAATTTGGATATTTTTTCGTTCCGCCCGCCTTTCCATCATGCTCCGGCCTGTGTTGCCGGCTGGGAAGCCTTGCTTGTCTGGGCTGGTTCAATCGTTTCACTAAAAAAGGCTTTTTTGGGGATTGTCAGATTAATGCTGCCTTTTTTATCCGGATTACTCTCCTCCTCGCGTGCAATCACCTCTTGGCCGAGCTTTAGCTTCTGCGCAAGCTGATCATCTTCTCCCAGCAGCATCTCCATACGTCCCTGGTAGACCACCCGGATATCCCCAAGATCAGATAAATCGATTCGCGTAATTCCGGAAAGCCCTGTCTCCTGCACAGCATCCAGCAAATGGTCAAGCACCGTTTTTTCCTGCGATTGGCCGTTTGCCTGCTGCTCACCCACGGTTTCACTTGCCGCGCGCGCGCTTTCGCTCTCTTGTTCCTTTGGCGGGAAGCTCGCCTGTTTACCGGGCGAGGCGCTTTTCACCTCAACGCCCTTGAGCAGGGCAGCTCCCTCGGGCAGCTCTGTCGCACCGATCTCCAGCACTTTGCCGCTGCCTGTCATGATGAGATAGGAATTTCCCTGCTGCACGGCGAGCTTGAGCTGTGCCTCCTTCACGGTAATCACCAGCTTGTCCGGCAGCTTACGCTTGATGGTGACAGATTCCACATAAGGGAGCTTTTCTGCAATCCGTCCGGCCGCCTGCTCTGTTTTGCATAGGAAAAGGTTTTCCCCTTTGGCAATGCCAGAAGCCTCTATGACCTCTTGTGCCTGATAGCGGCTATTTCCCTTCACCTCAAAATCCGCAATATGAAAAAACACCGTGAACGTCAGCACCGCGCCCACGCAGAGAAGAAGCAAAAACAGCACAAGATAAAGGATTGCCTTTTTCCTGCGCCGCTTCTTCAACGAACGCAATTGCTGCTCGCGCCGGATCTCATCGCGGGAACGCGGCGTCTGCTCCGCCTGTGCAGGCGCAGCCGGCCTCTTCTGCGGGCCGGCTGCCCGTTTTAAATTAGAATTCTTCTTCTGTTTCATCGCAGATCTCCCTCTTGATTTGCGCCCCAATCGCCTGGAGGCTTTCCTCAATCTTTTCATATCCCCGGTCGATATGCCGGACGCCGGTGATTTCCGTGTTGCCGCGGGCAGACAGGCCTGCAATCACCAGCGAGGAACCTCCCCGCAGATCGGGAGCCACCACCGGCGCGCCCGATAAAAACGGCACGCCCTCCACAACCGCAACGCGCCCCTCCACCTTGATATGCGCGCCCAATCGCATTAGCTCACTAACGTGCTTATAACGGCTTTCAAATATATTTTCAATAATAACACTGGTGCCGTCGGCAATTGCGGTCATCGCCATCACAGGCGCCTGCGCATCGGTTGGAAAACCCGGGTAGGGCATCGTCCGCACCGTGTGCACCCGATGGAGCCGGGGCGGTGCGCTGATCGTCAAATCCCGCGCGCAGATGCTGATATCACAGCCAGCCTCCTCCATCACGGGAATGACCGGCCCCAAATGCGCCGGAATAATATCCCGCAACGTCAGATGCCGTGCGTCACCGCCGCAGCGGCCATATAGGTTGCGGCCGTAATACGATCTGGAATCACTGTGTGTTCTGTGCCGGACAGGGCCTTTACGCCGTTTATGACGATTGTTCCCTCACCCGCGCCGTGAATACGCGCGCCGCACCCGTTGAGAAAATCGGCAAGATCGCTGATTTCCGGCTCCCGCGCCGCATTGACAAGCACCGTGCGCCCCTGTGCCGTGGCGGCGGCCAGCATGATGTTTTCCGTAGCGCCTACGCTTGGAAGGATAGCGCAATCTTCACGCCCTTCATCGGCTCCGGACAAACACAGTCGAGCCTACCGTGCTCCTCCTGAATCTCCACGCCAAATTGCCGCATAGCGGAAAGATGCAGATCGATCGGCCTCAAGCCAATTTCACAGCCGCCCGGTGTGGACAAGCTTGCCTTGCCCATCCGCGCCAAAATCGGGCCGAGGAATACCACGGAAGAGCGCATCTCCCGCATCAGATGATCTGGGATATCGGAGCGTTCAATGCTTGTGGCATCTATCGTGACCGTGTTGCCCTCCCGCTCCACCTTACAGCCGAGATAGGTCAGAATCCGGATCGCCGCGTCTACATCTGTCAGCCTGGGGCAGTTATGTATGACGCAAGGCTTATTGGTCAAAACGGCAGCCGCAAGAATCGGCAGGGCGCTATTTTTAGAGCCGTGTACCCTCAGCTCCCCGCTCAAGCGCTTCCCGCCTTCAATGACGATTTTCTCCATTGTCGCACACCCTTTCGCATAAAAACACAAGCGGGCCGTTTTGCCGCCCTGCAATATACTATGCATGGGGTGAAATATGCGTGAAAAGAGAAAATGCGCCGGAGTGGATTGAGCGATCTAAATTTAGGAATGTTGATCCTTTTGGGCCAAGCCTGCAATCACTGCGTAAATCCGCTCGTTTGCATCTGTAATCGCAAGGGCCTTTGCGTTTGCCTCAAGCTGCCTGCGGCGCTGTGGGCTGCTCAGCAGCCGATCAAGCTCCTGAGCCAGGCGCTCTCCTGTCAAATCTTTTTCCTCGATGAGCACTGCGGCATCTTTGCTGACAAGCGCCATTGCGTTATGGTATTGATGATTTTCCGCTACATTGGGGGAAGGGATCAGGATGGACGCCTTCCCCATCGCCTCAACCTCGCTCAGGGAGCTTGCGCCGGAACGGCAGATCACCACATCTGCCGCCGCCATGCAACGATACATATCGTCAATATATTCCCGGATAATCACATGCTTTTCGAGGTCAGGATCCACACCCCTGTCCTTAAGCGCATCCTGCACCCACAAACCGTACTGCCCCATGGCATGCATAAAATAGCAGTCCGCCTGCTGGTGTCGCCCGGCGATTACCTCTACCATCGCACGGTTAATTGCTTCCGCACCCAGGCTTCCGCCCATGGAAAGCACCAGCGGACGATCGTCGAGCCCCAGCTCAAAGCGGGAAAGCGTGCGGTCTGCGCGCAGCAGCTCGCCGCGCACGGGAAGCCCCGTCACGGTGCATGGGTTTTTCGCATTCAGATATTGCTCCGCCGCGGGGAACGGCGAGCATCACCTGATCTACCTTTCCAGCAAGCACCTTGTTTGTTTTGCCTGGAAAAGCGTTTTGCTCATGAATCGCGGTTGGAAAGCCGAGCTTTGCCGCCATGCGCAGCACCGGCCCGCTGACATAACCGCCAAAGCCCACCACCACATCCGGCTGAAAATCGAGCAGAATTTTTTTGGCCTGCGCGGAGGATTTGAGCAGTTTGGAAGTGTGCCGAATTGCGACTTTATGTTCTCAAGCGTCAGCCTCCGCTGAAGCCGCTGATTAATCGATCGTTTTAAATCATATCCCGCGGCGGGGACAAGGCGCGCCTCCATTTTTTCCGCAGTGCCTACAAACAGGATCTGTGCCTCCGGATGGCGCTCGCGCACCATTCCCGCAGCTGCCAGTGCGGGATTGATATGGCCGCCCGTTCCACCGGCGGCAAATAAAACCTTCATAAAACTTTCCCTTTCTGTTCCTAACAATCTGAGCGTAAAAATTTTTCCCGATGTTGTTTTACATTTTCCGCACCCTGGAATAGCGTGATACGGACAAGACGATTCCCATTTCCATCAACAAAATCATCAGCGAGGTGCCGCCATAGCTGAAAAACGGCAGGGAAATGCCCGTATTGGGCACCGTGTCCGTAACAACTGCAATATTCAGCGCCACCTGAAGGCCCACTTGAAACACAAGCCCCATGGCGAGCAACGCACCGAATCGGTCGCGCGCCTTCATAGCGATAACGAAGCCACGCCACACGAGCAAGCCAAACAGGATGATAATCGCGGTTGCTCCAATAAAGCCGAGCTCCTCGCAAACGATGGAGAAAATAAAATCATTCTGCGGCTCAGAGACATAGAGGTGCTTCTGCTTAGAATTGCCAAGCCCTGCCCCCAAGAACCCGCCGGAACCGATCGCATAGAGCGACTGGTTGGTTTGCCAGCGCGCTCCGAAGGGATCGAAATCCTTATCCAACCATGCCGTGATGCGCTTTGCCGCATAGGATGGCAACTTATCTGGAAAGATCACAAAGAAAACCACCACCGCAATCACCGCAACCGCGCCAATGACAAACCAGCGCATTTTGACCTCGCCAAAAAACATCATCGCCACGCCGATTGAAAACATCAAAATCGTACCGGACAGATGGTTTTCAAGAAACACAAGCCCGCACATAAGGCAGATCACTGCCGCATAAAAGAGCATATAGAGCGTGGAAGTTGCCTTGCACGGGTTAATCAGGCCGTTGGTTTTATCACGCAGAAAATTCGCCGTTCTTCCCCGGGAGGGCGTTTTATCAATAATCTGCCGGTGGTGCTTCTCCATGCTCCAGGCACAAAAGAGCACCAGCGCCACCTTGGCGATCTCCGAAGGCTGGAAGGTAAAACCGCCTGGCAGCGGAATCCAGCGCTTAAAATCGCCCAGATTGGTGTGATAAAACAGCACCACAACCAGCAGCACAATCGATATTGCAATGCCGGGTATGGCAAGGTACTTATACCATTCATAGTTAATCTTCGACACCAGGAACATCAGCACTACGCCTACAATGGCAAAAATCAGCTGCCGTTTAAAATAATAGGTGCTGTCGCCATCATTATAATAGGCGTAGGTATAGCTGGAAGAAAGCAGCATAATCAGGCCGATGGTCAAAAGAGCGAGCGTAAACATCATAAAAGGCACATCAAACGCATCCTTTGACATCAGTTTACGCAGCGCAGAGACCTTGCTTGTACCTGGGGCTGCATTCGGTTGCGGTTGCGCGCCGCATTCGCTCTGTCTGCCATGATCAGGCCTCCTTCGTTTCCATCCGGCCGGGAATTCTCAGCCGAAATACATAAGCAAAGCTCCCAAAGCCCCGCCCAAGATCGTGATTGCGCTAAACACAAAAACGATCTTCGTCTCTTTCCAGCCGGACATTTCCAGTCCGTGATGAATGGGGGTCATTTTGAAAATACGCTTGCCAGTGCCCGTTTTATGCTTCGTAATTTTAAAATAGGTGCGCTGGATAACCACGGAGCCGCCTTCGATTACATATATAATGCCCACCGGCACCAAAATAATCGGGCAATCCAGCGAATAGGCCAGCGCCACTACCATACCGCCGAGGAACATAGAGCCGGTGTCGCCCATCATAACCTTGCCCGGATACCAGTTCCAAATCAGGTATCCGCCGCATGCGCCGGCGAGCGCCGCGCCCATGATGCTCACGCCCATCGCCTGCCGCAGAACGCCCATGATCGCAAAGGAAATTGCGGCGAGCATCGTCACGCTGCCGCACAGGCCGTCGATCCCATCGGTAAAATTGACGGCATTGGTCGCCGCATAGATGACGATAATGCCAAATAAATAATAGACAATCGGATGAAGAGGAATATTCCCCAAGAATGGGATATACATATACGTTCCGTTTGCAATATGCAAAGAGGCAAGGTAGGCCACCGCCACAAGAAGCTGTGCGGCCGTCTTTTGCTTTTCCGTCAGCCCAAGGTTGCGTTTTTTGACCACCTTGATGTAATCATCCGCAAAGCCGATGATGGCAAAGCCAAGCGCCATCAGGATGCCTCCCCAGAGCTTTGTGTTCGCGTTTGCGCCACTCAGGTCGGCCCCCTGCACGAGATGCCCGCCTAAAAAATAATCGGTCAGTGTCACGGCCAAAAGCGCTGCAATTGTGGCGATGATGAACATAATGCCGCCCATAGTAGGCGTGCCCTGCTTTTTTTATGCCAACTCGGTCCGATATCCAAAATCGTCTGCCCAAATTTCAGCTTGTGCAGCCATGGCACCAGCACGATACCCAGCAGCGCCGATACCACAAAACCGAGCACAGCGCATAGTATGATTGCAACCGTTGTGTTCATTTGATTTTCCACCCCTCATAAATTGCTTCGATTAGCTCCTCGAACCGCATGCCGCGGCTCGCTTTGAAAAGCACGGCGTCACCCGGCTGGAGCGTGCGCAGCAGCTCTTCCAGCAGCCCATTTTTGTCAGCCGCATAAAAGCACTGTGCAATGCCCGCCTCGTTAGCTGCCTGCGCCATCCTGGCTGATTCGGGCCCACAGGCAAAAAGAAGCGCAACGCCCTCCTGCGCCGCAAATGCTCCAATTTGCGCGTGCGCCTGCCCGGAGAGCGAACCGAGCTCCAGCATATCGCCCAACACAGCGATGTGGCGCTTAGCATCCAGCATCCGAAGCGCCCGAATGGCCGCGCGCATGGAATCCGGGCTCGCATTATAGCAATCCTCCAGGATTGTCACGCCATTTGCCTGCCTGACGCGCTGGCGCATCCCCGCCGGCTCATATTCGCCCAGTGCTTGGGCGGCGGCCTGCGGCGCAATGCCCAGGATGAGCCCCGCCGTAAAGGCCGCGAGCGCATCATAGACAAAATGCATTCCCACCACAGGCATCTGGACGCTGACGCTGCCATAGCCATAGTTGATCGTGAAGGAGAGCTCGCGGTCACTCTGCGTGATTTTCTGCGCGCGGATGCGGCAGCGTTCCTCTTCGATTCCATAATAGAACACCGGCCGCCCTTTAATTTGCGCGCCTGCGAGCAGCGCATCGTCCCCATTTAGAATTAGCGGCGCGTATTCATCCATTCCGTCGAGCAGCTCCAGCTTCGCCTTGCGGATATTTTCTCGTGAGCCTAACTGCTCCATGTGGGAAACGCCTATGTTCGTGATGATCCCCACCGTCGCGCGGCGGCGCGCGCCATGCGGGCGATTTCCCCGAAGCCGCTCATGCCCATTTCAAACACTGCCGCGCCGTAGCTTAGATCCAGGCCGAAGGCCGTCATAGGCATGCCGATCTCATTGTTAAGGTTCCCCTCGTTTTTTAAGGTTTTATATCGTTTTGAAAGGACGGCGGCCGTCATCTCTTTCGTCGTCGTTTTACCCACGCTGCCTGTCAAACCCACAACGGGGATTTGAAAAAACTGGCGGTAGTAGCCTGCCAGCCGAAGCAGTGCCTCACGCGTATTTGCCACTCGGACATACGGCCCGCGACAGTGGATGTCACGGTGCACCATCACGGCCGCAGCACCCTCCTCAAAGGCCTTCTCCACGAAATCATGCCCATCGAAGCGATCCCCCTTGATGGCGATGAACAGGCAGCCTTGCGAGATCTTCCGGCTATCGATACAAACGCTTGTAACTTGCGCTTCCCCATGCGCTTCTCCCTTGCAGGCCAGCGCGATTTCCCCGATTTGAAGCGGCAGCATAGGCGTCTCCCCTCTCTGTTAAACCTCTTGTTTCAATTCTTTTAAAACCTGCGCTACAATCTCTCGCTCGTCATAGTGGATTTTCCCAGCTTTTAAAACCTGATAGGTTTCATGACCTTTCCCGGCGAGCAAGACGATATCGTCCTTTTGCGCCAAGCGCATGGCAAGGCGGATAGCCTTTGTTCGATCCGGCTCGACATGCACGGGGATGGGAGCTTCCCGCATTCCCTCCAGCACGTCCGCAATGATTTGTTCCGGTTCCTCGGAACGCGGGTTATCCGATGTAACAACCGCCACATCCGCAAGCCGCGCGACTACAGAGCCATTTTGGGGCGTTTGGTTCGGTCGCGGTCGCCTCCGCAGCCAAATACGCAGAGAATCCGCCGTGTGCGATCTCCCGCAGGGAGGAAAGAATATTCTCCAAGCCATCCGGCGAATGGGCATAATCGATAATGACGGTATAGTCCGTATTGGTAGGAACCACCTCGATGCGGCCCTTGACCCCTTTTGCCGCGCGAAGGCGCCCAACGCTTGTTGAAAGGGAACGCCCGCCTTCATGCGCAGAGCAATGCGCCCATAGAATTATACACCGAAAAATGGCCGGGAATGCCAAGATGCACACGGCCGATCATACCGCTGCCCACCAATTCATATTCCACACAGTCCGGCAGATCGCGCACGTTTTTCGCCGTGAAGTCGGCGCCGTCCTGCCGGATAGAATAGGTGGTTACCACGCTTTTTGTGCCCTCTATCATAGCGGCGGCCGAGGAATCGTCAAAATTGATAACAGCTTGCTCTGCCTGCTCAAAGAGCTTGTGCTTTGCCGCCCGATAGTTTTCAAAGGTGCCGTGATAATCGAGATGATCCTGCGTCAGATTGGTAAATAGTGCGATATCAAAGCGCAGCCCCGCCACCCGCTGCTGTGCGAGCGCCTGGGAAGAAACCTCCATCACACAATGCGTACAGCCCGCCGTTACCATCTTTTGGAAGAGCTCGTTGAGCTCATAAGGGTCCGGTGTGGTGAGCTGGGCTGGGAACACCTCATCCCCCGCCATATTCTGCACAGTGCCGATGAGCCCCGTGCGATACCCCGCGGCATCCAAAACTTCTTTGATCAGGAAGGCCGAGGTTGTTTTGCCGTTTGTTCCTGTTATGCCAATCAAATGAAGCCGTTGCGCCGGATCGTGAAAAAGCGCTTCGCACATGAGTGAATAAGCGGCCCTCGTATCTGGCACGAGCACTTGGCAGGAAAGCCCCGTATCAGCTGCGCAATCACTGCGGCAGCGCCGCTCTCAACTGCTTTCACCGCCAGCGTATGGCCGTCAATGTGATTTCCTCGGATGCAGACAAACGCGCATCCAGGCTTTACCTTACGGGAATCATCAGTGATAAATGTGATCTCCGGGTCGAAATCCGGCAGTTCCGGAGTAACCCGCCGCAGCAATTCCGATAAACGCATTGCCGCACCTCCATTTCTGAATCGAATATAGTTTAGTATAACATAAAACTGCATGCTTTATGGTGCCGTTTTGCTTTTTCTCTGCGCATTTTCTGAAATGCACCTTCCTAGTGCATCATAAGCAGACGAGCACGCTGCACGCTCTGAATTGCAGTCTTAATCTCTGCGCATGGCGCAGTCTTAATCTCTGCGCATGGCGCAGTCTTAATCTCTGCGCATGGCGCAGTCTTAATCTCTGCGCATGGCGCAGTCTTAATCCTGCGCCAGGTCGTTAACGCCTACATTGGATTTAAAATAGATCGTCACTACGGTGCCTTCGTCAACCTGCGTGCCCGCTTCTACGCTTTGTTTATAGGAAACAGATTCCCCCATGGTCAAAGAGTTGCCGAATATCTTCGGATTCAGGCCGTATTCCAGCGCCTTTTGATTGGCTGCCGCCACGCTCAGATTATTGCTCAGATCCGGCACGGTCACCTTGCGCTTCTCAGAGGTTTTATCTGTGTATAGGACGACAACGCCGTTTTTGGGGATAAGCTGCCCTTCGGCGGGCATCTGGCTGACGACTGTTTTGCCTTCGCCGACCGTCCTGATGTTAAAGCCGCTGAGCGCTTCGCGCGCTTTGGCGACGGACAGCCCTGTGACCGACGGCGTTTCCTCGCCGAGATCTGCCAGCTCTTTGGCGGTATATTGTGGATCCACATTGAGATAGTTGAGCGTTGCCTCCGCCACCTCTGCCGCAACGGGCGTTGCGATCTGACCGCCGTTGATCTGGCCAACCGGCTCGTCGATTACGATCAGCATGGAAATCTTCGGATCGTTTGCCGGAGCGAAGCAGACGAAAGACGCGACATACTTGCCTTCCTTTTTACCGCCGCCTGCAAGCTTTTCGGACGTACCGGTTTTGCCCGCCAAGCGGAAGCCGGCCACATAGGCGTTTTTGCCGGTGCCTTCGGAGACGACATGCTCCATCATATCTGCAACCTTAGCCGCGCTCTTTTCTGAAATAACCTGGCGCTTCACTGTGGGCTGTGTGGTGGAGATTGTGTTGCCCTCCTCGTCCAAAACGGAGGAAACAACATAAGGCTTCATCATCTTTCCGCCGTTGGCAATGGTGTTAACAGCTGTCAGCATCTGAATCGCCGTGGTCTCAAAGGTCTGGCCGAAGGAGGAGCTTGCAAGCTCCACGATGCCAAGCTGCTTGAGCGCATGATAAGAACGGCTTCTACCGGCGCCGTTTCACTGGGCAGGTCGATGCCTGTTTTCTCCGTGAAGCCAAAAGCCTCAAAATACTTATAAAATTTCTCCGCGCCGAGGTGCTGGCCGACTGTGATAAAAAACGGGTTGCAGGAATTCATCAAGCCATGGGTGAAATCCTCCGTGCCATGGCCCGCGCGTTTGTGGCAGTGAATTTTTGTGCCCGCCACGTTGATCACGCCGTTGCAGGTGTAGGTAAAGTTTTCCGGGATCACGTTTTCTTCCACTGCCGCAGCAGCCGTGACAACCTTAAAAACAGATCCGGGCTCATAGGTATCCGTAATCGCGCGGTTGCGCCACTGCGTATACTGCGCGCTGGTAAGCTCCTGATATTTTTCCTCCGGGTTCGTAATCTTTTCGAGCTTCTCCGCCGTTTCCTTGTCTGCGATGGTGTGCGGCTCGTTTGGGTCAAAATCCCCTTTTGTGGCCATGGCAAGGATGCCGCCGGTCTGCACATCCATCACAATCCCATAAGCGCTTTTCGCCTGGGCGTTCACACGCGCCTGATCGAGCTTTTCTCCAAATAGTATTGGATGACTTCGTCAACCGTAAGCACGAGAGAGTTGCCTTGCTTGGCGTCATATGTTGTTTCATACGGCGTATCCATGCTATCCATGCCGGCGTTTTTCGCCGTCAGAATCCGCCCCGGCGTGCCGGAAAGCGTTTCGTTATATTTTGCCTCCAGCCCCCACCGGCCCACACCGTCCGCTCCAGTGAATCCCAAAACAGTGGAAGCAAGGTGTGAGTTTGGATAATAGCGCTTTACATCCGGGTCGATAAAAATAATTTCGGCATAATAGGCATCCTTTTGATCATCGGGCACATTCTTCTGATCAATTTTTTTGAGCGCATCATCGTGCTTGGAAATAAAATCGCTAACCGCATCCTTCATTTCCTTTTCTATCTGCTTTTTAACCGCCACATAGCCGTAATTTGATTTCTGCGCTTTTTTTAAGATGGTTTCCTTATCCATTTCAAGAATTTCGGCCAACCCCTCAGAAATCGCCTCACGCACCTTGTCGTTCGGAATTTTGGAGGGATTGATGTAGACAAGCCAAACATTAGCGCTCTGGGCGAGCACTTTTTTATTCCGGTCGTAAATCAGGCCGCGCTGCGGCTGAATCTCTGTATCGCTGAGCTGCTGGCTTTCCGCCTTGCTCCGATATTCATCCGCCTGAATCAGCTGAATCCGCACCAGGCTTGCAACATCCATCCCGAAAACGCCGAAAAGCAGCGCCACCAATACGGCGACCGCGCGTTGCACCATATGGCGCGAAGGTCTTTTACTCATGAAAATCATCATCCTTTCAAACTATTCACATGGATGAACGTGCTTGTATCGAAACAGCGGTGGCCGCACCGCCGCCGCACGGAAAGCCTGTTTCCGCGCGGCGTCAGCCAGCTCACCGCATCAAATTCTGTCTGCAACGCTCCGGCCGCTCCGGCCGGAATCAGATGCCGCCTTATTCATAGGTATTGCCCTGCTAAAAGAGATATTCCAAAAAATCCTTGAATGCCGATCCGGCGGATGGCTTTTTCGCCTCTTGGTTCGCGCCGGCAGAGGATTGCGTTGGCGCTTCCGGCATCCTTATCTTGATGCGCCGCATTCCCAGTGTCAGAGGCATCATTCGACTGCCGGCTCTTGCCGTTGGCCAAAAGAACCTCGTTATCCTGCGGGATATTGATGCAGGCAACCGGCGCATCATTTTTCACCATACCCAGCTTTTCGCGGGCATAGGCTTCCACCTTATCAAGGGATAGCTTCGCGCTCAATTCCATATTTAGCCGGGTATTTTCGCTTTGAGCGATTGCCATCTGGTTTTCAAGCTGCCGATAGGCATGCGTCAACTCATCCTGACGAACCTCGCTGTAAAGCATCCCGCCCAAGAGGGAAATCAGGAGGCCGGAAACCAGGATGGTTTTTACCGTTCGGCGCAAGGAGTCGATATTTTCGCGCTGGCGCTGGAGCGCGTCTTTTCGCGGCTCGGGTACTTTGGTAAGCCTTCGGGGCGTTTTCTGCGGCCGGGCCGGGACACGTTGCGGCGCCGCCTGCGCGCGCTCAAAACGCGCAAAATCATACGCGCCGCCTGATGTACGCTGTGCCATGGTTCGGTCTCCTTTCTATATTAAAAATAAGATTTGATGTAGATCTTTTTAAATTTTACTCGCCAACTTTTTCCACTGCGCGGAGCTTGGCACTGCGGCTGCGCGGATTTTCCTCCAGCTCCTTTGCAGAAGGCCCCTTCACCTTAAATGGCAGCCGTGCGCGCGGTTTTCTGCCGCAAACGCAGACCGGGAAATCCGGCGGGCAAACGCATCCCTCGCACCAGGAGGCAAACCGCTGCTTGACCATCCGATCCTCCAGGGAGTGAAACGTGATGGCGGCAAGCCTGCCGCTCGGGTTGAGCAGGCCGAACATCACATCAAGCCCGGTTGACAGCATGTCCAGCTCGCCGTTAACTGCGATGCGCAGCGCCTGAAACGTTCGTCGGGCAGGATGCCCCCCTTCACGCCGCGCTGCGGCAGGGATCGAAGCTTTGACCAGCTCGGCGAGCGCGAGCGTTGTTTCCAACGGCTGCTGCGCACGGGTGCGCACAATATTGCGCGCAATGCTTCGGGCATAGCGCTCCTCTCCATATTCGCTCAAAATGCGCGAAAGGGAACGCTCGTCCAGCGTACGCAAAAGCTCCGCCGCTGTCGGCCCTCGCTGGGACATCCGCATATCGAGCGGTGCATCCGCATGGAAGGAAAATCCACGTTCCGGCGTATCTAGCTGGTGGGAGCTGACGCCCAGATCAACCAGAATGCCATCACGCTAGAGATACCCAACCGGCTCAGCACCGTATCTAGACGGGCAAAATTTTCCTGCACAATGGTCACCTGCGGTAAAGAGCCAAGCCGCTCCCGCAAAACAGAAATTGCGTCGGGATCCTGATCGATGCAGATCAGCCGTCCGCCTGCCGAGAGCCGGGCCGCGATTTCAGCGGAGTGGCCGCCGCCGCCCGCCGTGCCATCCACATAAATACCGCCGAGCTTGATCTCCAACGCGTCAATTGCCTCGGTCAATAAAACAGGCTTGTGGGAGAATTCCATGGCGGAAAAAGCTCCTTTATCTTCATATCGTCTTTGCTTCGGAAAGCGGCATTACCGCTCCAGCACACTGCCAAAATCATAGGAAACGCCAAAATCATCCTCACCCTCCGGCAGGTCGAGCTCACGTGTAAACTCCTCGTACCACGCATCCGGATTCCAAATTTCCACCTTGCGGCCCGCCCCGGAGATGATGCACGCCGACTCAAGCTTTGCATAGCGCTTGAAAATGGCCGGGATCGTGATACGGCCCTGCTTGTCCGCCTCAATATCAAATGCGCTGCTCATAGTGCGCCTTTGCACCTTGCGCATTTTCTCATCAAAGAGAGATGCATTGATTCGCTCGGAGATTTCTTTCCAGACCTCGTCCGGATACAGCACCAGGGCAGGAACATGCGGAGCAAAGCAAAGGGTAAAGGAAGGGCCCAATTGTTCCCGAAATTTTGCAGGGATAAACAAACGGCTTTTGGCATCCAGCCCATGCTCAAAAAAGCCCTTGAATTCCGCAGGCTTTTTTTCTTCTATCTGCGCAAGCTGCATGGGTTCCGCCGGCGCCGCAGTGTCTACAGTGGCGTCAGCTGGAAATTCTGCCATCTCCATTCCCCTCCCCTGCAAATTATGATGTGGGCTTTGGCTCCACTTTGCTCTTTTTTGCTCCACTTTAGTGTTATTATACTAACTGCCTCTAAAAAATGCAAGCGTTCAAATGAAAAAATATGCTTTATTGCAAAATAGCACTTATTTTTTAATACTCTTGTAGGGTCAAAAAAAAGAGGCACAAGATGTAGTGCCTCCCAATTAATATTACGATTAAACCTGCTTACGATTCTTTAAATAGCGATAGAAAAACCGCAGGCGCTGTGATGCCTGCGGTTTTTAAGATGATTTACAATTCCGTCGCAGAGGAAGTTTCCGCTCTCCCGACCCGGTGGATTTCATAGCAGTTCCCGATTTGTCCCGGGTAAGTCTCCAAAATAGCGCCATCATAGACCACCTTTACGCGGTCGCCATCCCGAAGCTCCTCAAACGGGATGGAATTCTTGTGCTCATCAAATAGTTTTGCCTCAGCAGCCGGCACATAAATCCGGTTGCTCGAATGCCGTTCAAAGCTCCCCTCCTCCGGCTCCACAAGGATCTCGTTTTTTATGCATTGCACAATGACAGCATACATTTCCCGGCGGACAACTCGCAGATCGGTGCACGCCTGTAAAAACAGCGCCTCCAAAGCGAGCACCATGCAGCAAGCACCAACTCCGGCCTATTTTCCATCGATCGCGTTGCATTGCAGCCACCCCTTTTCTGATTGCCCATCCGGTAGGATAATAGAGGCTTTTTCACCGACCAGTGTTGCAGCGATGTTCCGCTAGTGGGCCATGCGCAGCCGACGTTTCCTGAACGCCCTGAACTACAGCAACGGACAGGCTGGAGGCCCTTTTTAGCGCATTGCGCCTACCTCGGACCCCAGCATGATATCTCCTGTATGCAGCAACTCGATCTGCACGCCCAGCGTTTGCTTAAGCGCACAATAGGCTTCCTCACCGGTGCAGTGGCCCGTTACAAATTGAGTTGGATAAGCCGCCAACCGCTGCGCGATTCGTTCCAGCACCGCGTAATCCTCGCATTTCCCCGTTCGCGGCTGGTCAAATGCATTCCAGTCACCGCCACATCCGGCGCTCTGTGGAAAAGCGTGCAATAACGCTCCATGATATTGACGATCCCACGGTGTGCACAGCCAGAAAAAAGGATATTCTTGTCACCGTCCGCCACGGCCAAATACTGCTCATGGCGAAAATCATCCGGAACTAGCCCTTGCCCTTCCTGTTTCATCAGGTTGGCATTGGTCTGTGGCCAAAAGATGCGCTGCGACACGCTGGAAAATAGAAAAAGCTCCTCGTCAATCCGCATATCACCGGAAACACGCACAATTTGCGGATGCGTGTGCAGCGCCGGATCCAGCCCGATTTCGTGCAGAGTTCCCCTTGATACGGAATAGTGGCCTTCGAAGGCACTTTCCTGCACATACACCTTTGCCTTATTGTTCACGGAGAGAAACTCCCGCAGCCCTCCGCCATGGTCGTTGTGCCCATGGGATAGGATCACGGTATCCACCTGCGTCAGGTCAATCCGGAGCGCCCGCGCATTTTTCAAAAAGCCCCCGCTCGCGCCCAAATCAAAAAGCGCTTTATGGAGCGCCGTTTCCAGGTAAAAACTCAGGCCGTGTTCACACACTAGCTCCGTGTTGCTCCCACTCGTATCCTCGATCAATGTTTGAATTCGCACGGCTTCCACCCCTTCAGCGCAGTTGATCCCTGCGCAGTTGAATCTCCGCTCTTCCATATTGCGCACAGAGGAAGCCTTTCCCCCGCGGCAAAATCTCTTTTTGCAGCAGTTTGCCACAGAGCGTATAAAGATCCTGCACTCACTAATGGTGACGGGGTTGTAATAGCTCTCCCCCCGTTCGCCGGCGCCATGCTCCTGATTGAGGTGCCCGCCATACATCCGGTAATCCGAAACCGGCTCCAACGCCTTAAGCAGGTGTGCAAGGCTCTCCCGGTAATCGGAGAGCTTCAGGCAGCCAGGCAGCGCCATCAAAACGAACATGCCGCTGCCCACCGCGTCGCCTGTAAAAACACAGCGGTGCTTGTGATCCACATACAGCACCGAACCGGGCGTGTGGCCCGGCGCTTCGATCACTTCAATTACATTACCGCCTAAGTCAATTCTGGTGTGGCCGGTCACTGGCACATAGGTTTCCACCGGGAACTTTTTCTTCGGCAATTTCCGCATGCCGACCAACACATCCGTTGCAAGCTTAAGCGGGCCTTTCCACGCCTGAATATCCGCTTTTCCAAGGCAGACGGTCTGAAATTCATCCGCATGGTACATGTGATCAGGGTGCGCATGTGTCAGGGCGAGCACGAGCGGCCTCTCTGTCAGCGTGCTCAGCACGGGCGCAAGCGGCCGAGCCTCCATGCCCGTATCGATTACCAAGGCGCGTTTCTCTCCCTCAATGAGATAAAACGACTGCGCGTGTGCGTCGTCAATATGCCACACCCCTTGTGCAATTGATTCAATCCGGTCGCCAAATGTTGTTGCAGTGTCTTCCAATCAAAACGCCTTCCCTTTATTTAAATTCATAAAAAGCGTTTTTATTATACCGAAAAATATGAAATCCCGCAATCACATCGCCGGCGCTTTGGCGGCTTATATATGATCAGCGCTTTTGGCCTGCCTGACCGGAAGGGCCATTTTCGCCCCGTTCTTCGCCCCCGCGCCAAAATTGAAGCGCGGCGCCGCATCGGCATCAAGCTCCAATCCGTACTGTGCCAACGGATAGCCGGCGATTGCCTCTGCGACAATCTCGATTGCCGTGCAGAAATCCTCATCCCGTTCAAAGGGCATCCCCTGAAAATAAAGCATTGTGCACGGCGGCAGATCCAGCGCCTCATAACCTTCGGGAAGGGGCTTGGCGTAATCAGCCGGCACCTCAACGCCGGCCGCGCACCCAGAGGTGCCGGGACGGATAAGAGGGCGAGGCAAAGTCAGCAGCGCGGCGAGATCCAGCTTTTCGGGGATGCTGTTGAGTAAGCCTCCCAATCGCACCCCATCTCGCCGCAATAAGTCATGTAGTCAGCCGCCTCCTTGGCACGCAGCAGGATTAGCCTACGGGCAGGCCGCTCCACGCGGGTGACGGTCACAGTGCCTGGCACCGTGTGGGCCGGGCGTTCCGGCTGCAATGCGTTATTTCTTTCATGCGTCATCATTTGTTCCATCCTTTCCTGTGGCAGAGCTTGCTGCTCCGCATCATAAGGCAGGCGTGGCGGATTGGGTAATAGGTAAAATAGCTCACGGGCGGCAATGCGCGGCGGTACTCCCGCGGCGCAATGGCAAACCGCCGGGCAAAGGCGCGAGCAAATCCATCCTGCGAATTAAAGCCGCTTTCCAGCGCTACATCTAGCACCCGCTCGCCGGAATCCCGAAGTGTCTGCGCCGCTCTGGTCAGCCGCAGCGCCCGGATATAGTCAAACGGGGTTTTGCCTGTCAACTCCTTAAAAATCCGAATGCAGTAAAAGGAGCTGTAGCCGGCAGTCTGCCCGAGCGCTTCCAGAGTGATCTCACCATCCAAGTGCGATACGATATAATCCTGCATGCGCTGCACCGCATCAATTTTATCCCAATCCATCCTCTTTCCACCTTTCAAAAGATAGTATAAGGCAAACGCTCTTTAATTACCCGACCCTCGTTGCGCGTTTTCGCCGGCATGCAAACCGCCGCCCTGCCTGCGCATAATCCTTCAGAAACCACGCACACTGTCAAAGAAGCATTTTCCGGCTCCGTTTCCTTTTGACAACGATATCCGATTGGATTATAATAGCCCTATTCATATGGAAATAAAGTGACAACAAATGCAGCATGGGAGGCATTTTTCTTGGAAATCATCAAACGTGAGCAAGCGGCCGAATTCGACGCCTTTGTAAAAAAGCCACTATAAGGCAAGTTTCATGCAGGGAAGCCCCTGGGCGGGCGTCAAAAAAAACTGGCAGTGGCGCGGCGTGATCAGCCGCGGAGAAGATGGCAAAATCGACGGCACCATGGCGCTTTTAATCCGCAAGGTGCCGGGCATGCCCTATTCCCTGATGTATAGCCCGCGCGGCCCCGTCTGCGATCCGCATGACCGCGCTATGGTCAAAAAGCTTGTGGACGCGGCAGTTGAGGTCGGCAAGGAATTTAACGCCTATGTGCTAACAATGGATACCGATATCAAAGTAGAGGATACGGAGTTCGCCAATCTTGTCAAGAGCCTTGGGTTTACCGTCGACTCTACCACACAGAGCTTTGAAACCATTCAGCCGCGTTTTGTTTTCCGCCTTGATGTGGAGGGCAAAACAGAGGATGAGGTGTTCGGCGCTTTTGCTTCCAAGCATCGCTATAATATCCGGGTGGCTAAGAAAAAGGGCGTTGAAGTGAAAATCTGCGGCCCTGAGGCAGCAGAGGATTTTCATAAAATCATGATTGAAACCGGCAAGCGCGATGATTTCGGCATTCGCTCCACAGAATATTTCCGCAGCATTCTGGAGAATTTCGGCGAGGATGCGCGCATTTATCTGGCGTATTATGAAGGCCAGCCCATCGCAGGCTCCCTTGCAATTCACTATGGCGATAAGGTTTGGTATCTCTACGGTGCATCTTCCAATGAGCACCGCAACGTTATGCCGAACTACCTAGTCCAGTGGGAGATGATCCGCTGGGCAATCGAAACCGGCTGCCGTATTTACGATTTTCGCGGCGTATCCGGTTATCTTGATGAAAGCAACCCCCTTTATGGCATCTACGCTTTAAAAAGGGATTCAGCGGCGAACTGACGGAATTTATTGGCGAGATGAATCTCGTGATCAAACCGTTCGCTTTCCAACTAGTCACCTGCGGCGAAAAGGTCTATAAAAAGCTGCGCACCGTCAAGCGTAAATTAGCGGAAAAGAAATGAGAACAAAATTAGGCCGTTGAAAAAGCAGCCTGTTTTGTGCAACCGGCAGAGAAAAGGCCGCATTCAGATATGGATGAAACAGGCGATTTCGCAACAATGTTTTTTCTCATCATTTTCTTCTCTTTCCTTTTTTCAACAGCCTGAAATGCCGTTTTAAACGGCATTTCTTATTGATTTAAAGTGGATGTGTCAGAAAGGGAGGCTTTGCCGTGCGCTATGTCGTAGAGCGGGATTATTTGGCCAACAATATTGAAATCGTCAAAAGAGAAATGGGGGGCGTTCCCGTTATCGGAACGGTCAAGGCAAACGGCTATGGGCTGGGCACTGTGCAGTTTGCGCGCGAGCTTGTTGACAATGGGATTGCTCTGCTTGCCGCCCGCCCGCCCAGAGGAAGCCGCCGCTGTGCGCAATGCGGGCATTGATTGCCCGATCCTGCTGCTCAGCCCTGTGGCAGACGGAAATGAGCGGAGCTTCTGACTGATCGCAGCATCACGCCTGCGTCGGTTCCCGTGACAGCGCGCTCCTGCTGGAAGAAACAGCGCAAAGGCGCAGCGCCGTCATCGAGGCGCATTAAAGCTGGATACCGGCTTCGGCCGGTATGGGTTTCTCCCCGGCGAGGAGGAGGA
>ENA-OQEX01000477-OQEX01000477.1-human-gut-metagenome-genome-assembly--contig:-NODE-477-length-21294-cov-10.763972_pt1 | contig 21294 bp, 30 predicted proteins | sample MGYA00242802_ERZ504649 | MGnify/ENA primary metagenome ERZ504649 (study PRJEB26092, sample SAMD00036194) | human gut metagenome | host: Homo sapiens | study: EMG produced TPA metagenomics assembly of...
CGCGCGATAACGCCCAGCAGAAGTTCGACCAGGCGCAGGCCGCGCTTGATGCCGCGACCTCGGGCACGGGGTATCGATCTGACGCGCTCGAAGCTGCCAAGGTCACTGCCGCCAGCGAGCTCGCGACCGCGCAGGCCGCGCTCGAAGCCGCGACGACTGCAGACGCCACTGCACAGGCGAACCTGCAGGCTGCGCAGACTACCGTCACCGCCGCGCAGGAGAAGGCCAACGCCGCCAACGCTGCTGTGGCATCTGCCAAGTCTGCATACGATGCGGCAAACAAGGAGTACAACGCCGCCGCCAGCGAGCGCGACGCCGCCAAGGCCGCATACGAGAAGGCGCAGCAGACCGAAGCAGACAAGAAGACCGCGTACGATAAGCTTGTCGAAGTTCGCAAGCAGAAGCGCAGCGAGTGGGAGATGGCATGCGCTGAATCCGATACCGCCAAGAAGGCATACGACACCGCGAATGCCGAGGTCGAGAAGCTTAACCAGCAGATTGCCGACCTCAAGTCGAACATGACCGTAGACCAGAATGTTATCAGCCAGGGCATGTTCGGCTTCATGAACTACATCATCGGCGGCAGCAGTTCACAGCCACGCAGAAGAAGAACGCCCAGGACGCCGTATCGATGCTGACCGGTGCCGATGACAAGGCCGAATGGTATGACCAGTACGTCGATCAGGACATGTCTCGCGACACCAACCCGCTTTCCCTGGAGCAGATGCGCAACGCCCTGACATATCTCGACACCCAGAACAACCTCCGCAAGGCGAACGGTCAGTCGGCGCTCAGCGTCAGCCTCCGCATGACTGTGGCAGCCGCCCTTAATGCATCATATTCATCGAACATCTGGAGACACTCAGGCTGCTACTGGGATAACGGTGAAAATCTTGCCGGCGGAGGCGGCGCATATACCGGCGGCGAGACCGAGGATACACTCGGTTGGCCCTATACTGGTCTCTACACTCAGGAGAAGGTTAATTACGAGAATTGGATTAAAAAGTACGGTGCGGATAGCGAGGCTGGCAAAGCTCTCATGGCTCATCGCTATGATTCGTACTATATCTACCAAACTATCGCGATGTGTATTCCGGCACAAAAGATGAAAACGGTAAGGAAAGAGGAGACGGCTGCGGGCACTATCTCAACGTTATCGATTCCGCTACGGTGGCTATCGGTATCGCAACCGGTAGCGGTAAGAACACCGATTCCGAGGTAACCGTATTCGATTACAGCGCTGATGATACTCAGGCTGATTTCACTGTCTCCGAGTTCAAGAAGCTCGTGAACGACTACATCGACTCTGCCTATAACGCTGGCGGCACGCAGGCGCAGAAGGCGCAGCTCAAGGAGCTTCAGGCAAGCTCGCCGAGGCGCAGAAGAACTTGGAACTACTAGGGAAGCTTACTTCGCAGCTGTAAACGGGCAGGATGCCGCCCAGGACGCTTTCACCGCAGCAGATGTGAACATGAACACCGCCAAGGGCGAGTACGAGAAGGCCAAGTCCGGCACCGCCGCCGCGAAGACGGCATACGACGCCGCCGAAGCCAAACTCAAGGTATCGACGTCAAGACGCCCAAGACCAAGCTCGACGCCGCCAAGGGCGAGGCCGCTACTGCCCAGGCAGCTCTCGATAAGGCAAACGCCACGCATGCTGACAGCAAGACGAAGGCAGCCGAGGCCGCTGCTCACAAGGCGAAGGCTCGCAGCGCCCGCGACGCCGCCAAGGTAAAGTCCGATCAGCCAACGAGGCGTATGACAACGCTACTGCTTCGGTCAAGGACCTTGCCGCCAAGTGCGATGCCGCCAAGACGGATCTTGCGAACAAGCAGGGCACGCTTAACGATGCCAAGAAGGCCGACGACACTGCCCAGGCTGGCGTTGACAAGGCTCAGGCCGCAGATGTGCACGCCGCGACCGCTCTTTCGGGCGCCAAGCAGGCAGTTGCCGCCAAGACGCAGATCCTGTCCGACGCGCAGGCGAAGGCCAAGGCCGCCGAGGACGAGCTTGCCACCGCAAACAAGGCCTTCGAGCGCTTCGCCGGTGCCCAGAAGGCGGTCGACGACGCCAAGGCCGCCTATGACGCTGCCGTCGCCGGTGTCGCCGATGCCCAGAAGCAGCTCGATGCCGCCAACGAAGCCGTCGTCGATGCGAACCTCGAGATCGTCAAGGCCAAGGCCGAGCTTGCCAACGACGAGGCGCTCAAGGCCGATCTTGAGGCTGTCGACCACAAGGCATCCCTTGCCGCGGGCACGACGGGCAACGAGAAGCTGGTCAAGCTGAACGCTGCCTACGCTCGCTATAAGGCCGCCGTCGATGCCGCCGCTGGCCTCAAGCTGCTCTGAGCGATGCCGATGCCAAGCTGTCCGATGCCAACGACGCCTATGCCGCCGCGCTTGCCGAGCTTGGCGATGCCAAGGATGCCCTGGCTGCCGCGCAGGCCGAGTACGACAAGTATCATCCCAAGGCTGAGCCGCAGGCCAAGCCTCAGGTTGCGCAGGCTGCTGCAAAGGCTCCTGTCGCCAAGAAGAAGGCAACGTCGGCCGCGCTCGCCCAGACCGGTGATGACTCCGCGCTTGCGGGCGAGGTCTTCGTTATCGGCGGTATTACGCTCGTGGCTGCGGGTGTGACGCTCGGCGATCGTCGTCGCAAGCAGATGTAGCGTTTCGAGCGTAGATTCTGCAACGAACTTCGGTTCATAGCAGGAACGCTTCGATAGCTTAACCGATAAGGCCGCGCGCTGTTAAACGCAGCGCGCCGGTCTTTCTTTGCGTTGGTATCAAAAAGCCCGGTCGTAGCCGCGAAAGCTACCGACCGGGCAAATCGTAGGCAATATGGTTGCTGTCGAGCAACTGCTCAGCTTATCCCAGCAGCTCAGGCCCACGGAGACAAACGCCAGGATAACGCCGACGATGGACTCGCCGCCCAGCAGGCCGCTGGCAACGACCAGGCCCTGCTCCTGGAAGGCGGCGTCCTTGGCAGCCTTCTCCTCGTCAGAAAGACCAGCGGTGGCGTCGCGGTGTGCTGCCCACTTGTCGTAGGCGAGCTTGACGCAGGAGCCAGGAATGCCGTGAGTGACATGTAGAACGGCAGGTACACGCCCAGGCCGATCATCATGCCGGAATGCCGAGCCAGTACATGACGATGCCGGCGATAAAGCCGCCAACGAACCACGGCACGCTCGGGATGCCCGAGACCATGGTGGCGACCACACTTGCCTGCGCGGCAACAAAGCTCTTGTCGGGGCCAAAGGCGTCCGGACCATAGGCGGTGACGAGCGCGACCATGACGCTGCGGCGACCAGGGCACCCACGATGCCGCCAATGGCCTGGCCGATCCACTGAGCACGCGGGTTGGTGCCCAGCACGGCGCCGGCCTTAAAGTCGTTCATGACGTCGCCCGCAAGGCCGCACGCCACGGCCACGATGCCGGCGATAAAGAACAGCTTGACCTGGGCGATCTGTGCGAAGGCGGCCACGATGAGCATAACGATGAGGCCAAAGATCTCCATGGGTCGATGCCCGTCTGGCCGCAGCTCTGTGCGCTCATGATGGTGGTGACAAAGGTGAACAGCGTGACGATGACGGCCGGAACGGGGCCAAGGTCGAGCACGATGGCGATGATCACGGCGATGGCGGCAGCGCCCAGGCCGATGATACCGGCGTCGAGCTTAAGGGAACCCGAGATGAGCGACTGCTCGTCGGTGTCGGTGGAGCTGTCGGCGGCGAGGCCGCGGACGATACCGGCGACCTGCGGCAGGATGTCCTTGAGGACGACGGCGACACCAAAGCCCATCATGAGGCCCATACCCAGGGACTTGACGATGCCCTGCGCAGTCACAACGTCGAACAGACCGGCAGCGGTGCCGCCCACAATGATGCCAAAGTTGCCCAGCAGGGCGCCGGCAAACCAGAAGGCGACGGGGGCGAAGCCCACGAGGAAGCCGACGGAGAGCAGCATGGGCGAGTTGTAGATACCAAAGGTCACGCCGGGAATGTTGAGCGTGCACAGCATGCTGGGCACAATGCCCAGGCGTCGCGCAGCACGCTATAGATGCCGGCGATGGCCATGGAGCCAAAGAGCTGCTTGCCGGTCTTGCCGCCGGCCTCGGTCGCGCGCAGGGTCTGAGCTGCGGCGTTGCCAGTGGGGAACTCAAGCGCGGCGTCCACGATAAAGTGACGGTGGATGAGTGCCGTGGCCAGCAGGCCCAGGATAGTGCCGGCGAGTGCCACGATAAACATGTCGAGCCAGCTGATCTGGTTGCATAGCCCAGCATCCAGGCGCCCGGGATGGTAAACGCCAGACCGCCGGCGACCATGGCGCCTGCGGACATGATGGTGTGGGTGACGTTTGCCTCGTTGAGGCTGGCGTTGCCCATGAGCTTAAGGAAGAACAGCGAGATGACGGCAGCGAAGACGATTGGCCAGGGGAGTGCGCCCATCTTGAGGCGGTGTAGGCCGAGCTTGCCGTGATGATCACGCAGCCAAGGACGCCGATGACGACGCCGCGCAGCGTGAGTTGCCCGCGCATCGAAGCGCGGTTCGAGGGATTGCTCATATAGAACTCCTTTGCGTATATCCGCTTCCCCCGGGAGCGCCGCTACGGATACGGCGCGGGAAGTCGGGTTACCAAGGCCGCCGCGTGAGCTCGCAAACGACCGCGCACCAGTATAGCCGCAAGCCAGTCATTTTGGGATGACTGGTTTAGGTAGGCGATATACTGCTGGACAGACGAAAGGAGCGCCGACGATGCTTAATGGGTGCGCATATATATTGACGGTCGACGTGGGTAACACGTTCATTCGCTTTGGCCTGTTTGCCGAGGATTCGGCCGCGGCGCAGGAGCGCCCGCTCGCGACGTGCGAGATCACGACGCCGTCGAGCATTACGGCCGACGAAGCGCGTATGCGTCTCGCGCAGGTCACGGCCGCGCTGGCGGCCGATGCGGGCATGCCGGGCGCGCTTGTGCCCACGGCTGCCGTGCTGAGCTGTGTGGTCCCGGCGCTCGAGCGCCCGTGGAAGGCAGCACTTTCCCGTACCTGCACGGGGCGCGTGCTCACGGTGGGGCCGGGCCTCAAGACCGGTATGCCCGTGCACTACGACGATCCAGCAGAGATCGGTCCCGACCGCATCGCCGACGCCGTGGCGGCACGCGCCGTCTACGGCTCTCCCTGCATCGTGATCGACTTGGGTACCACGACCAATATCGAGGTCATCGACGCGCGCGGCACCTTTGTGGGCGGCGTCATCGCGCCGGGTCTGGCGCTTGGCGCCCGCTCGCTTTCGGCTGCTGCGGCGCGTCTGCCGCAGGTCGAGCCCTCGGCACCCACGCATGTGATCGGTCGCAACACGCGCGAGGCCATGCGTTCGGGCGTGGTTCTGGCGAGGTGGCCCGCATCGACGGCATGCTCGACATGGTGCTCGCCGAGATGCGCGCGACCAAGGCCGCGGGGGAGGGCGACGTGCCCATCGTCATTACCGGCGACGATGCCGAGGCGCTCGCGTCGCTGGTCGGCCACAGCCTGACGGTAGACGACGCGCTGACGTTGCGAGGACTCGCCGAGCTCTACCGCATCAACCAAAAGCCCCGCCGCGTGTAAAAGTGAGGGCGCCGGTGGGACAAACGCCCCCCACCTTTCACCTGCTACAATGGGTCAAACTATTGCGATTACGGAGGTGTCTGCCATGTCGGACGATCTTCATCAAACTTCGTCAGGCAAGCGCCTGGACGTCATTAGCTGGGACGAGTTCTTTATGAGCGTGGCCATCGCCGCACAGCGCCGCAGCAAGGACCCCAACACGCAGTGGGTGCGTGCATCGCCAGCACCAACCACCGTATCCTTTCGGTGGGCTACAACGGTACGCCCTCGGCGCTCAACGACGACTTTTTCCCGTGGGGTACGAGCGACGACCCGCTGCAGGACAAGCACAACTACGTGGTCCATGCCGAGCCAACGCCGTGCTCAACTACCGTGGCTCGCTCAAGGACCTCGAGGGTTCCACGGTCTACGTCACGCTGTTCCCGTGCCACGACTGCGCCAAGATTTTGGCGCAGGTGGGTGTGGGCGAGGTTGTCTACCTGGACAACAAGTACGCCGACACCGACGACGGCCGCATCAGCCGCCGCATTCTCGACTCCTGCGGTATTAGCTACCGCCAGGTTATCGTCGATGTTCACATCGGTACCGAGGGGCAGGCTCAGCAGTAGCGCGTGACAATGCCAGCTGGTAACAACAGGCAGCTAAAAGATCCCCGTCCCAAATTGACTGCTCGTGAAAGTCGTGTCCGCGCGCATGGATGGCTCGTGAGCGGGTACATGGCTGTAGTAACATAGCCCCTGTCCGCGGGCGTGCCCGCGTTATTGTGAGAAAGGAGCCCCTGTGGCTGTTAACGAAGAGCTGCTTAAGAAGGTTCTTGAAGAGATTCGCCCCAACCTGCAGGCCGACGGCGGCGATATGGAGTATGTGGGTGTTGACGACGAGGGCGTCGTCAAACTGGAGCTGCAGGGTGCCTGCGCCGGCTGCCCTATGAGCGCGCTGACCCTGTCCATGGGTATCGAGCGTATCCTCAAGGAGCATGTGCCCGGCGTTACCCGTGTCGAGCAGGTTAATGCCTCCGGCGAGACCGACGACCTGTACGACGAGTACGCGCCGTTCTAAGATGCGAAAGCTGCGGACGGCATACTCCGCATAGACGTTACGCCCAAATATGCGGCTGCGAGCGCAAGGCCCGCGGCCGCATTTGTATGTAGGGAGTAGGAGGGTCGACATGCTCAACGACTTCTACCATATGCTTGATCCCGTCGCGATTTCGGCGGGGCCCATCACGATTTACTGGTATGGTCTGGCCTATGTGGTCGGTGCCCTGCTCACGGCGGTCGTCATGTACCGCACGCAGCGTCGCTGGGGCTTTAACATCACGATTGACGACCTGACGAGTGTCGTGGTCGGCGTGGTCTTTGGCCTTATCATCGGCGCCCGTCTGTTCTACGTCATTTTCTACGGCGACGGCTACTACTGGGCGCATCTGCTCGAGATCTTTGCCACCAACGAGGGCGGCATGAGCTTCCATGGCGGTTTGGTGGGCGGCATTATCGGCGGCATCATCGTGTGCCGCATGTATAAACTCGACGCATGGACTTTGGCAGACCTTGCCGTCATAGGCGCGCCGCTGGCCTTGTGCCTGGGCCGTTGTGCCAACTTTGTCAACGGTGAGCTGTGGGGCAAGCCGACCGATCTGCCTGGGGCGTGGTCTTCGGTGGCACCGCGGGCGATATGCCGCGTCATCCCTCCCAGCTCTACGAGGCATTTCTTGAGGGCATTGTGCTCTTTTGCATTCTGCAGGTGCTCAGCCGCAAAAAGCCGCTGCTGCCCCAGGGCACGTTTATGGGCGTGTTTGTGATGGGTTACGGCATCGTCCGCTTCCTCGTCGAGTTCGTGCGCGTGCCCGACGCCCAGCTTGGCTATCTGCTGGGCGGCGTCATCACGATGGGTCAGCTGCTGAGCCTGCCGCTCGTAATCGCAGGACTGGCGCTCATCATCTTCGCCCGACACCGCAATCGCCCCCAGCGCATCTACCTCGACGCCTAGCCACCACATGTCACCACAAGGGGGACAGGCACCTTTGTGGTGGTTTTGCCGGGCAACGATGACAGAACCGTAACGTTTCCCCAGATAAAACCTGCTAAAATAAACCTGTCCCTTTTTGGCAGGTTTCTAGAAAGGCTATTCGGACTGTGAAGGATTCCGACCTCTCCGCAACGGCTGCGCGCGACGCCGCCCGCATCGTTTGGTTTAAGCGCTATCCCGCCAAGCAGACGCTCATCGCATTTTTGCTCGCGCTGTTGGCGACCACGGCGTTTTCCATCGATCCCGCCCCGGTGTCGAGCAACGCAGTCTTGGCAATTGACCCCAAAGCCTCGGGCATGCTGTACGTGTGCTACGAGGTGCTCCTCTCGTTTGCCGGCCATACCGACGCGGTCATGCTGCTTGCGCTTGCCTGCCTGCTTACGCTGCCGTTTCGCTACGTATTCTTTGGCCGCGGTGACGCTTGGCGCCCGTCGGTCGTGCTGCCATCGCTGTTCTTTGCCGTTTGCATGGTGTTCGGCCGTAGCTACGACCTTACCGATTCGGCAGAGATTGTGCTGGGCGACAAGGCACGCGTTATCTGCGCCTGGATTGGCGGCGCGGGCTGGATGCTTCTGGCGATTGTGGCTTCTATCTGGCTTTTGAGTTTTTGGATTGGTTGAGCTCCCGCCGCATTCCGTTTTCCGAGGCGCACTTTGGCCGCATATGGCGTGTGGCTCACGCCGTGCTCTCGGTCCATCCTTTGCCGGGCCCTTCCTGGTGCTTATGATCGCCTGGGCGCCCACGCTCATCGCTTCGCTGCCTGGCCTTTTTATGGGGGACACCGGCGCGCAGATTCGCCAGTGGTTCAACTATCCCAATGGCACGAGCGACTACCTGCGCCTGCTCAACCCCAACGTGCTGCTCAACGGGCACCATCCCGTAGTGCACACGGCCATTATCGGCTCGTGCGTTCAACTGGGGCTTTCGCTGTTCAACAGCGCTAACGCGGGCCTCATCATCTATACCTGCGCTCAATTTGTCATCACGGCTGCCTGCATGGCCTATTCCATTTCGTCGCTGCGCAAGCTGGGCGTGAGCCTGCCGGTTCGCGGTACGATCCTGCTGTTCTTTGCGTTTATGCCGATGTTCTCTAACTACGCGGCCCTGCTCACCAAAGACGTGCTCTTTGCCGACGCGTTTTTGGTGCTGCTGGTACAGACCGTCAAGCTCGTGGCATGTGGCTTGCCCCGTCGTGATGCCAATGTCGAGCGAGCGGGCGAGAAAGCCCCCGTGCTCTTTGCGCGCCACGACTGGCTGTTGCTTGCGCTGGCTGCCATGGGTTCCACGTTTTTGCGCAATGGCGGCCTGGTCTTTCCGTTGGCGGCCTGCGTGATTGCGGCGGCGTTTTGCGCATGGGATGTACATGTCGCTCGTCGTGCGGCTAAGCAGACGGGCACCGCGGTCTCATGCGCCACGCCGCGCTTCCGCTGGGTTGGCGTCCTCGCGGTGCTCGCACTCTGCCTTGCCTCTAATATGTACTTCACCAAGGTCTTTATGCCGGCGCACGACATCACGCCCGGCTCCAAGCGCGAAATTCTCTCGATTCCGTTCCAGCAGACGGCTCGTTTTGTCCAAAAGCACGACGGCCTCAACTCGGGCGTCAACCCTACGGTTAAGGAGGACGGCACTATCGTGGAGGCACCCTGCGACGGTTTGGTGACCGATGAGGAGCGCGTCGTGATCGATCGCGTGCTCAAGTACGAGAACCTGGGCCGCCGCTACAACCCTGACAAGTCCGATGCCGTCAAGAACTGCTTTAACGAGTACGCCTCGCAGGAGGACATCGATGCCTATTTTGACGTATGGGCCCAGATGTTTAAGAAAGATCCCGAGTGCTATATTTCGGCGCTTATCAATAACTACTATGGTTATTTTTATCCGAGCGCGCGCGATGCCTGGGTCTACAGCACGGCGCGTAGTGCCGAGATCATGGCGCGTCCCGACAACCTCAAGTACTTCGACTTCCATCCGGTTGACAGCAACGTGGTGCGCTGGTGTGACCACCTGATCAATCTGTACCGTGTGGCGGTGCAGCGCATTCCGTTTATCTCGCTCACCATGAGCTCGGCCACCTATGTGTGGATCATGATCGCCGTGGTGGTCTACCTGCTGCGTCGTCATTCATGGCGTGCGCTGGCGATCTGGGTGCCGCTGTTGGGCGTGCTCGCTGTGTGCCTGATTGGCCCGTGCAACGGCTCGACCTACATGCGCTACCTGTATCCGGCCATCGCCTGCATGCCCTTCGCCATCGGCGCCACCATCACCCGCAGCGACCTCCTCTGGTCCTAATTTGGTGCAAAGGGGACAGGTTGCTTTGCACCAAAGGGTGGCATCATCACGACGCCTTCATTTTGGGGTTTATCTCGCAGGCCAGTAGGTATATCATAACGACGTTTGTTTATATTGCCCGAGCATCTGCGCTGGGCTTTAGGTCGAAACCGATAGGAGACACGTATGTCCGGACACTCTAAGTGGGCCACAACCAAGCATCGTAAGGGCGCGCAGGACGCCAAGCGTTCCGCCCTCTTCTCCAAGCTCAGCCGCAACATCACCGTTGCTGCCCGTCTCGGCGGTGACCCGCTGCCCGAGAACAACGCCAGCCTCGCCGCTGCCGTTGCCAAGGCCAAGGCTCAGTCCATGCCTAAGGACAAGATCAAGTCCGCTATCGACAAGGCTTTTGGTTCGGGTGCTGACGCCGCCGTCTACGAGAACATCGTGTACGAGGGCTACGGTCCCGCCGGTGTCGCCGTCTACGTCGACTGCCTGACCGACAACCGCAACCGTACCGCCGCCGATGTCCGTTCCGCTTTCTCCCACGCTGGTGGCAACCTGGGCACTTCCGGCTCCGTCGCCTTCCAGTTTGAGCGCAAGGGCCAGATCGTCGTTGCCAAGGAGATCCTGGACGAGAACGCCAAGAAGGAGACCATGATCGCCAACGGTGCTGCCGGTGACGAGGATGAGTTCATGATGGCCATTGCCGAGGCCGGTGGCGAAGACTACGAGGACGCCGGCGAGGAGTGGATCGTCTGGACTACTGCCAACGAGGTCATGGCTGTCTCCAAGGCGCTCGAGGAGCAGGGCGTCCAGGTCAAGGGCTCCGAGACCACCATGGTCCCGACCACCCCGACCGAGGTCTCCGGCGCCGACGCCAAGAAGGTCCAGCGCCTCATCGACCGTCTTGAGGAGCTCGACGACGTCCAGGATGTTTACAGCACCATGGACATGACCGACGAGGTCATCGCTGCCCTCGAGGAGGAGTAGCGCCCGCACGGGTTAAGCCGTGCATATCTGGGCATAATGAAGCGAGCATGCAAGCCTCGTGGAATAGATGAGCCGGATCCGCGTGCGTAGAGCACCGGACCCGGCTCTTTTATAATGATGCGAACCGTTCTGCATTTCGAGAGCCGAGATTTGAAGGGAGCGCCGCGTGCGCGTACTCAAACGAGCCCTAGCGATCGTGTATCTTGCCGCCACCATCGTGGCACTGGGTACGCTTGTCTGCCAGTTTTGGGGGCCGTATACGTATCGCTTTATGCTGCTGATGCGCGACCCCATGCCGCGCATCGTCGTGACGGCGTGCGCCGGCGTCGTGGCGATCGGCGTACTGCTGAGCTTTTTCCGCCTGATGTTCGCCCGTCGCGAACCGTCCTGCGTGCATCCGGCGGGGGAGCGCAATATCGAGGTTACCCTTGCGGCGCTTTCTTCGTGCGCCAGGGTTGCTGCCGAGCGCGACGACCGCGTGATGGTCGAGCATGTCGAGGCTCGCGTCCAAGGCCCCGACGATTCGCACGTCCGTTTTAAGGTCGAGGCTATCGCGCTTGACGATAAGGACGTGGCATCTCTGGCTACCGCGATGCAGCAGCGCATCGAAGAAGCCTGCGATACCATGCTCGGCGCGCCGGGTACGACCGCGCGCGTCCGTTTTTTGCCGTCCAAGACTACCGTCCAGACCGTGGAGGCTTCCGGTGAGTGATACCAATCAAGATAAGACCGCTCGTACGCCGCGCCTGACGATTGACCAGAGCGCCGCACCGGCGAGCGAACCTGTTGATTCCAAAGCAGAAGCAACCGAGTTGCAAGACGCGGCAGCCGTGGATTTTGACGAGGCTATGGGTCTCATCAAGGGTACGGGCGCTGCCATCTGGAGCTATGCTGTGCGTCATCCCAACACCACGCTCGGTGCCGTCGCTGGCTTTATCCTCGCCGTGTTGGTGCTCACGCTCGGCCTGTGGGACACGCTCGTCATTGCATTCTTCGTGCTGATCGGCGCTGTGATCGGCCAAATTCGCGACGGCGAGAACGGGATCGTCAACTTCTTCGGCCGTCTGTTTAGCGGCCGCTAATATGTATTCGACTGTCGCATCCGCGGCAGGCATAAGGAGGAACCATGGCTTTTAATACGAAGGTCGATGTGGCCGATACCGAGCTCGAGGCAGACGAGACCGTCACCGCCGAGGCCGAGGACGTGACGCTCGAGGACGAGGCTCTTGTCGAGGCCGAGTCCGATGAGGATGAGGACGACGAGGAGGCGGACGAGTCCGAGGACTCGCTGACCTATTCCAACGGTGTGATCGAGAAGATCGTTGCCATGGCCACTCGCGAGGTTCCGCACGTTCTGGGCATGAAGGGTAACCTCATGCATTTTGTGCAGGAGCAGTTTGGTGCCGAGAATCTGACCAAGGGCGTGACGGTCGAGGTCACCGACGATAATCGAGTGGTCGTCAACATCTCCGTCATTATCGAGTACGGCGCCTATGCGCCCGCGATCTTCGACGATGTCAAGGCGCGCGTCACTGAGCGCCTCGCCGCGATGACCGGCCTTGAGGTGGCGGGCGTCAACCTGCGCATCGAGGACGTCATCACCCCCGAGGAGTACGAGCACCGCACCAGCCAGCACGAATAACCTTCCAAAAAGGGACAGGTTTGTTTTGGCAGGTTTTATCTGCGAAAACGTTAAACGGCCGACCGCGCAAGCAAAAACGTGGCCGGCTGTTTTTGTACGCTTCCGATATAGTCATACCGCTCGTCTAACTAAGGGTTGCAATCCCCACGTTCCGCGTTACCCTAATGAGCGCATTGTTTCCAAATTGTTAACGAGGAGTTGCCGTAATGGCCGACGAGCACGAAACAGAAAGCAAGGCATGGGCGATTGAGGCCGCCGCTGCAGAAGCGGCATCGCGTGCTGCCGAGGAGGTGCATCGTCCTCCCGTGGTGCCGATGGAGCGCGTGGTCGATCGCGCCGATATCGAGCGCGGCGAGCGTGCCGGCCAAAAGCGCAGCCAGGAGCCGGGCTTTCCGCGCTTTTTCGCCGAGCTCAATCTGGGCCTGATTCTTACGGCCTTTGCCATCGTTGCATTTAAAACCCCTAATCACTTTGCTTTCGGCGGTACCTCGGGCGTGTCGGTCATTCTTTCCACGCTGTTCCCGACCCTGCCCGTCGGCGTCTTTATGTGGATTATCAACGCGGTTCTCGTCATCTTGGGCTTTATCTTTTTGGAGCGCAAGGCAATTCTGTGGAGCGTCTTCGCCTCGTTTGCGCTGTCCGCCTATGTTTCGCTGTTTGAGCTCTTTATCCCGACCGATGTCTCGATGACGGGCGATATGTGGCTCGACCTGTGCTTTGCCGTGATTCTGCCGGCCCTCGGCAGCGCCATCGTCTTCGATATTGGTGCCTCGACGGGCGGCACGGACATTCTCGCCATGATCCTCAAACGTCGCACGACGCTCGAGATTGGCCGCGCCCTGCTACTGGTCGACATCGGCATCGTGACCATCGCGGCCTTCTTGTACGGCCCGCGCGTCGGTCTGTATTGCGTGCTCGGCCTGTTTGCCAAGACGCTTGTGGTCGACAAAGCCATCGAGAGCATCCACCTGCGCAAGGTCTGCACGGTCATTTGTTCTGAGCCCCTTAAGGTCGAGGAGTTTATCGTCAAGCATCTCAACCGTACGGCGACTATCAGCGCGGCTATGGTGCTTTCTCGGGCAAGTGCGTGACGGTGATCATGAGCGTGCTGAGTCGTCGCGAGGCCGTGCAACTGCGTCGCTACGCGCGCGAGATCGATCCGGGTGCCTTTATCACGATTGTCGACAGCTCCGAGATCGTCGGCAAGGGTTTCCGCGGAACGAACTAACGCGGTCGAGCTCATCAAACAATCGAATAGCGCCCTGCGCGTTGCAAATACGTCATGTTGGAGCATTTGTCCCCACATTGGGTGATAATGATGCTAAAGACATCGTTTGCGATCCAGATGATTCGCTCATGATACGAAGGGATGATTTCGATGTTCTGTTCGCAGTGTGGTGCCCCCATGGGCGACAACGACAAGTTCTGTGGCGCGTGCGGTGCTCCTAATGCCGGTGCCGCAGCCTCTTCCCCTCAGGGTCAGCCCCAGCAGTTTGTTCCGCAACCGCCCGTGGCGAATGCGTCCAAGGGCTGTGTGGCTCAGGCGTTTGAGGACATGACCAAGACGCCGGGCGTGCTGCAGCGCGTGTGCCAGATCGCCTTTTTGCCGGCGCTCATCTGTGTCGTGTCAGTGCTCGTGCTGTTCATTCCCGTTATCGGCGGTATCGCGGCTGCCATCGGCTTTTTGGCTGCCTGTGTGGCAAGCGCGTGCGGTTCTGGCTTTGGCATCGAATGGGGCCGCGACCTGTCGCTTAAGGTCGATGACGGCATGGATCGTCCGCTGATGCGCTCCACGTCGTTTGGTCTGGGCGTCTTTTCGGGTGTTATCTCGGGCGTGCTCAAGGTTATCGCTGCCATTCCCGTTATCGGTGTGGCGCTTTCGCTGGTGGAGAGCGTGGTAATTGGTGCCGCGGGTTCGTATTCATATTACGGCTCTTATGCGCTCGAGGCCGCGCTGATCGGTTCGCTGGGCCTGTTTGTTCTGGCTATGATTGCCGCGGCGGTCCTGGGCGTCTTCTTTACCATGTTCGCCGACATCGCGTGATGCACTTTGCGGTGACCGGCCGCGTCGAGAGCGCGTTTTCGCTTGATAAGGTCTGGGCGGCCTTTAAGAACAATAAGACCAAGCTGTTCTGCGCTTCGTTCCTTCCCGAGTTTTTGACGGGTCTGGTCGCTAACGTTGTCACCTGGATTCTGACGTTCGTCTTTGGCACCATTGCCTCTGTCGGTATGTATAGCTACTACTACCGTCCTACGGCTATTGAGGCGCTTGTTACCGGCGGTGGCATTACGCTCGTATTGTTCTTGGTGCTGACGGCGTTTGTCACGGTATTTCTCACGGTCTTTGGCAAGATGCTCAAGCACCGTGCCGTTGGCTATTGGGTTGCGCGCTACGCAAGCGAGTGGGCCGACGAGGACAAGGACGACGTCCTGACTTTTGTATTGCCCTTCGAGAAGAAGGCTGACCCTTCGGGTCACGGTACTCCGGATGCTTCGCCGGCACCTGCACCTATTCCCGCGCCCGAGCCTGAGCCGGCGCCCGAGCCTGAACCGGCGCCCGAGTCTGAGACGGCATCTGAGCCTGAGCCTGAGCCGGCACCTGCACCTGCACCTGAGTCGGCGTCCGAGCCAAGCTCCGACGAGGAGCCTCAGGACGAGTAGCCACGCCGTCTGCCATTTGGGGACGGGGTAGAAATGGTAGAAATAGCGCTTGAAGAATGAGCGGGGGCGGACGTTTCGATACGTCCGCCCCGCTCTGCTTTAGCCAGGCTGTTATGGATGGGTGTGACGACTACTCGTCGTGTTTCTCCTCGCGGCGTGCAGCAGCGCGTGCGTCGTGGATGCCTTGATCGCGGCATGGCGAGCCGTTCGGGCATCGTGCATGGCGTCGCGGGCCTCGGCGGCCGTGGCTTGGCAGAGCGCAGTTTGGCTGCCAGGTCGGGATTGGTCTCGGCGACCGCGGCAATCGTGGGGCCGTCGAGCTCTTCTTGTGTGGGCTCGGCCAAAAAGTCGATGGCATATTGGGCGGCCACCATGGAGCCCTTGGCCAGTACCGACTCGTCAATCTTGTAGAAGCAAGAATGTTGGGCGTACGTGGCGCCAATCTGGGGGTTGCGCGTGCCAACAAAGGCGAGCACGCCCGGTACGCGGCGCAGGTACTCCGAAAAATCCTCACCCGAGAGTGTGCCGCGATAATGGCCTTGGCCGGTGGGGCCCAGGCATTTGATTACTGCCTGGCGGCAGCGCTCGCTCGAGGCGGCATCGTTTTCGACCTTGTAATTGGCGATGGTGTAGTCGGTGAGCTCTGCCTCGGCACCCAAGGCGGCCGCGGTATGCTCCACGATGCGACGCATAAGCTCCGGCATTTCCTCGTGGGTCGAATCGCCGTAGGTGCGCACCGTGCCGGCGAGGTAGGCCGTGCCGGCGATAACGTTGCGCGCAGTTCCGCCGTGCAGCTCGCCGACGGTAATGACGGCCGGCTCGTAGGGACTGATCTCGCGCGAAACGATGGTCTGCAGAGCGTTGACGATCTCGGCAGCAACCATAACGGCGTCGTGGCCGCGCTGGGGCATGGCACCGTGGCATGAGGTGCCGCGAACATCGATGCGGAACCAGTCGGTATTGGCCATGCGCGGTCCGGGCTCGCAGCTCACGGTGCCGGCGTCGACCTCACTCCAGATGTGCGCGGCGTAGGCGCCATCGACGCCGTCGAGCACGCCCGTGCCGATCATGAGTTTGGCGCCCTGGCCGTTTTCCTCACTGGGCTGGAAGACGATGCGGACTTCGCCGTGGATGTCGTCGGTCATATGGCGCAGGATCTGCAGCGTGCCGAGCATCATGGCGATGTGGCAGTCGTGGCCGCAGGCGTGCATGCAGCCCTCGTTGACGCTGGCGAAATCCTCGCCGGTCTGCTCGGTGACGGGCAGGGCGTCGATGTCGGCGCGCAGCAGGATGCGGCGGCGTGGCGTGCCGTCCTCGCGATAGGAGTCGGGCGCGGTGCCGCGAAGGGTCGCCACAAGGCCCGTCTTAAGGGGACGCTCGTAGGGGATATTCATGGCGTCGAGCTGGTTGGCGATGTCAGAAGTCGTGCGCTCCTCGGCAAGGCTCAGCTCCGGGTGCTTATGGAAGTGCCGACGCTGCTTGATGATATAGGGTTCAAACTCGGTAGCGATATCTTTGATGCTGCGGTGACGTCGTCAGCCGCGCGAGCCTCGGTCGCCGCCATAATCTGCTGTGCCTTGGTCTTCGTCATGGTCGATTTGCTCCTTGCTGGGTTGATCGCAAAATCGTACAGGCTCTCTCCAGTATGCCACCTGCCGCTAGGGCTGGTAAAGTTGCCGTTTGCCGCTTGGGGTTTTGTTACAAGGGCGGGGGAGTACACTCGGGGGTGTTGAATTTCCTGCCAGAGATGGGGATGCCCATGCAACATATCGATCGGATTATCCGCTCCAAGAACGTCTTTACCGCGCAAGACGGCATCGATACCGCCCGCGAGCTGGCGATTGCCATCGCAGGCGACCGTATCGTCGCAGTCGGTGAGCCCGATGACGTGATCGCCGCCGCTCCTGCCGCCACGTCGGTTATCGACTACGGCGAGCAGTTTGTCTGCCCCGGTTTCCATGACGCTCATCTGCACTTCTTCCATACCTCGGTCGGTTCCTCGCCGTACATGCTCATGGATATGGGCACGTCCGAGTCGGCACTGGTGCAACATGCGCTCGAGTTTTCCCAGGACTTGCCCGACGACGCCTGGGTTGTGACGCAGGCTGGCGCGATTACCGTTGGGACCCGCCCGAGCATCCTAGCAAGGCGTCGCTCGATGCGGCATTCCCCGATCGTCCCTGCGTTATGTATTCGGGCGACGGGCACACGCTTTGGCTCAACAGCCGTGCACTCGAGGCGCTCGGCGTCACGCGCGACAGTGAGCCGCCGGCGGGCGGCAGCTACGACAAGGACGCAAACGGCGAGCTCACGGGCATTGCTCACGAGGCAGCTGCTATGCAGCTGCTACCGCGCTGCCTTGAGTGGCTGGGCGAGGATCGCATCGCAAGCGCTTACGCCGATCAAATGAGGCGGATGGCCGAGCAGGGCATCACCTCGATATGCGATATGTCGCTCATGCCCATGCCGGGCTGCGATTTTATCCGCGATGACGTCTACGACAAACTGCAGGCAGCTGGCAAACTGGCATCCGTGCCCATCTGTTCCCCACGTTGCTGGATGACCAATCGCGCTTAGAAGAACTGCAGACCCGCTACGCGAACAACGCGCTGCTCTCGGCGCCTGGTTTTAAGCAGTTCTTCGACGGCGTCTCGAGCGAACACACGGCCTATCTCACCGATCCCTATACCAACCCGCGCTTCCCGGGCGATCAAGGTCGCCTGACGGTTCCCGTCGAGCGCATGCGCAAGCTGGTCCTGGCGGCAGCCGAGCGCGGCCACACCGTGCGCATCCACGTTATCGGCGACGGCGCCATCCATGCCGCACTCGATATCTTTGAGGAGGCGGCAGAGCTCTACGGCTTGCCCCAGCACGGCCATAATACGCTTGAGCATCTGGAGAACCTCCTGCCCCAGGACATCGATCGTCTGCGCAAACTCAACGTCATTGCCTCGAGCCAGCCCTGTCACATTACGCTCGACCCGGGCGGCCCCGAGCGCGACCTGGGCTTGGAGCGTAGCCGCATCATGTGGCCGTTTGCGACCTATAAGCAGCGCGGCATCCGCCAAGCCTTCGGCACCGATAGCCCCATCACAGCCGTTACCAGCATGAACGTGCTCTACACGGCTATCACCCGCCAAGACCCCCGCAGCCACTGGCCCGAGGGCGGTTGGCTGCCGAGCGAGCGTATCGATGCGGCAACGGCCCTGCGCAACTACACCCTGGGCAGCGCCTACGCGGCAGGCGACGAGCAAAACCTCGGCAGCCTGGAACCCGGCAAATACGCCGACCTGGTAGTCCTGGACCAAAACCCACTCACCATCGACCCCCAAGAACTCCAAGCCACCAAAGTCCAAGCCACCTACCTGGCAGGTAACTTAATCTACGAGCGCTAGCCCCATACCCCACCCACAAGGGGCGCGTTTCAGCAACGTGCCCCCTTCTTGTTCGCACCATCCGCATCGCCATTTTGCTGTACTGACTTTTCTGAATGCCGGGCCCGAATTAGTTAACCTGGCTCCCGTGTGGCTCCGGAGGGGCGGGGCATAAGGTTTATCGCGAGTTCCGCACGAGCCGAAGGCCACTTAATGTGGCCTTCGTGCGAGCAGGACTGCCCGAGCAGGAAACCTTATGCCCCGCCCCTCCGGAGCCACACGGGAGCCACTGCTAAGTTATCCCCCGGCATTCAGAAAATCTAAGTGCCAAAAAATAAGATTTTTTGACTCCGTGTTGTATAACCCGCCATTCGTGGGTACCATTCAACGCGTACGCAAACAAAAAGGGTTAATTCGCGTGGCATAACCACGCGGCCCAAAAAGGAGGAGACAAGCATGTCGTCTTTGAAGCCGCTTGCAGATCGTGTTCTGGTCAAGCCCGACGAGGCCGAGCAGAAGACCGCTTCTGGTCTGTATATCGCTAGCAACGCCCAGGAGAAGCCGCAGCGCGGCACCATCGTTGCCGTTGGCGCCGGCAAGGTCAACGACAAGGGTGAGCGCATCCCCATGGACGTCAAGGTCGGTGACGTTGTCATCTATGGTAAGTTCGGTGGCAACGAGGTCAAGGTCGACGGCGAGAAGTATCTGCTGATGCGCGCCGACGACATCTACGCTGTCGTCGAGGCCTAGTCTCGTCAGAATCTCTGATTCGTCTTTGAACGCGCCCGCCGCATAGGACTCGGAAGCGGCGACGCGAGTCACATTTCTTTTGGAGGATTACCTACCATGGCAAAGAACATTACGTTCAACACCGATGCCCGCGCTAAGCTTGCCAAGGGCGTCAACACTCTGGCCGACGCCGTTACCGTCACCATGGGCCCCAAGGGCCGCTACGTTGCGCTGCAGCGCACGTTCGGTGCTCCGACCATCACCAACGACGGCGTTTCTGTCGCCAAGGAGATCGAGCTCGAGGACAACATCGAGAACATGGGTGCCCAGCTGGTGAAGGAGGTCGCCACCAAGACCAACGACACCGTGGGTGACGGCACCACCACCGCAACCCTGCTCGCTCAAGCCATCGTCAACGACGGTCTGCGCAACGTCGCCGCTGGCGCCAACCCGCTGGCCATCCGTCGCGGCATCGACAAGGCCGTCAGCGCCGCCGTCGCCGAGATGAAGAAGCAGGCCAAGCCGGTCGAGACCAAGGAGCAGATTGCTTCCGTCGGTACCATCTCCGCCGGTGACCCCGAGGTCGGCGAGAAGATCGCCGAGGCCATGGAGGTCGTGGGCAAGGACGCGTCATCACCGTCGAGGATTCCCAGACGTTCGACATCACCATCGACACCGTCGAGGGCATGCAGTTCGACAAGGGCTATGTCTCCGCTTACTTCGTCACGGATAACGACCGCATGGAGCCGTGATGAAGGATCCGTACATCCTCATCACCGACCAGAAGATCTCCAGCGTCCAGGACATCATGCCTGTTCTCGAGGCTGTCCAGCGCGCTGGCCGTGGCCTGCTCATCATCGCTGAGGACATCGATGGCGAGGCTCTGCCGACCCTCGTCCTCAACAAGATCCGCGGCGCCCTCAACGTCTGCGCCGTCAAGGCCCCGGGCTACGGCGATCGCCGCAAGCGCATCCTGGAGGACATCGCCGTCCTCACCGGTGGCCAGGCTGCTCTGGACGAGCTGGGCGTGAAGGTCGCTGACATCACCGCCGATATGCTCGGTACCGCTAAGTCCGTCACCATCTCCAAGGACAACACCGTCGTCGTCGGCGGCGCTGGCTCCAAGGAGGCCATCGACGCCCGCATCGCTCAGATCAAGGGCGAGATGGAGAACACCACTTCTGACTTTGACCGCGAGAAGCTCCAGGAGCGCCTGGCCAAGCTCTCCGGTGGCGTTGCCGTCATCAAGGTCGGCGCTGCTACCGAGTCCGAGCTCAAGGAGATCAAGCACCGCGTCGAGGACGCCCTGCAGGCTACCCGTGCTGCTGTCGAGGAGGGCATTGTCGCCGGCGGCGGCGTCGCTTCATGGACGCTGCTCCTGCGCTCGATGCTGTCGAGATCGACGACCCCGAGGAGAAGATCGGCGTCGACATCGTCAAGAAGGCTCTGACTGCTCCGGTCGCTACTATCGCCAAGAACGCTGGTTTTGAGGGCGCTGTCGTGGTCGACAAGGTTGCCGAGCTGCCCGCCGGCCAGGGTCTCAACTCTGCCAACGGCGAGTGGGGCGACATGATCGAGATGGGCGTCCTCGATCCCGTCAAGGTCAGCCGCGTCACCCTGCAGAACGCTGCTTCTGTCGCCAGCCTGATCCTCATCACCGAGGCCACCGTCTCCGATGTGCCCAAGAACACTCAGCTTGAGGATGCTATCGCTGCTGCTACCGCTGGTCAGCAGGGCGGCGGTATGTACTAAGGCCGACAAGGTCTAGAACTCCCACCGGGAATCCGGTGGGCGTGACGGGGGTTTCTCTCCGGAACGTCCTCGGACATGCAAAGAGGCTCCGCATCGCGCTTCGCGCTGCGGAGCCTCTTTGCGTCCTGACGCTCCTATTTGGCAAGGTGTTTTTTAGAATCCATTTTGCGCTCGGCCTCGAAGGCCTGCCTGTCCCAATCGAGCGGAAGTCCGGCCTCGACCCATGCCTCGTAGGCCCTCCTTAT
>ENA-OQEX01000479-OQEX01000479.1-human-gut-metagenome-genome-assembly--contig:-NODE-479-length-21222-cov-5.036833_pt1 | contig 21222 bp, 32 predicted proteins | sample MGYA00242802_ERZ504649 | MGnify/ENA primary metagenome ERZ504649 (study PRJEB26092, sample SAMD00036194) | human gut metagenome | host: Homo sapiens | study: EMG produced TPA metagenomics assembly of...
TGAGTTTCCAATTCAGAGTAACTACATTATAGGCTATATTTGAACAAATGTCTTTATATTTTTTAACAAACTGTTTCGAAAAATCGGTTAAATTCGGTGAGTCTCATTACAATCTACCAAAAAGTATAAATAAGACTAGTCAAAATGCCAAAAAAATGATATACTTTTTCAGTAAGGAGGGATTTGAATGCAACGCGAAACTTCCAACGACAGTTTCTGGACTACGGCTCGGTCTACCACCAGCCCATCGGCCGCGAGCACCCGGAGCTCATCCACCAGACGATGGTTGCCCTCACCCGCCGCTATGTCTCTCAGTTCTACTGCTTCAACTGCGATACTTATTTACAGGTAAAGAGCGGCATTGGCGTTCTGCTGGTCTCCCACACGGCGGAGACTGCCGATGTGCAGGAGTTTGCGATGAACAGGCTCATCCACATCAGGCCAAATATCTACTTCGCCGTCGTCTCCACGACCCAGAAGCTCGAGTACGACCTTTACGCCGAGAGCAGCTACTCGCTGCATATCACAGACTTTCCTTCCCAGTACGAATTTCTGGCCGTCCTGCCCCGCATCGAGATCCAGAAATTCTGGGCTACTACTACCGCCTCCGCACCGAGAACTACTGTTTCCATGGTGAGCGGCACGATTTCTTCGAGCTGACCTACGTGGACACCGGTGAGCTGGAGACTGAAGTGGACGGCACGCTCTACCACTTAAAAGAAAAAGACCTGATGATATACGGCCCGGGCCAGTTCCACACCCAGTACACCGACGAAGAGCACAGGGCCTCCTATATAACCATCCTCTTCGATATGCGCAACCTGACTCCCGTGGAGCGGGAGTCTGGTATGACGCCCTCATCAACCGGGTGTTCCACTACGACCAGAAGATAAACACCTTATTAAAAGCCTTCGTCCGGGAGAGCACCACCGGCATCCCCTATATGAACAGCCTGATGCTCTGCCTGCTGACCGAGACCATCATCCGGCTGCTCCAAGGCACCTATGCCTCCCCCATGGCCCCCGCCAGCAGCACGGCCCACCAGAGCGCCATGGACGAGCTGTTCGACCGCATCATCGCCTATATCGACGACAACATCTACGACCCGCTGACCATCCCGGAGATCTGCGAGCATTTCTCGCTGTCCCGGTCCGCTCTGCAGCTGCTGTTCAAGAACTCGGTGGACCAGTCGCCCAAAAAGTATATCAACGACAAGAAGCTGGAGCGCAGCTGTCAGATGCTCCTCGAGAACCGCTATACCATCAGCGAAATTTCGCTGCGTCTGGGCTACAGCTCCATCCATTATTTCTCCAAGTCCTTCAACATGAAGTACCACATGTCCCCCAGCGAATTCGTCAAGCAGAACTGTCAGAGCAGCGTCTGATACCCATTGTATATAAGGAGGGGCGTTCCTATGAATATCGGCATCCTCGGCACTGGCTCCATCGCCCGCACGATGGCGGCAGAGTTTGCAAAGGTCCCTGCGTTCCGCTGTGAGGCGGTCTGCTCCCGGCAGCAGGCCACCGGCGAGGCGCTGGCACAGCAGTTCGGCATCCCGAAGGTCTACACCGACTATGACGCCATGCTGGCCGACCCGGACATTGAGCTGGTCTATATCGCCACCCCCAACAGCCTGCACTATGGGCAGACCAAGGCGGCGCTTCTGGCCGGAAAGAACGTCCTCTGCGAGAAGCCCTTCGTCCCTGCCGTAGCGGAGCTGACGAGCTCATCGCGCTGGCGAAAGAGAAGCACCTCTTCCTCTTCGAGGCCATCACCACGGCCCACCACCCCAACTATGCACTTGCAAAGCAGTACCTCGACGACATCGGTTCTCTCCGCATCGTCTCCTGCACCTTCTGCCAGTATTCCAGCCGGTACGATGCCCTGCTCTCCGGGCAGGTGCCGCCGGTGTTCGACCCGGCCTGCTGCGGCGGCGCGCTGATGGACCTGAACCTCTACAATGTACATTTCGTGGTGGGGCTGTTCGGCGAACCCGTGCTGGTGAGCTACCATCCGAACCTCTACCGGAACGGCATCGACACCAGCGGCATCCTCCTGCTGAAATACCCCGACTTCCTCTGCCAGTGTACCGGCGCAAAGGACTGCGCCGCGCCGGGCAGCGTCCAGCTCATCGGCGACGCGGGCCGCATCCTCATCGAGCCGGGCAGCAGCAACTGCCAGAAGCTCCGCCTCGTCCGTCCCGGACAGGAAGATATTTGCAGCGAGTACAGCGAGTCGCCGTGGTTCTACGAGGTGGCGGAGATCGCCATGATCCTGGCCCTCAAGGACTATGATGCCTGCTACGCCGCACTGAAAAAGACCCGGCAGGTGGTCACCGTTCTGGAAGCCGCCCGAGAGGATGCACAGCTGGCTTCTGAGCTTTCAACCGCAAATGACAAACTCTTTGGCGTTTTTTGCTCTTGCCAAATTAGCCGGGACTATCTATAATAAGGATGAATCGTTAATCTCTTAACGCTTTTTGAAGAAGGTAACGTTTTTGGAGGTTTTACTATGTCCTTAGTTACGACCAAAGATTTGATGCTCGACGCTCAGAAGAACCATTACGCCATCGGCGCGTTCAATGCCGAGAACATGGAGATGGTGCAGGCCATCATCGCCGCCGCCGAGGAGCTGCGCGCTCCCGTCATCGTCCAGACCACCCCGGGTACCCTGAAGTACGCTTCTCCGGCCATGTTCCACGCCATGGTGGCCGCAGCCGCTTCTGAGGCCAGCGTCCCCGTCGTGATGCACCTCGACCACGGCAGCAGCTACGAGCTGGCCATGCAGGCATTCCGTGCCGGCTACACCTCCGTCATGATCGACGGCTCTCACCATGTGTTTGAGGAGAACATCGAGATCACCAAGTCCGTTGTCCGCGCCTGCCACGCCGCCGGTATCCCGGTGGAGGCTGAGCTGGGCAAGGTCGGCGGCAAGGAAGACGACCTTGACGGCGGCAATGGCAACGGCTACACCGTCCCCTCCGAGGCTGCTGAATTCGCAGAGCGCACCGGCGTCGATTCTCTGGCTGTCGCCATCGGCACTGCCACGGCGTCTACAAGGGAACTCCCAAGCTGGATATGGAGCGTCTGAGCGAGATCCGCAAGGTCGTGTCTGTGCCTCTGGTGCTGCATGGCACCTCCGGCGTGCCGGATGACGCTGTCCGCGAGTGTGTCGCACGCGGTATGTGCAAGGTCAACTACGCCACCGACCTGCGCATTGCCTTCAGCAAGGGCCTGAAGGAATACCTCGCCAAGGACCCCGAGGTCTTCGACCCCAAGAAGTACAGCGCCGTCGGCCGCGAGTACGTCAAGGAATATGTCAAGAGCAAGATCTTGGTCTGCGGCAGCAACGGCAAGGCTTAATCACATAAAATCGCAGCGGGAGCGGATGTCCTTCGGGATGTCCGCTCCCGCTTTTGCCGCACAAATGACAAGGCCCCCCGCAGAATGCCGAACATTCTGTGGGGGCCTTGCCGTTATGAAAGAAAGGCAAAAGCAGCAGATATGGAGGAATGCCGCCTTATTTCAGCAGGCTCTGGACTGCGTAGCGGGAGATGGTGATGACGACCTTGGGGGCCACCTCCACCCGGAGGGTGTCCTCGTCGTCGATGCCGACCACCTTGCCGTAGACGCCGCCCGCGAACATGATGCGGGAGCCGACTTTCAGCTCCGTGTGTACCTCACCCAGCTCCCTGCGCTTGCTGCGCACGTTCCTGGCCGAGATGGCGTAGAGGATGAGGCCGATGACGCTCATGAGCACGGCCAGCGTGATGCAGGTCCAGATGATAACTTCCCAGTTGATCGTCATAAATCAGATCCCGTCGCTTTCTTCAGATTCGGTCTCGGCAGTAGCAGCCTCCAGCTCAAACAGAGCGATGCAGTCCCTGCCGGTTTCGATAAGCTCGTCGGCCAGCGAGCGGGGATCGTCCTCCATGTCCAGCATGGTCACGGCGGTGACGATCATGGGCAGGTTGGTGCCTGCGATGACCTCGATCTTCTGCTCCGGGCGTGCATACATGCACTCCACAGCAGTCTTGAAGGGAGAGCCGCCGGGCAGGTCGGACAGCACCACGACGCCGTCGCAGCTCTTGAACTCGTCAAAAGCGGCGTTGAACTTCTCGGCCAGCTGCTCGGGAGTCATCCCCTCTTCAAAGTTGATGTAGCGGACATAATCATTTTCGCCCGCGATCATCTGCGCAGAGGTGTGGATACCGTCTGCAAAATGGCCGTGGCCGGTAACTACCAAACCGATCATACTCGTTGCCCTCCTGAATTTATGACGTTGTTTTGATTATTTCAGCGTGTAGGGGTACAGGGTGACGCCCTTGACCACGCGGTTCACCTCGCCGGTGGGGCAGGGGTTATCCGGGGTGATGCCCAGAGACAGGGACTTCATCAGAGCGATGGTCTGTGCGAACAGGATGAAGTCCAGACCCAGCAGGACGTTCTCCATGTCGGCGCGACCTTGATCTGGACAGGATAGTCGGCCAGCTCCTCGATGCCCTCGCAGTCGTGGTTGTAGACGACGGCGATCTTGTTGCCCTTGCGCTGGTGCGCCATCTCCTTGACCAGATCCAGCTCGTAGCGGCGGCGGTACTCGTCATCGCTCAGGTAAGCGACGGTCAGGGTGTTGTCGTCGATGATGGACTTGGGGCCGTGGCGGAAGCCCAGCTCGGAGTCGTACATGGTGGCCACCTTGCCGGCGGTCAGCTCGAGGGTCTTCAGAGCGGACTCCTGAGCGACGCCCTTCAGGCCGATGTTGCCCAGATAGACGATGCGGTTGTAATCGAACTCGTCCACGATCTTCTGTGCCAGACCGAACTGGTCATCGAGGAAGCGCTGACCGGCGACGGCCAGCTTCTCGACCTCGGCGGTGATCTCATCCAGCTTGTCGAGGTTGAAGGCCAGATAGGTTGCCAGATACATATTGCTGTAGCTGGAGGTCATGGCGAAGGACTGGTCGTGGGTCTCGGGGGTCAGGTTGATGGCGAAGCAGTTGTGACGGGTGTTTGCCATCTTGGACAGGGTACCCTCGTGGTTGCAGGTCACAAACAGGTGATACAGGTTCTGGCAGACGACCTCAGCGGCCTCCACATTGCCCAGAGACTCGGGGGAGTTGCCCGAACGGCCAAAGTTCACCAGCAGGGTGGGCTTGGTGCGGGAGAGGAAGTTCTCGGGAGAAGGCACGAGGTCGGTAGAAGCGTAGGACTTGACCTTGAAGTCGTACTTGGGGTTCAGGGCCTGGAACAGGGAGTTGCCGACGAACTCGCTGGTGCCGGCACCGGTGAGGACGATGTCGAAATCATCCTGCTTGACGACCTGATCGATAAAAGCCTGAAGCTCATCCTTGCAGGCAGCGAGCTGTGCGCAGGTCTTGCGCCAGGTGGCAGGCTGCTGATAGATCTCATGGGCCGTAAAGGTGGAAGACGTCCCCTTCATCTTCTCATCGGTCAGATTAAAAATGCTCATCCTAAATCTACCTCCTAATGGACACGGTAAAACTTTTTTCTGATAATTCCATAGCAGAGTTGTTCCGCTCTCTTTTGTTTGTTATATCACAACCAAACCGCAGAAAACAAGGGGGTAACTGAAAGCCATAACTTTTTGGTTGAAAAAGACAAACCAGCCTCCGCGCAGCGGCCTGTCAGGCCGTTTTCTCCATCATTTTTATCTCTTTTTGCCGAAACGAATAACAAATCGATTGAAAATTATAAATATTTTTCCGAAGCCGTGCGGTATAATGAAGTCAAGCTATCGGCCCCAAAAGGAGGGTATCTAAAATGGTAATACAAAGCAAAAAGGTCTGGCTGGCAGACCAGTTCGTCCCTGCTGCCATTGAGGTGAATGACAGCAGGATCACCGCCATCCTGCCCTATGGCGCCAAGGATGTGGACGACGATTACGGTGACAAGCGCATCGTCCCCGGCTTTATGGACATCCACTGCCACGGCGCCTACGAGTTCGACACCAACGACGCCAACGAGGACGGCCTGCGCTACTGGGCAGAGCACATCGTCTCGGAGGCGTCACCAGCTTCCTCGCCACCACCATCACCCAGAGCGTGGAGGTTCTGACCAACGCTGTCACCAACGTGGCCAATGTCATGGAGAGCGGCTACGATGGCGCAGAGATCCTGGCATCCACTTCGAAGGCCCTATCTCGACATGAAGTACAAGGGCGCACAGCCTGACCAGTACATCGTCAAACCCACCATCGAGCAGTTCGAGCACTACCAGAAAGCGGCCCGGGGCCACATCCGCTATGTCACGCTGGCAACGGAGCATGACGAGGACTTCGCCCTCACCCGCTATCTGACGGCCCACGGCGTGGTGGTCAGCATCGGCCACAGCGGCGCGACCTACGAGCAGGCTGTCATGGGCTACGCCAACGGTGCGCGCTCCATGACCCACGTTTATAACGGTATGTCGCCCTTCAACCACCGTGCAAACGGTCTGGTGGGCGCAGCTTACCGCATCCGCACCATGTACGGCGAGATCATCTGTGACGGCTGCCACTCCACCCCCGCCGCCCTGAACAACTACTTCATGAGCAAGGGTCCCGACTACGCCATCATGATCTCCGACGCCTGATGGCCAAGGGTACGCCCGTGGGCAGCAAGTACCTGTTCGGCGGCAACGAGATCCTCATCTACCCGACGGCAGCGCCCATCTGACGGCCACCGGCGGTCTGGCAGGCTCCACCCTGAACATCAACAAGGGCCTGCGCATCCTCGTGGAAGAGGCTCTGGTCCCCTTCAACTACGCTCTGAACTCCTGCACCATCAACCCGTCCAGGTGCCTGCATCTGGACGACCGCAAGGGCTCCATCCAGGTGGGCAAGGACGCCGACCTCGTGGTGCTGGAGGATAACTACGACGTCCTGCAGACCTACTGCATGGGCCAGCCCAAGCTTTGATTCAATGCATCCACCCAAGCAAGCACGAAGGAGATAGCGAACATGAAACACCCGCTTCAGGAAATGATGGACAAGCGCCGCCAGGGCATCCGCTGCGGCATCCCCTCTTATTGCAGCGCCAACGAGCTGGTCATTGAGATCGCGCTGCGCCGCGCCAAGGAGCGCAGCATCCCCGTCCTGATCGAAGCCACCGCCAACCAGGTCAACCAGTTTGGCGGCTACACCGGCATGAAGCCCGCCGACTTCTACCAGATGGTCCTGAAAATGGCCAGAGACATCGACCTGCCCGAGAACATGATGATCCTGGCAGGCGACCACCTCGGCCCCTGACCTGGCAGAAGCTGCCCGAGGCCGAGGCCATGAAGAACTCGGTCGAGCTGGTCTACCAGTACGCCCGCGCAGGCTTTACCAAGATCCACCTCGACACCAGCATGAAGGTGGCTGACGACGCTCCCGGCCTGCTCAAGACCGAGGTCATCGCACGCCGCGGCGCGCAGCTGTACAAGGCAGCTATGAAGGGCTACGAAGAGCTGAAGGCCGAGAAGCCCGATGCAATGCGTCCCGTCTTCGTCATCGGCAGCGAAGTGCCCATCCCCGGCGGTGCTACCGAGGCTGAGGACACGCTGGCTGTCACCCGCCCCGATGCTTTCCGCGACACCGTCTCCACCTACCAGCGTGTCTGGACCGAAGAGGGCGTGGGCGACGGCATGAAGGACGTCATCGCTGTGGTCGTCCAGCCCGGCGTCGAGTTCGGCGACGAGCAGGTGTTCGACTATGACCCTGCCGCCGCTGTGGACCTCTGCGCAGCCCTGAAGGAGTTCCCGGACATCTGCTTCGAGGGCCACTCCACCGACTATCAGACCGCCGCCGACCTGTACAACATGGTCACCGACGGCATCGCCATCCTCAAGGTCGGCCCGGCCCTGACCTACGGCCTGCGTGAGGCCCTGTTCTCCCTGAGCATGATGGAGAAGGAGCTTGTCCCCGAGGAAAAGCGCGCCAGCTTCATCGAGACGCTGGACGCCGTCATGCTGGCCTCCCCCGCAAGCTGGGAGAAGCACTATCACGGCGACGAGAAGCATCTGGCACAGTGCCGCAAGTACAGCTACTCCGACCGCGCCCGCTACTACATCGGCCAGCCCGAGGTGGTGGCCGCCATGAACAAGCTGTTCGACAATCTCCGCGAGTACCCCATCCCGATGAATATGCTCCACCAGTATATGCCCATCAGCTACGCAAAGATCCGCGAGGGCAAGCTGAAGCTCGACCCGCGCGAGCTGGCCATGGACGGCATCGTGCAGTTCATGCTGGACTACGAGAGCGCTGTCTGATTTTTTGAACGACCCGAATCCCCCTTTTATCCGACAAGGAGACTATGAGCCATGAAACAGTTCCAGTATACCATCAAAGATGAACTCGGCGTCCACGCACGTCCCGCCGGCCTGCTGGTCAAGCTGGCCAAGCAGTATGCCAGCGCCATCACCATCGAGAAGAACGGCAAGACCTGCGATATGCGCAAGCTGATGGCCGTGATGGGCATGGGCATCCGTCAGGGCGAGACCATCACCGTCACCGCCGAGGGCGAAGACGAGGCAGCTGCCATTGAGGCTGTCGAGAAGTTCCTGACCGAGAACGTCTGAGTCTTACAGCAATGCAAAAGGACCGCCGTGCAGCTGCACAGCGGCCCTTTTTATTTATAAGAGCTTGATAAAATACAGGAGCGCCATCAGGACGATGGCTCCGCCCGCCACAGCAAGGAAGCTGCGGTCTTTTTTGCCCGGCTCCGGCGCAGGGGCGGCAGGCTGCTGCCCCTTTTTCAGCGAAGTGATGCCGCCGCCCAGCTTTTTGCGCTTGGGGTTATTGCTCCGGCGGTAGATGCGGTTCAGGGTCCCCATGTAACGGCTGTAGTCCTCGGGTCTGGGCGGTTCCTGTGCCGTCTCCGGCTCTTTCTTTTCGTTTTCGTCCATGCGTTCCTCCGGGCCTTACAGCAGGCTCAGGGCCTCTTCATCGGCCACGAGGATGCAGTCGGGGTGCATCTGGAGGATGGAGCCCGGGCATTCGGGGGTGACGGGGCCGGAAACAACAGCCTTGACGGCCTTGGCCTTCGCCAGACCGTTGGCCACCACCAGCACCTTACGGGCCTGCATGATGGTCTTGATGCCCATGGTGTAGGCCTGCTTCGGCACAAGGTCCTCGTTGCCGTCGAAGAAGCGCTTGTTGGCCTCGATGGTTGCGGGGGTCAGGTCCACACAGTGGTCTCCAGCTCGAATGCCTCACCCGGCTCGTTGAAGCCGATGTGGCCGTTGGGGCCGAGACCCAGCAGCTGCAGGTCGATGCCGCCCACGCTGTGGATGATGTCGTTGTACTTGGCGCAGGCGTCGGACGCGTCGGGGTTAGTGCCGTCGGGCAGATGGATGGCCTCGGGGCGGATGTTCACATGGTCGAACAGGTTCTTGTGCATGAAGCTCCAATAGCTTTCGGGGTGCTCTTTGGGCAGGCCGCGGTACTCGTCGAGGTTGACGGTGGTCACTTCGGAGAAGTCGAGGTCGCCCTTGTTATACCACTCCACCAGCTGTGCGTAAGCGCCCACAGGGGTGCCTCCGGTCGCCAGACCCAGCACACAGTTCGGTTTCATGATGACCTGCGCGGAGATGATGTTTGCCGCCTTGCGGGACATATCCTTGTAGTCTTTTGCACGAATGATCTTCATTGGTAGAACCTCCTGATGCATTTTTGCTATCCTATCGTTTATTATATCACACTTTTTGCCAGTTTCCCTCATTTCATGTTGCAATTTTGTGTCATATTTTTATAATTTTCGGTTAGAAGCTGTTTTCGTAAGCAGGGTGCGCCGAATGACGAGAATTTCTGCCCACAGACAAGGCGATTTTCCGCAGCGATCCTGACGGATCGCAAGGGAAAGCAGCGCAGTCTGTGAGCAAAAAGACCGTTCAGGCGGTGTGCAATGCTTATGAAAAACGGCTTCCTGTTTATCGGAAAAGCAGGAGGTTTGTAAGGATGCCGAGGATGAAAATATGGGCCGGGTAGAACCAGTAGAACGCCCACTGCTCGAGTTTGGAGCTGCCGCCCCGCTCGCCGCTGTAGAACCAGACCAGCCCGAACGCCAGCGGTGCCACCGGCTCGAAGAGGGAGAACACCGCGCCCGCGATGCACTGCGCTCTTTTGTCCTTCCGGGTCATGTAGAGGGCGAGGATGAGGGTCAGCCCCAGCACGTCGTAGTCACAATGGAGCAGCGCCGCCGCGAGGAAGCAGGCTGCCACCCCGAGGATGCCTTTCAGCACCGGCATCCCCTCCGGCGTCCGGTATGTATCCAGAGCCTTCATGGCCAGCAGCCCCAGCAGGAGGGTGAAATAGACATTCTGATGCCCCCAGTAGACGCCCGAGAAGAACGCCCAGTCGAAGGGCCACTCGCTGATGAGGGCAAAGCCCAGCATCCGCAGGGCGTATTTTTTGAAATCGTGGGTGTGGAGAAAGCCTCCACCAGCAGAAAGCAGTAGATGGGAAAGGCCAGCCGCCCCGCCAGCCGCAGAACGTCGTCCAGCTGAACACCCCCCGGCCAGAACGATTCCTGCTTGAACAGGCCGTTCTCGAGCAGGGACGCGCCGATGTGGTCCAGCAGCATCGACAGGCAGGCAATGCGTTTCAGGGCCGTGCCGCTGAGGGAAAGGCCCGGGCGGGAAAGTGTGTTGTTTTGCATTTTGTCAGACCTCACATTTGAACTGTCCCCATTCTATCGGTTCCGGGGGATCGTTTTCAACCGTTTTCCCTTCCTGTGTGAAAAAAGACCTCCCCGCCCCCTTCGACACAGAGAGGTCTTTTGTTATCATCTTCTCACCACAGCCGGATGACCTTGATGACCCCCTCGGCTTTGTCGCGGGCGATCTCCAGATGCTTCTGCAGGGCATCGGCGGCGGTGTTGAAATCCCCCTCAGGCAGGCTCCAGAATTTCCAGATGCTCCTCGCAGGTCTGCTCCCGGTTGATCATGCTCACCTTGCCGGTCATGATGCGGAAACGGGTGTTCAGGCCGGTGATGCGGTCATAGGCCGAGCGGAGATACTTGTTGGGCAGAGTGCTCATCAGCAGCTCGTGGAAGTCGTCGTCCACCTTGCAGAAGTCGTCGATGAGGTCCGGCTCGTGCATCATCCGCACAAAGTGTTCCAGCTTCTCCCGGGGGATGTCCGCGCCGTAGGTGCGCAGCGCATAAGGCTCCACCAGCAGGCGCATCTCGAACATGCTGTGTACGTCCTCCTCGGTGATGCCCGCCACCATCAGGCCCTTCTTGGGCAGGATGGTGATGAGCCCTTCCTGTTCCAGACGGCCCAGCGCATCCCGCATGGGGGTGCGGCTGATGTTGCCCATCTCGGCGCAGAGCTTCTGCTCGTTCAGAAACTCGTTGGGGCGGTACTCACAGTTCAGGATCTTGGTTTTCAGGTACTGATACGCCTGTAATTTCAGGCTCAGCTTTGCCTGTGCTTCCGTCTCTTTCATCTTCTTCTTCCTTTTCTTCAGTCTCTCTCCGGTCGGATGTTTCGTCTTCTGCTTGTATCCCTAAAACCATCCAACTATCACCTCGATTTCATTATCACACAATAGGATATTTTTTACAAGAGTTTCTGCTGAAGTTTGGCTTGATTTCCGTTTTGGCCAAATATCTTGACTCATTTTTGCACATATTCCACAACGGTTTTTGTGCTTGTTGCCAGCATTTGGCTGTTGTTTTGCATCGAAAGATAAAATATGGTACACTACAGACAGAAAGAAGGTATCAGCATCATGGCACGAAGCGACGGCTACAACACCAAGACCCGCCAGCTCATCCTGGATTATCTCATCCGCAACCGCCAGCACGCGGTCAGCGCGTCCAATATCCTCGAGCATCTCGAGGCCGAGGGCGCCAGCCCCAACCCCACCACCGTCTACCGCTATCTGGACAAGCTGGCCGGAGAGCAGCGGGTGATGAAATACGTCGCCGACAAGGGCGAAAAGGCCGTGTTCCAGTATGTGGACGAGGGCCGTCACTGCCGGGAGCACCTGCACCTCAAGTGCGTGCGGTGCGGGCGCATCTATCATCTGGACTGCCACTTCATGGACGAGGTGCGCGCCCACCTGATGGCAGAGCACGGCTTCACGCTGCAGTGCGAGGGCAGCGTTTTGTACGGTTTGTGCCGCAGCTGCGCTGCAAATGAGCCGAAGACGGGCAGGCTGCACAAACCTGTAAAAATTGCTGCGCAGATGTTGACACGGACAAAAAGCAGTGATACAATTTCTGCATAAAAAGCGATGAACGGGAAAAGTAAGGCCCTGAGCGCCCTCTTCCAGAGAGTGCGGGCAGGTGTGAGCCGCGCAGATGGCCGGGCCTGAACGAACCCCCGTGAGCTTCCCCCTGAACCCCCGGATGCTGTGGCATTGCGGGCAGTAGGGGCAGACGTGCGCCGCTCGTTATCGCGGCAGTGCTTTCAACGGGGAGAGCGCACAAAGTGACTGGCACGCTGTGCCGGTAATTTAGGTGGCACCACGGATACGGCAGCATTCGTCCTAGCAAAAAGGATGTTTGCTGCCGTATTTTTTTATTTGCCGCTCCCCCAAAAGCGAGGAAGGGAAAGCCTCGCGGATACACCGGAGCGGTCCAACACAAGAGGGGTAAGAAATATGTGCTGTGTGATAGGCTATACCGGGCATGATATGAGTGCCGACAAGTTCAAGGAATACCTGATGCGCACCATCTCGCGCGGGCCGGACGACCAGCGCGTGGTGGAAGGGCCTTTCGGCTGATGGGCTTCGGGCGCCTCGCCATCATGGGCCTGACGCCGGAGGGGATGCAGCCCTTCTACCGCGGGGCCGACTGCGTGGTCTGCAACGGCGAGCTCTACGGCTTCCGCTTCGAGAAAGAGATCTTGAAGCGCCGGGGCTACAAGTTTACCTCCGACTGCGACTGCGAGATCTTGCTGCCGCTCTACTATGAGTACGGCCTCGATATGTTCCGCCACATGGACGCCGAATTTGCGCTCATCCTGTACGATTCCCGCAAAGACCGCCTCATCGCAGCCCGCGACCCCATCGGCATCCGTCCGCTGTTCTACGGCTACTCCAAGTCCAGCCACAAGATCGCATTTGCCTCTGAGATGCAGAACCTCATCGGCTGGTGCGATGACATCCGCCCCTTCCCCATCGGCAGCTACTACTGCGACGGCCGCTTTGTCCGCTACGAGGACATCGCCGACGTTCCCGCCCCCATGCAGGACGAGATGGACACCATCCTGACCAACATCCGCGAAAAGCTCATTGCAGGCGTGGAGAAGCGTCTGGACGCTGACGCACCCGTGGGCTTCCTGCTGTCGGGCGGCCTCGACTCCTCGCTGGTCTGCTCCATCGCCGCCAAGAAGCTGGGCAAGCCCATCCGCACCTTTGCCATCGGCATGGACACCGACGCCATCGACCTGAAATATGCCCGCCAGACCGCCGAGTATCTGGGCAGCGAGCATCACGAGATCATCATCAACCGGGATATGGTCATCAGCAGCCTCGAGGAGGTCATCCGTCTGCTGGGCACCTGGGACATCACCACCATCCGGGCCAGCATGGGGATGTACCTGCTGTGCAAGGCCATCCACGAGCAGACCGACGTCCGCGTGCTGCTGACCGGTGAGATCTCCGACGAGCTGTTTGGCTACAAGTACACCGACTACGCCCCCACCGCCGATGCATTCCAGCAGGAAAGCCAGAAGCGCATCCGGGAGCTGTATATGTACGACGTCCTCCGCGCCGACCGCTGCATCTCCGCCAACAGCATCGAGGCCCGCGTGCCGTTCGGTGATCTGGACTTTGTGCGGTACGTCATGGCCATCGACCCCGAAAAGAAGCTGAACAGCTACGGCAAGGGCAAATACCTGCTGCGCAAGGCGTTCGAGGGCGACTGGCTGCCGCCGGAGATCCTGTGGCGCGAAAAGGCCGCCTTCTCCGACGCCGTGGGCCACAGCATGGTGGACGACATCAAGGAGTACGCCGAGAGCCTCTACACCGACGAGGAATTCCAGCTCCGCCGGGCAAACTACTCCGCCATTGTATGCCGTTTACCAAGGAGAGCCTGTTCTACCGCGAGATCTTCGAGAAATACTACCACGACCAGAGCCGCACCATCGTGGACTTCTGGATGCCCAACAAGGCATGGCCGGGCTGCAACGTCAACGACCCCTCCGCCCGTGTGCTGGCAAACTACGGCGCTTCGGGCGTGTAAGCCTCTGAGACCCGCAGGTCATCTTGCGGAGTTCCACTTTTTTCTCGATGTTACGTTCAGAATCGAACATCGCACGCTTTGCGGAGTTCGACTTTCGTGCGGAGTTGGAACACCGCAAATGACCCGAACACCGCAAACCTTGCGGAGTTCCAATTTAAGACGATATTACATCAGATATTTGGAACATCGCAAGATGTTTTACCACAGTAGCGCAGCTGTAAGAGGATCACAAAGCAGGCACGCATTTCCGGCTTTTCCGGGTGCGTGCTGCTTTTATTCTGATGTTGTTTTTCAGCTGCCGGAGGTTGCCAGCGCCAGCGCACCCACGAGGACGGCGAAACCGCCAAGGACGCCGAGGGCGATCTTTACCTCATCGGCCTCGATCTGTTCCTGGATCGCCACCTGTGTGCCGCAGTAGACATTGCAGCTGGCGCTGTGGCCGTCGGGCGTGACGGCGGTGATGACCGTCTTACCGTCGCCCACCGCCGTTACCAGCCCAAAGGGGTCTACAGTGGCGGCGGCAGGGTTGCTGCTGGTCCAGGTGATGGGTACGGCGCTGCCGTTTTCTGCCGCTACGGTGGCTTTCAGGGCCGCTGTGCCTCCGATGCCCTCCAGATACAGCCGCTCCTTGTTCAGGGTCACCCGGCCCACGTTGGACACCACCGTTACGTCACACCGCAGGGTGGTGGTGTAGGTGTTGGCCACGATGGTGGCCTTGCCGGGCTGCTGGGCCGTTACGAGGCCGTTGCGGTCCACCGTCGCCACAGCGGGATTGGTGCTGTACCACTGGTACACCCAGTCGTCGAAGGCGGCGCTGGACAGATAGACTGATAGACCGGGTTCCGGTCATTGTACTCGATCTCCATGTCCAGCCAGCTCTGGTTCAGGCGGCTCTCTGCCGCCGCGGTATTTTCTTGGTCCAGTATCGCCGTGGGTGCCGCCGCAGCCGCACTCAGAGGGCCGGCCGCAGCGCCGAAAAGCAGTGTCACTGCCAGGGCGGCAGCAAGATGGGCTAAATGTTTTTTCATCCGATGTTCCTCACAGTCTTGCGGGGCGCTGGTCGGCGCGGCCCGCAGTCCACTAAAAATCTCTTACCTTTCGGAGCAGGTTCTCCTTCGCACAACCTCTCCGTTCCTACCTTTTATTATATCATCCCGCCGCTGCGCAGGCAAATAAAAGCTCTTGCACAGTTTTTGTGCAGATGTTACAATAAGGGCAGCAAGTATTTCGGCCAACAACAGGAGGAATTTATCATGGTAAAGCACATCATTCTCTGGCAGCTCAAGGACGAATATTCCGACGCCGAAAAGGCAGACATCAAGGCCGGCATCAAAGCGGGCCTCGAGGGTCTGGCCGGTCAGATCCCGGGCCTCGTGGAGGTCCACGTCAACATCAACGGCCTGCCCTCTTCCAACGCCGATTTGATGCTGGACACCACCTTTGCGTCTGCCGAGGCGCTCAAGGGCTACTCCAAGCACCCGGCTCATGTGGCCGTCGCCGACAGCAGGGTGCGGCCCTACTATAAGAACCGCGTCTGTTTGGATTACGAGGTTTAATATTGACAAACCCACCGATTTTGCGTATATTAGATGTAATAATGTAAATTGGCTGTGAAGAGAAGAGTACGCCTCGTCTGCGCCTGACAGAAAGCCCGAAGGATGGAACCGGGCAGGCCGCGCGGAGCGGAACATGGTCTCTGAGCTGCGCGGGCGAAGCGTTATGTCAGCCTGCGACGGGTGCGCCCGTTACTGCGCTCGCCGGAAGTTCCGGCGCAAGGCCGCGTCTGCAAGGGTGCGGCGAAACAAGGTGGTACCACGGAAGTTACACGCTCTCGTCCTTGTCCGGCACAGCCGGCAGGGCGGGGGCGTTTTTCGCTGTTAGCGCCAAAAGAAAGGAAGAATCGTTTTCATGAGCGAGCACAAGACATTCTACATCACCACACCGATTTATTATCCCAGCGACAAGCTGCACATCGGCCACAGCTACACCACCGTGGCCTGCGACGCACTGGCGCGCTTCAAGCGGATGCAGGGCTATGACGTCATGTTCCTGACCGGCACCGACGAGCACGGCCAGAAGATCCAGGACAAGGCCGCCGACGCAGGCGTGACCCCCAAGGAGTACGTGGATAAGATCGTCGCCACCGTCAAAGACCTGTGGAAGCTGATGGACATCAGCTACGACCGCTTCATCCGCACCACCGATGACTACCACATGGAGTCCTGCCAGAAGATCTTCACCAAGCTCTATGAGCAGGGCGACATCTATAAGGCGAGTACACCGGCCACTACTGCAAGCCCTGCGAGAGCTTCTGGACCGACAGCCAGCTGGTGGACGGCAAATGCCCTGAGTGCGGCCGCGAGGTCTACGATGCCCACGAGGAAGCCTACTTCTTCAAGACCGGCAAGTACGCCGACCGTCTGCTCAAGCTCTACGAGGAGAACCCCCAGTTCATCCAGCCCGAGAGCCGCAAGAACGAGATGATCGCCTTCATCAAGCAGGGCCTGCAGGACACCTGTGTCTCCCGCACCTCCGTCAAGTGGGGCATCCCCGTGCCTTTCGATCCCAAGCACACCATGTACGTCTGGGTCGATGCTCTGAGCAACTATATCTCCGCTCTGGGCTACGGCAACGAGAAGTACGACGAGTACAGCAGGTTCTGGCCTGCCGACCTGCACATGGTAGGCAAGGAGATCCTCCGCTTCCACACCATCCTGTGGCCCGCCATGCTGATGGCTCTGGATCTGCCGCTGCCCAAGCGGGTGTTCGGCCACGGCTGGCTGCTGATGAACGGCGGCAAGATGTCCAAGTCCGTGGGCAATGTCGTTGACCCCGTCATCCTCTGCGACCGCTACGGCGTGGACGCCATCCGCTACTTCCTGCTGCGTGAGATCCCCTTCGGCAACGACGGTATGTTCACCAACGAGGCCCTCATCAACCGCATCAACAGCGACCTTGCAAACGACCTTGCAACCTGCTGAGCCGCACCGTCGCCATGTGTGAGAAGTACTTCGGCGGCACTGTCCACAAAGTGGCCAGCACCGAGGCCATCGACACCGAGCTGGAGACCATGACCAGCGAACTGCTGGGCAAGGTCACGGCAGACATGGACAACCTGACCATCCCGCAGGCTCTGATGGAGATCTTCGCCGTCATCCAGCGCGCCAACAAGTATATCGACGAGACCGCCCCCTGGCTCTGGCCAAGGATGAGGCCAACAGGGAGCGCCTTGAGAGCGTGCTGTACCATCTGTGCGAGGCTCTGCGCGTTTGCGGCATCCTGCTGAACGCTTACCTGCCTCCACCGCTCCCAAGATGATGGAGCAGCTGGGTCTGGACGCTTCCGCTATCGACGTGGAAAAGGCCGCTTACGGCGCACAGGAGAGCTACACCGTCCACAAGGGCGAGGCGCTGTTCCCCCGCATCGACGTGGCAAAGGAGATCGCCCACCTGAAGGAAGAGGACGAGAAGCGGAAGGCCGCTGCCGAGGCCGCTAAGAAGGCCAAGGAAGAGGCGGAGAAGAAGGCCGCTGCTCCCGCTGAGGAGAGCAATGTGGACTTCACCCACGAGGCAGAGATCTCCTATGACGACTTCTGCAAGGTGGAGCTGCGCGTGGCCGAGGTCCGCGCCTGCGAGAACCTGAAGGAGAGCAAAAAGCTGCTCCACCTGACCGTCTTTGACGGCGAGCGTGAGCGCTGCATCCTGTCCGGCATCGCCAAGTGGTTCAAGCCGGAAGACCTCATCGGCAAGAAGCTCGGCATCGTCTGCAATCTGGCACCCCGCCCGATGATGAAGGCAAGTATGTCAGCGAGGGCATGATCTTCGCCGCTGACACTGCCGACGGCGGCTGCTCCATCCCCTTCTACAGCGACGACACCCCCGTGGGTGCCCGCATCCACTGAGCGATGGAGAACAACACGACTCCTTCCCGCGCCGAGAAGCTGGACAAAATTTTCGGCACGCCGCTGTTTGCGGTGCTGCTGGCCATCTTCTGCAATGTGCTGTGGGGCTGTGCGTTCCCCTTCATCAAGATGGGCTACCGCCTCTTTGAGATCGATCCGTCCAACACGGCCTCCATCTTCTGCTTTGCCGGTGTAAGGTTCATGCTGGGCAGTCTGCTCATCCTGCTGGGCAGCACCCTGCTCCAGAGCCGGATGCCCACCTTCCCGAAAGGGAAAGTCTTTGCCGAGTGCTGTGTACTGGGCCTGTGGCAGACCACGACCCAGTACGCCTTCTACTACATCGCCGTGGCGATGCTCACCGGTGCCTTCGGCGGCATCCTGAACAGCACCCAGAGCTTTCTGGGCGTCCTCTTTGCCCACTTCATCTACGGCAATGCCGATCGGATGACCCCGGCAAAGACCCTGGGCTGTGCCGTCGGCTTTGCGGGCGTGCTCATCGGCACACTAGGCAACCACGGCGGCGGCAGCGGCTGGGGCGTCTTCTGTATGCTGTTTGCAACGGTGGTCTTCACCCTGTCCGGCCCGTGGAACAAGTCCGTCACCAAAAAGGCGGACAGCTTCGCGGTCTGCTTCCTGAACCTGTTCGTGGGCGGCGCAGCACTCTTCGTGCTGGGTACGGCTCTCGGCGGGCGTCTGGGCAGTGTGAGCCCGCTTGGCATTCTGGTGCTGCTGTATCTGGCCTTCATCTGCGGTGCCGGCTATCTGCTCTGGGCCTTGCTGATGAAGAACAACCCCGTCAGCCGCATTGCCATCTTCGGCTTCGTGAACCCGGTGGTCAACGTGCTGCTGAGCGCTGTGCTCAACGGCGAACCGCTGTTCCGCTGGCAGTATCTGGCCGCACTGGTGTTCGTCTGCGTCGGCATCTGGCTGGTGAACAAAGCCCCCGCCAAGAAGGAGGAGCCATGACCGGCCCGATCTTCGACACCCACGCCCACTACAGCTCCCGCGCCTTCGATGCTGACCGCTTCGCTCTGCTGGACAGCCTGCCCGAAAAGGGCGTGGTCGGCATCTGCGAGCAGGCCACCCACTCGGGGGACGCGCCCCGGGTGCTGGAGCTGGCTCACCGCTATCCGTGGGTATATGCCGCCATCGGCATCCATCCCGAGAGCCTGCTGGCCCCCGAGGACTGCGGCGAGGAAGGCCCTGCCCCCACCGTCTCGGTCTTTGGCGGCGACTGGGCCGCTGAGATGAAAGCCCTTGCCCCCTACTACGACGACCCGAAAGTGGTCGCTGTGGGCGAGTGCGGGCTGGACTACCACTGGCCTGTGCCGAAGGACGCACAGCTGGCGTTGTTTGAGGCGGAGATCCGCCTTGCGCTTGAGCTGGACAAGCCCATCATCGTCCACGACCGAAACGCCCACGCCGATGTCTACGCCCTGCTGAAAAAGTACCGTCCCAAGGGCATCGTCCACTGCTATTCCGGCAGTGCGGACGACGCCCTGTGCTGGCCCGGCAGGGACTGTATTTCGGCTTCGGCGGCGCCTGCACCTTCAAAGGTGCCAAGCGGGCGGCAAAGGCCATTGCGGCTCTGCCTTTGGAGCAGATCGTCCTCGAGACGGACTGCCCCTACATGGCCCCGGAGCCGGTGCGCGGCATCCGCTGCGACAGCTCCCTCATCCGGTACGTCGGCGAGTATGCCGCCAGCGTCAAGGGCATCCGCCCGGAAGAAGTCTTCCGCCAGACGGCGCAGAACGCCCGGACTGTTTACCAACTGTAAGATTCAGGGCATTTTCCTGTTTCTGTATAAATTCGAAATCATATTTTTTCATAAGGAGATTCTATTATGAAAGCTCGTATCCCTTCTCACCGCGAATTCATCATCAACTTCCCCGACAGCGTTGACCAGGCAAAGGCCAACGAGGGCTGGGCAAAGCTGCAGCAGATCGTTGAGGACTACAAGAAGGCCCACAACGGCGCTTCCGTCTACGCTCCCACCTTCATCGAGGACTGCGAGCCTGCCGTCAAGAAGCTGCAGGAAGAGTACGGCTTCGAGTACACCGTCGAGTACGTGAAGTAATTTTTTCTAAAGATTCAACAAAATGAGAACAGCCTCCGCATGGAGCTTTCCGTGCGGCGGCTGTTTTTGCCCGGCGGGACGTATAGCGGCGGGCCGCAGCTGTTCTCATCCACCCGCCTATGTGAGTCTGACATTTGTGCAAAAGAAAACCGCCAGTGTATCTCTACACTGGCGGTTTTTTCATGGGCGCGGGTGGATTACGCAAGCCGCGCATCTAAAAAGGCCCCGCAGGGGCCTTTTTGCCGCCGGGACGTATGGCGGCGGCCGCAGCTGTTCAATCCACCCTTGGATATGCTTTGAAAAGTTTCGGACAAAAGAAAAACTCCAGCATCTTTACGACGCTGGAGTTTTTGGTGGGCGCGGGTGGATTCGAACCACCGAAGCTGAAAAGCAGCAGATTTACAGTCTGTCCCCATTGGCCACTCGGGAACACGCCCATATTCTTTTCGTATCCGTTGCCGGACGACTTGCTTAGTTTATCATAGGTTTCTGGATTTGTCAACCTCTTTTTCCATTTCTTTTTCTTTTATCGCAATTTTCAAAAATAGTGCCGGTCAAAACGGCATCTTTGCGATATGCAGTTTGCGGATGTTGCTTGTGCATTAAAAACACAAACTGCTATAATGTATAAAAAGCCCGGGAGGCCGTGTCACCACAGCTTCCCGGGCTTTTCCTGTTTCAGATTCAGTAACTGTCATTATTTTCCTTTCCTTCAATCGCCCGAAAAAGCCATAGACACAAAAAAAGACTGCAACAGCCACCCCCTCGCGGGGAAAGCTATTGCAGCCGAACTACCTTCTGCTTGCAGGAAATAAAGCAGAAAGCTCCTGGCTTTGCGTCCCTGACTCACATCAGGTTTGCCAACAACGATTCTGTTTTCAGAGTCCATTCCGGAAGCACAATGTTCCATTGGACCAGTCTCTGTTTTTATAGTATAGCACCGACATTTTTTAATGTCAACTCGTTTCGCGTTTTGTCAATATAAGGATCGATATTTTCATGCACACTTCACAAAAGCCCCCTCTGAAAAGTCATACTCATTCGTCAAATTTTCGCAATATTGTGAATTTTTGT
>ENA-OQEX01000480-OQEX01000480.1-human-gut-metagenome-genome-assembly--contig:-NODE-480-length-21185-cov-8.033811_pt1 | contig 21185 bp, 20 predicted proteins | sample MGYA00242802_ERZ504649 | MGnify/ENA primary metagenome ERZ504649 (study PRJEB26092, sample SAMD00036194) | human gut metagenome | host: Homo sapiens | study: EMG produced TPA metagenomics assembly of...
CTCGACCGGCTGGCTTTACACCGGCGGCTCCTGGTACTGGCTCGACCCCGACGCGGGCGGCGCCATGGCGACGGGCCTCCATTCGTGCAACGGTTCCGCATACTGGTTCAACAGCTCCGGCGCAATGGCGACCGGATGGGTCCTCGACGGCGGGACCTGGTACTACGCGACTGGCTCCGGCGCGCTGGCGCGCGGCCCCGTATCCGTCGGCGGCGTGCCCTACTGCTTCGACGCCCGGACGGGGGCCATGCTGACGGGTTACCAGACTGATGCGCAGGCGTCCGCCGCTACTTCGGCAGCTGCGGCCCCCTTAACGGCTGGGGCCTCGTCGACGGCTCCTGGTACTGGTTCGCTGACGGTATCGCCTCGACCGGCTGGCTTTACACCGGCGGCTCCTGGTACTGGCTCGACCCCGACGCGGGCGGCGCCATGGCGACGGGCCTCCATTCGTGCAACGGTTCCGCATACTGGTTCAACAGCTCCGGCGCAATGCGACGGATGGGTCCTCGACGGCGGGACCTGGTACTACGCGACTGGCTCCGGCGCCCTCGCCTCCGGCTGGCTCAACCTAAACGGTGCGTGGTACTGGCTCGATCCCTCGACGCACGCCATGGCCACGGGCGTTCAAACTATCGGATCATGTGAATACATATTTAATAGTACCGGCAAGATGATGGCTAATTGCTGGTCAAACGGTGATGGGTCTTGGATGTATCATTCGTCATCCAGCGGCGCAATTGACCTTAAAGGCATCATGACCGATTCGGGAATCCAGCTGATTGACGACGACGGTAATGCCAGAACTGGTTGGATTGAGAGTCAGGGTGCTCGATATTATTGTTCTGCTAGTGGAGTAATTCTGACTGGGTGGCAGCAAATTGCTGGGTCTTGGTATTACTTTAACCCGGATGGTCGAATGGCGACCGGCTGGCTTAACGATGGCAGCAACTGGTACTGGCTGGATTCCGCTTCTGGCGCGATGAAAACGGGATGGCTTTCCCTTGGGGCACATGGTATTACCTTGATGCCGCACGTGGGGGAGTAATGGTTGAGCAACGGTTGGTATTGGATCGGCTCTACTGACTACAAGTTCAGTTCATCCGGCGCAATGGTTGGCGCTTGGGTCGATGTCCCGTGCTATTCGCAGTACCCGGAACTTCCTACTGGCTGTGAGTCGGTTGCCCTTACAAACTTGCTTAACTACTATGGTTTCGGTTTAGGTAAGACGATTATTGCGGATTATTACTTGCCCAAGGGAAGCAACGGCAACTTTGTTACCGCCTTTGATGGCAACCCAAGGCATAGCAGCGGGGGTCTCATGGGATGCGTCGCCCCTGCGATTACTATTGCTGGTAATAACTTTCTGCGCGCTGCGGGAAGTATCATGCAGGCAAAAGACGTTTCTTTCTCGTCAATTTCTTCCATTAAGAACAGACTGACCTGTGGACAACCTGTTGAGATGTGGAATACCGAATGGGGAAGTTGGCCAGGAGGCCGTTATGCTGCTCGTTGGTATAACGGGCATTCCTATGGTCTGTGGGGCGGTAATCATGCCGTAGTCCTTAAAGGCTATGATGACGAGCAGGGAATTGTCTATCTTTCGGATTCGATTAACGGCAATGTTACGCGAAATGCCCAGGTGTTCTTCGGCACGTGGCAACAGATGGATAGCCAGGCTGTGGTAATTGAATAGCCATGATGCTAAAAGGGAGAGCTCGTCGAGCTCTCCCTTTTAGCATATTGTTAATCAAGCTACGCCGTCTTATTACGTCCAAATAGTTCGTCCCAGTTACTAGCTGCCAAAACTGTTCCGCATACAATTACGACGCAGCAGATTACGGATGCCATATCGGGAATTGTTCCAAGCAAGATCAGGCCAAAGACCACCGACCATGCCGAATAGGAGATATTCAGAGCCATCGCACGCGCTGCTCCGATTGCCGCAATCCCCTTGTAATAGAACAGATAGGATGCAGTTCCTGCGAGTCCGGCGAGTGCAATAATCAATGTAGGCATGCTCGGATGGCACCCAGCGTGAAATGCCATGCTCCGAAGAGGGGGAGTACAAGCACTCCATAAACAAGCGCACTTGTAGTTTCGCGGATTTGCAAAGCCGTTTCGTCATCAACGGCATCATCTTTCATTCCCCATGCGCACAGCACCGCTTCGGATCCCCATCCGATAACAGCAAGCACCGCGCCGAGTAAGCCGAGGGGGGCATTTGCAATCTCGCTCGATCCGGCCGATAGATAGCCCATCGTCATTACGCCGCAAAGGGCAACAAGAAGGGAAAGAATCTGACCTTTGCCCATTTTCTCCTTCAGCAGCACGAATGAAAGGAATGCTCCGACTGCGGGATAGAAGGCGGAGATAATTGCCGTGTAGGCTGCTCCGATATTATTAATCGCCAATACGTATCCGGTCATTCCGATAGGTCCACCGAGCAGCGCGCCGGCGATGACGACCTTGCCAGAACGAGTTTTAAGTGCAGCGAGCGTGTCTTTTAATCTGCCTCGAACTCCCATGTATCCAAAGAGCCAGATTGCACAGAAGGCATCATGGAGAAAAGATCCCGCAATGGAGGCGCATGCAAGCGCTTCCGCCGATCCGATATAGGGCGCGAGCGCCAAGCCGATTCCAAGAATTACTGTATCAAGGCCCCAAAGAAGACCGCTAAAAAAGCCGAATTGCATCGTTATTCACCTTTCCGATAGATCTCCAGTGCCTTTTTGAGGTATTTGGCACCGTAATTAAAGTAGATATAGAGCCATTCACCCACGAAGTCACCTTCGGCTTCTTTCAGAAGAGACCAGAGGTACCAGCACCATCCTGCAAGGGCAATGTGTGCATAGTTATGCGCAACTTCGTTGTTTGTTGCCTTGCGCCCAAAATATGCATCAAGCGCGCGGTCGACTTCATCTTCGGAAAGCTCGCAGCAGACACTGCACGTTCCAAAATCGTTTGCGTAATCGCTCATGCCAGCATATTCCCAGTCAATGAGATAGTACTTGTCGTTCTCATCGATAAGGAAATTAAGGTAAAAGAAGTCATTGTGACAAAGGCATTTTGGCGCATTGTCGGTCTGAACAAAGTGCTCCAATTCATCGATTTCGGCGGCCATTTCCCTGTAGCTGGAATGTCGATGGGGCCTTTTTCCAGAAGAAGTGATTCGTAGCGCTTCGCTTCGAGGTAGAAGTCAAATTCGGTTTCGACAATAGCACCGCTCTCGTGAAGCGAACGACACATCTGCATCATTCGATCCATTTGGGCAGCATCATGCGGATCAGGCTGCTTTGCGTTGGGTACAAACTTCGAAATTTTCCAACCGCGCTTTGGGTCCTCATGAATGAACGTATCGTCAAGGCCGAGTTCCTTGGCCTTTTTAAGTGCGGCTACTTCTCCATTTCTGTTAATAAGCAGTTCGGTTCCGACTCCCGGATGGCGGTAAACGTACTCTCCATCATTGGTTCTAAAGTGGCACGATAGATTCGTAAGGCCTTGTTTAAGGGGATAAACGTCGTGAATCTCTGATTTGGAACAGCCGAGCACTTGCTCGATGTTATCGAAAATGTCGGAGTCAACGTTTTCGATAAAATGCGGATCAAAGACACGCAGCTCATCAAGAGAATCGAATTCGTTAATCTCGCCCTCAGGATACTTTTTGATCACCATATCGAGCTCCTTGATGTGCTCGATATATAGATCTTCCCAAAGCTTGTCCGTTGTTTCGGGCTTGTTATATTCCGTTTCAAGAATCTGCTTAAATGCAAGTGAGAAGGCTTTATCAAAGTAGACATGTCCGAGCATATACCAAGCATCGGAACCGCCAATCGTAACATTGGTGATTCTATCCATTGCTCCCGTTTGAATGCACCATTCTTTGGTGGCGCCTTCAGCATATTGAGCAGAATAAAATGCTTTCCAAACATATGCTTCAAACGGATTGTTTAGAAGGTAATCATCGCTTGAGCAAATGTAGGTGTTGCCAAGCCGCTCTTTTACGCACATAAGCGATGCGTGGTTATTTTTGGATGCGTATTCGTTGTTGACGACAATCGAAACGCCGAACTTGCTTTCAAGATAGAAGAAATACTCTTTTTTATAGCCGACAACGACGGTGATATTGCTGATACCCGCGTCTTGCAGCTGCCTAATCTGACGCTCAATGAGAATCTCACCACGTACTTTTAAAAGGCCTTTGGGCTTTTCATACGAAATAGGAGCAAAGCGGCTCGAAAGCCCCGCAGCTAATATCACTGCGTTTTCAACCTTATAGGGGTGAAGTGCTTCGTAACCATTGTCGGTTAGGCTGTCCGATTCGAGAAGGCCCTCATTCGTAAGCTCTTTATTTGCTGCGTTTACTGATCCAAGTGAAAGGCCGGTGCGCTCGGCGACTTCTCGCTGGCTGGCATATGGGTTCTTTAAGTATTCGTATAGAACTGTAAAGTTACGCTTGGTCAGTTCCACTGCAGGCCTCCAATTAAGATGTTCATTGCTTAGGGAAAGAATAGAATGATTGAACGTTATGTTCAATTTAATATATTAATCTACATAGACTGAACAGACAGTAACGAAAATCAATCTTGGAATGTGGATTAAAATAAATAAATGAGATATCTGGGAGGGTCGCTTATGTATCGATTCGAAAAGAAGGCCACGCTTGTTTGTGCTGCTGCGTCATTAATCACTGCTTGCTGCTTGCCCCTGAGTGCGAATGTCGCGTTTGCACAGGATTCCGTTGAGGCTCAGAGTATTGAGTCAAAAGCGGTTTTTTCTTCTGTGGTTTCCGATGATTTGCAACCTGATAATTCTTCCGTCATAAAAGATGGCTGGCAACGAGACGAGTCGTCTGGAGTTTGGTATTACGGAAAAAACGGTAAACACCAAACTGGCTGGCTGCAAAGCGGGGGCTATTGGTATTGGCTTGATCCAGCCAATGATGGTGCAATGCAGACAGGTTATTTCAATGTGACCGATGCTGGCGGATCGACTGCTTCGTTTTATGCGAATGACGGCAATGCCGCAACGCCTTTTGGCGCGCTATATCAGAACTGCTGGCTACGTAACTCAGATGGAAATTGGTTTTATGCCAATGCTGGAGGCGATTTAGCTGCTGGTTGGTTTTATCAAGACGGCACATGGTATTACCTGGATCCTGCCACCCATATAATGCAGGTTGGTTTTGTCGACCTCGGGAGCGGGAAATACTATTTAGATGCCACTGGTGCTATGAAAACCGGCTGGATTCTCGTTGACGGGAATTGGTACTGGGCTTATTCATCGGGTGCCCTTGCTTCGTCATGGCAAACGATAGGTGGGGCTCGCTATTATTTTGACCCACAGACGTTCATCATGTTTAAGGGTCGTCAAAAGATTGATGGAAGAACCTACATTTTTGGTGACTATGGCCTCGCAAATGGATGGTACAAAGACGGAGCAGATTGGTATTACTGCTCTAACGGTATTGCGGCCACTGGCTGGAAACTCGTTAACGGCGCTTGGTATTATCTCGACCCAGCCTCCGATGGTAAGATGTCCGTTGGGTATTTAGACCTTGGCAATGCAGCTTATTATTTAAAGCCTAACGGGGCTATGGCTGTTGGTTGGGCTCAGGTCGAGGACGGCTGGTATTTCGCCTCCCAATCTGGTGCACTTATTTCTGGCTGGTATAAAGAGGGCACGAGCTGGTATTACCTGGACCCTGTTAGCCATCTCATGAAAACGGCTTATTTGAGGTGGGCGGCAACGATTGTTTTGCAAACCAGAGCGGTAGGCTTGTGGTTTCAAGCTGGGTTACCGTTAATGACGGCGTTCAAAGATACGCTAATGATAATGGATATCTTTGCAAGGATGTGATTCGCGAAAACGGCACTATCCTAAAAACCGCTGGAGCTGATGGTTGGCAGATTGCGTCCGGCTGGGTTAATGTCGCAAATCTTAGGTTTTACGCTGAGCCGGAACGGGTGCCATTCATCTTGGATGGCTGCAGATTGACGGCGATTGGTATTGGCTTGATGCCGATTCTGGCGTGATGAGGACCGGATGGGTTTTTACTGGCGGTGCATGGTATTACCTAAACGCTGACGGAAAAATGGCAACTGGTTGGAAATGCTTGAATGGAACATGGTATTACCTTGAGTCCAATGGCAGCATGCATGTTGGCTGGCTTAAAGATTCGGGTAAGTGGTATTGGTTAGACGGCAGCGGCGCTATGGCAACGGGCGCAAGGACATCGATGGCGTTCGTCGAGTTTTCTGGAGCGATGGCCAGTGCGACAAAGTTGGCTGGCAAAATCCATCCCAGTATCCTCAGGTCAGTTCTTGGACTGTTCAGCTGCCTAGCTATTGCACCGGATACTTTACCTATGTGACCCCTTCTCGCATCTCTGTCGAGGCAACGCGGAAGATTGCGTGAACGCCTTTATCCAGCGCGCCTATGAGTATATTGGTACGCAATCTATTGAGCCTTGGTCTACCGCTCCCGGTGGAGCTGTTGATTGCTCTGGTTTTGTCTTGCAGTGCCTTTATGCTGCTGGCATGGATATGGGTGTTTACAACCCTTATAACCATCGCTGGGATCCAAGCCAAACCTACAATTCCATGAATTGGTATCGAAGTAATATCTTTATGCCCGTGAGTGCGAACTCAATTCAGCGTGGCGATGTGATTTATTATCGCGGGCATATCGCAATTGCACTTGGCGGCGGTATGATGATTGACTCCTGGCCTCATCAGGCGTCGGAATTCATTCCATTAGCGCAAGGGGAAATGTGATCGGCGCAGCCCGTCCGTTTATTTAATTGATTTGCTGCAAGCCGGTCGATATCGGTTGGGGGCCTGGAATGAATGTCTGGATTGAACATCGAATTTGTTGGCGAGTAATTGGCTTGATGCTATTTTCCGCCTTGCTCTCAGTTTCCGTCCCCGCATTTTCTTGCACTGCCTATGCCGTGGAAGAGGGGGCGGATAACGGTGTCGTAGAGCGCGACTCGACAGGAGGGTCGGGAGCATTTGTCGGTGGCGGTTGCTCTCAAGACTCCAGTGATTGTGCCGGCAAAACAACGGAAGATTCGAGCCTACAGGTTGTCGAAAGTCAAGACCTGTCGACGACAGAAAAACTATCTGGATGGCAATGGAACGGTTTGTCCTGGTACTACTATCTAGACGGCTGTCGTTTGACCGGAATGCAGAATATTGACGACTCGTTGTACTACTTGGACCCCGCTCGTGACGGCGCAATGAGCTGCGGCTGGATTTTTACTGAAAATAAGTGGTATTACGCGGGTCCATCAGGCGCTTTGGCAAGTGGTTGGCAGTTTATCGGAGGCCAATGGTACTGGTTTGACTCCCTTGACAGCTGTTCTATGGCTACTGGTCGACGTGTTATTGATGGGCACCCTTATCTTCTTGGAACCTATGGACTGATTAATGGTTGGTGCTTGATAACGGTTTATGGTATTGGGGTAACAATGGTGAAGTCTTAACCGGCTGGTTTCAAACTAGCAATAATTGGTATTGGCTTGATCCCGCCAATGATGGTGTTATGTCTAGAGGAATCGTTTCTGTCGGTTCGTCTCTTTACTATTTATCGGATTCCGGCGCAATGGCTGTTGGTTGGGCGTTTGATGGGACGGACTGGTATTACGCTGACGGTTCCGGCGCACTTGCATCGGGCTGGCGTTTGGTGAACGGCGTTTGGTATTGGCTCGATGTCGCAAATGACAATAGAATGGCTACCGGCTTTTATGTCATCGGATCCAACCGGTATCATTTTTCTTCAACGGGAGCGTTGTCACTTGGCTGGTTTATGAGCAATGGAGACTGGTATTACGCTGAGCCTTCTCAAGCGTCGGGCATTATAAAGACTGAATGGCTGAAGGACGGTGGTCAATACTATTATCTCGATCCTGCCGCCGACGGTAAAATGCTTCTTGATCATTTTTCTGTAAATGGGAAAAGCTATTATGCAAAAGCTTCAGGCGCTGTTGCTTGTCGTGAATGGGTAGATGTCCAGGACTCGGTTCAGGATGAGCCATCTAAGGCTTTTGCTGGTTCTGATTGCTCATTGTGTGGAGCATTGCGTAATGGAAAACTGTTTACATCAAACGGCGATGGCGAATTGGTCGAAGCTCACGGGTTTGTGATGCTTGGAGGCTGTAAGTTCTATGCTGATCCAACCGATGGCTCCCCCTGCGCTGGATGGAAGAACGTTAACGGAAAATGGTACTTTTTGATGAGACCGCTGGCTATGCACGATCTGGCTGGCTGTACAAGGATGGCTCCTGGTTCTATTTAGATCCGTCCACTTATGCTATGAAACCGGTTGGGTTGCGTTAACGGATCTTGGTATTACTTGAATTCGTCTGGTTATATGCAGACAGGATGGCTCAATCTGGGCGGCACCTGGTATTGGCTTGATGCTAGTGGAGCTATGGCTACTGGCTGGCGCGTTGTGGACGGATCCTGGAATTTCTTTATGGCTAACGGCGCGTGGGTGTCAGACTATATGGATGCTAAGGCTCAAAGTTATTCAAGCAATACAAATTGGCTGATACTTGTCGATACGTCACGTTGCGTTACGAGTATTTACACTGGATCCTGGAATAACTGGTCCTTAAACCGTCGATATGTATGTTCGACGGGAAAAGCTAGCACGCCTACGGTGATAGGGGAGTATCAAGTCTACGGTAAGGGATACTCCTTTGGGCATGGATATACTTGCTATTACTACACGCAGTTCTATGGTGATTACTTATTCCATTCCTCACCCTACTACGTCAACAGCAACCGCGTGATGGATCCCACGATGGGCGTTCCATCCTCTGCTGGATGCGTACGCCTTGAGATTCAGAATGCAAAATGGATTTACGATAACATTCCTTATGGAACAAAGGTTGTTACTTATTGATATTAGGCACTCGTTTTAAGAGACAGGGATAAATACTCTATTTTTAAAAGAGTTTCTTTTAACTGAGGGTGCTTTGATAATCTTTAGCAATGAATTTGGGAGGATTTTTGGAAATAGAAATGGGAAATGATATTGGCGTATGCGTACTTCTCTCAGCTTATAAACCCGATCTTAAGTTTTTCGCGGAACAACTTGATTCGATAGATAAACAAACGTTTCCGCTTACGCTTCTAGTTAGAAATGACTGCCCTGAATCGGATTCATTAGAGCGGTTTATCCAAGCGCATATAACGAAAAACGCCTATCGGTATTATCACGGTGATAATAATCTCGGTTATGTCAAATCGTTCGAGGCGCTGCTCTCCTTGGCGGAAGGGGATTACGTAGTACTTTGCGATCAGGATGATATTTGGGAGCCTAATAGAGTTGAAGTTTCGCTCAACCATATGCTAGAAGAAGGCTCAATTCTAGATGTTTGTGATAGATCGGTAATTGACGAAAACGGAAATATTCTGGTAAAGAGTTATAGGAAAGCTCATCCTAATTCGCCGGAAGTAATTGGTGCTCTGGAGAGGATATTACTGTACAGGCCGCAAGCGTATGTTACGGCATTGGTATGGCTCTCATGTTAGATGCGAGTGCGGCGAAGTCGATGATTCCCTTTCCGGAATCGACTGCACATGACTTGTGGTTGACATTGGGTTGCAGTGAACTGGGGAAGTGCAGCTTTACTATGACTCCTTTGGTTAAGTATCGTCGACATGGTGGTAACGAAACTGGATTCCTTGCAGGTGTTTCTTCAAAAGATGATTGGTATTCGACAAGAGTTAAAACAGGGTTGATACTGCTAGGCGATTTGCCGATAGATTCCCGATTCACCGCATCTAAAGGAAATATTGGGGTTCGCTGAAGCAAGGGAGCGGCGCTCCATAATTGGTTTACTTAAATACCGACGAGCTTGCCCGTCTATCGCTAAAGCAGATATCATTATACGTCTTGTGCCGAATTGGCTGTTTATTTTGATTTTAAAAGAACTTAAAGCTGCGAGATAGCTCCGTATCCTCATTTCGACAGGTTTAGAAGGGCGCTTATATTTGTGAAGGCCACAGAGAAGACTCTTTCGATTAAACATAATATGTTCTGGAATACCGTCGGTTCGTTGACTAATTTAGGCTGTCAGTGGCTTATCACCATTTTGGTCGTTCGGCTGTCTGATGGATATAGTGCTGCAGGCATTTATTCGCTGGCTATGTCTATTTTCAACATGTTTTCTCAATTAGCCCAATACAGGATGTACACGGTGCAAATTGCAGATGTTGAAAGGAAAAACTCTGCTGGTGAATACCTGACTTTTCGTTTCTTTACTACTTTTATAGCGTTTGCAATGTTAGCCGTCTATTCCATTGCAACGTGTCGTATTGGTACGGTGCCCGCTATTCTTCTGTATGCTCTCTATAAAACCGCTGGCTTAGTCATTGATGTCATGCATGCTAATGATCAGGTTGGTCATAGGATGGACTATATTGGGAAATCCCTCATAATGCAGGGTATCGGCTCTCTCCTTTCATTCATTCTTGTCTTTGGATTTTTTAATAGCCTCGAAGGTGCACTGTTGCTTATGACGGTAGTGACAATAGGCATCGGAGTTATTTACGATTATCCAAGATCAAATCGGATTTCTGCAATCAAGCTTGGAATTAGCCGAGCGAAGGTCAGAGCCTTCCTATGTAGCTGTTTGCCCATCGTTCTGGGCGGCATTGCTGCTTCTGCGGCGCCGAATATTCCCAGGCAGTATTTATCTTATTCATTCGGAGATTCTGCTCTGGGTATTTATGCATCAGTTGCTGCACCTGTGGCAATTATCCAAATGGGTGCGACCTATATTTATAATCCTTTATTAGGTTATCTAGTAGAGCGTTACCATTCTAGAGAAAAGTCCTTTTTTTCGCTCATAGGTAAAATACTTGCTGGCATCTTTTTTGTCGGTGTCATATCTTCAGTTGCCCTTTTCTTTTTCGGTAAATTATTGCTGTCACTGTTTTATGGCGCTGGAATAGCTAAACATACCGATCTCCTTCAGCCTATGTTGGCTTGTGCCTTTTTGACTGGCATCGCTTGGTTTGTCAACGATTTGTTGGTTTCTCTTGATAATTACCGAGGGGTATTTGTTGGCAGCATGCTGTCCTTAATTAGTGCTGTCGCTGTTATGGCTCCTGCGCAAATGCTGTTTGGCTTAAATGGCCCTACTGTATCGGCGCTTATATCCAATGCCATTTGCCTTATTTATCAGTCTTCTGTTTTGGGGAAACAGACGCAACAATGGTTCGGGGAAAAGAGATAGGCCGATGATGTCTAAAGCTCACGCGCTATTAAAGCTTCAAAACACTGAATTGGATATCCTTCAGGTTGTCGCCGCATTCTGCTCTAAGCACGGCATCAGGTGGTGGCTTGACGGTGGAACATGTTTAGGAGCAATGCGTCATAGGGGGTTTATCCCTTGGGATGATGATATAGATATCGGAATGATGCGTTCAGATTATGACCGCTTTTGCTCTTTAGCCGAGGGTGGGTTACCGGAAGGATATTCGCTCCATACATCGCGGAATACTACTGGCTATGCTGCGATGTTTGCTAAGGTGTATCGCGATGGAACTCGCTTCGAGAATCAAGAGGCTCGAGAGGCTTCCAGTTCGATGGGCATTTTTGTCGACATCTTTCCATATGACCAGCTTTATACAGATAAACGCCTTCGTGCAAAGCAAGTCCGAACTGCATCAATTGCACAGAAAAGAGCCTATTTATATCATTCTTCTTCCATTGTTGTCCCTCATAAAGGTTCCTTGGTCAACTCGAGCAAATTGGTTGTTCTGCTATGCACGTGGTGGAACAACTGGTTTCTCGAGGCGCATGCTCTTACCAGGATTTGTTCGATTCCTGTATTGCCGACTCAAATACGGGTGAGGTCTCTGATTACTGTCTGACGTTAAGCTGGCCGAATATGGCGCCAGTGCCTATTTCAGAGATTTTCCCTCTGAGCAGTGCGGTTTTCGAAGGCAGTGAATTCCCTGTTCCTCGTATGACGGATAAATATCTTACAACGATGTATGGCGATTGGAAAAAAATACCGTCACCGGATAATCGACATACCCATCTTCCGCTCTTGCTCGACTTTGGAGATGGGGAAGTCTGGACGGCACAGAATTAAGGATATGACATCTATATCAGATGAGGTTATGTGATGAGCTCCTCTATTTGTATTTTCACTCACCATTATCACCCGCAACTTAGTGGAATTGGTAATTTTGTCGATGGTCTCGCTCACGCCTTGACTGCACGCGGCGATAGGGTGGTTATCGTTACTAATGATTCGATGCGCGTGGGAGTCGGTCATTCAGTCGAAAACGGCCTGGAGGTAATTCGTCTTCCTTGCATTCCGTTACTTGATGGAAGACTTCCTCTTCCCAAAAAAACCAGTGATTATTACCGACTCCTGCAAACCCTTGATGATTATGAGTGGAATGGTGTTCTGATAAACACGAGACTTTTCCCTCTCTCGCTCGAAGGCTGAAGTTTGCTGCGGATCATAGTGCTAAGGCTGTCGTTCTCGACCACGGCTCAGCGTATCTTTCCTTCAATCAGCCACTCCTTGATTTTTTTGTGCGCCGATATGAGGATTGGATTACGGATCGCGTAAAGACGTTTGACCCTGATTTCTATGGGATTTCTTCTAAAAGTGTTGAATGGCTTCAGCACTTTAATATCACTGCAAAGGGCGCCATTTCAAACTCAATCAATGCCTCATTCTATAGGAGTATTTCTTCGGGGAGAGATTTCCGATCTGAATTAGGTATCCCTCAGTCATCTTTGGTTGTAGCTTTTGTCGGGCGGCTTATTCCTGAAAAGGGAATTAATTCAATTATTGAGGCGGCTCGCACAAAAGATATTACCAAGCGTGATATTTGTTTTGTTCTTGCAGGGGATGGTCCGCTGGCTAATGAGGTCAAGGAAGCCTGTTCGTCTAACTTGTTTTGGCTTGGGAGATGTAACACAGAGGATATTTCTTCCTTACTTCAGCAAGCAGATGTGCTTTGTCTTCCAACTCGTTCCGAAGGCTTTTCAACGGTACTTCTTGAAGCTTCAGCCTGCGGAACGCCTGCAGTGGTAACAGATGTAGGCGGGGCACGCGAGCTTATCTTAGATGATAGCTACGGCACAATAATTCGGTCCATGGCATCTGATGAGGTGGTTTCGGCATTATGCAGGCTTTTTGATGATCGAGAGCTGCTTTCTCTTCAGTCTCGAAACTCTAGGGCGCTTGTTGAAAGTCGATATAACTGGGATGCCACTGCTATGGATGTCGAGAAGGCGTTTTGTATTTGCTAAGTGATACTTGGCTGGCTTTTGTTCGGATGAAGTTGATAATCAAGGGCTTTTGTTCGGCTTTTGCGTGAAGTTGGATATAAGTGCCGATTTTGGTATTGTCGATTCCTCCTATTTCATGAATATTTGCTCGCTTGAGCACCGCTGAATATCAAGAAGCACGCCGCTGTTATTGCGCCTGGCTTTGGGGCCGACATGGGTCTCGGCGCCTATTTATTGCTAGCGTCCGGCGTCGCGTCGCTGCTGCATGTTGGCCTCGCCTGTATCAACTCAGACCGCGTTTCTTTAAGCTAGTGCCAAAGATTAAGGCTATCGTTGGGATGGGGGGGATAGTTGGAGCAGTTTTGTCCGATTAGAATGGCGTCGAAGTCTTATGCACCGCGCAATTGGGCGAGAGCCGCAGCGGATTTGTATCTCGCGATGGCAGATGGGGCTCCAGGTGAACGTCAGCTGTATGCCAGCCGTGCAAACTAAATATCCAAGCTTGAGATGTAACTTCGCGATGGTTAGTCCGGATGCTGTAAACTTTATTCATTACTAGACAGTGCGTTGGACTGTAAGGGCCGCATTTTCTTCGAGCGTCGCTAAGGGCCAACTATTATTTGGAATGGATGAAACTCGATTGTCATTTGCTTTAACAAAAGATTCAAAAGGATATCCGCGTGTTCTGGTAATTATTCCCGCTTATAACGAGCAGGAATGCATTCTCAATACCGTTGCTTCTATTAAGGCTGCTGGATATGACTATGTCGTAATTAACGACGGCTCACAGGATGGGACACTTAGGCTTTGTCGAGAGCATGATGTCAACATATTGGATCTCCCACAGAACCTTGGTATCGGTGGGGCGGTCCAGGCGGGGCATAAGTATGCTCAGAGATTTGGCTATGATATTGACATTCAGGTTGACGGCGATGGCCAACATGATCCTTCTTATATACCTGAGCTTGTTAAGCTGATTGAGGGTGGGGCGAGTCTGGCGATAGGCTCTCGATTCTTGGTCGAGACTGACGGTTTCCAATCAACCTTTATGCGTCGTGTTGGAATCAGGTGGCTCTCTTTTTTGCTTAAGTTGCTTACAGGTAAGGCGGTCACCGATCCCACTTCTGGCTTTAGAGCTTGCAATAAAGACGCCATCGACTTATTCTGCAAGAGCTATCCTGATGATTATCCGGAGCCGGAATCGATAGCTTTGGCTATGAAGCTTGGTCTCCCCGTTATGGAGGCACCTGTAAAGATGAATGAGCGCCAGGGCGGGCGTTCATCCATTGGGGTCCTCTCTTCCGTCTACTACATGATTAAAGTTACGCTTGCTATTGTCCTTGTGTGTTGGATCCATAGGGGAGACCAATAATGAATTTTTTTCTAAGGATTGGGGCAGCCATCTTTTTTGGTGGGTTCCTCGTTTATGTTCTTCGACTCGTATCCAAAGGAAAGATGCTTCTTAAGTATTCTTTGCTTTGGATTTTAATGTGCATGGCGGCCTTGCTTTGTGATTTATTCCCTCAGCTTATTTTTTATTGCTCCACGCTATTGGGTTTGTTAACCCGGCCAATTTCCTCTTCCTGGGTGCAATTGTGCTGTTGCTTGCAATCTCTCTATCCCTTAGCGTTGCGGTGAGCCGTCATGTTTTGGCAATCAAAAGCCTTACACAAAGGATTGCCTTGCTCGAAAAAGAGCTTGAGAATCGGTTGGATTATTATGACTGAGCTTGATACAATTATTCGATTCAGTTTACTTTTAGTTCTTCAATGTTGCTAGTTGAGGAAAGTGGAAATCTGCCTTATACAAACGTTGCTTATACCCTTTGCTGAGGTCTGGATCGGTACTAAATCCGATGATTCTCATCGCGGGTCGCCATTTGCTTGTCAATGGCGGCGATATCCCTGCTCCGGCTGCAATGTTGTTTCAGCTGTTATGTCGTGGTCGAATAGTTTTGTATTAATAATGTAGAACAGATAATAGAATCAGCCGGAGGACTCCATTACAAAAGAGCGTAATTCCATTATCGAGCCATTTAGGTTAATTTCGATGTGGTGTGTAGTTACGCATCATTTTGTAATGCATAATGCAGATGATGTATCGGTTTTTGCTAGCCCTTTAACCCGTTAAATTTATTAGGACGATATCACTGGCCTGGTGGCTGAACTACTACCACACTACCGCTACGCCCCAGTGGGGCTGGGTTTTAAATACGCCTTTGGAATGATATTGCTTTGGCTATCTTGCGGAAAACAATCTCGAAGACGAGTGGGCTCCTTGACGTAGGTCGCGTCGAGCCAGACGTAGGCACTGGCGAGCCCTCGAGCGGCCTTCCGTATAGATCCTCGATGCCTGGTCCAGGCTCGAGGCGATGGCGCTCACCTGGTCCTTCGAGAGCCTGGAGACGCCTATCTTCTCGGCTACCCTCTGCACCTTGCGGGTGCTCGTGCCGGTGGCGTACATCTCGGCGACGGCGGCAACGAGGCGCGGTCCACGCGCTGGTGGCGCTCGATCACGTCGTCCGGGAAGAAGCTGCCGGAGCGGAGCTTCGGGATGCGCAGCGTCAGCGTGCCGACGCAGGTACGAGCGACCTTTCGCGGTAGCCGTTTCGGCTGTTCGCCCCGCCACCGCTCAGCTGGTCGGCCTCGGCGTCCATCGCGGCGTTCACGACCTGTTTGGCGAGTCTGGGGAGCAGCTCCCGCATGTCGATGGCGCCGTCGCTGAAACGGGGCATGGCGAGTATGTCCGGCGCCGGGTCTGACAAGATTTACATAGCGATCTTCGTCCTTTCCCGGAACCTGTTGTTGTGGTGATTTCTGGTTCCGGGACGAAGGCCGTTTTTCGTTAAACGGGCACTAGGGGGTCACCCTTGCACCAACATTTTCGGCGCGATCCATGAGATTGAATTCCGCCATTCTTTTTGGATGCCAATGTGCTTGCTAGTATACTGATACCAGTATTTTTAATTGCGTTCTATTAGTTTCTCGATTATAAGGATTTTTATGACAAGTTCCATAAGATGTAAGCCTTTATTTGTTTTGTTTGCCGTTTTTTTCGCATTCTATTCAGTCTATTGGTATCTAAATAATCCGAGATTACTTGTACTGCTTACAATTACCATCTCGTTGATTCTAATTCTTGGCCTTTGCGCTGCATATGCTAAGGTGTACCATCGTCTTAAAAGTGAATGGGTATTCTTGGCGCTGCTTATAGCATTTCTAATTATTTTTATCTTTATCTTTCCTCCGTTTACGGTTCCGGATGAAGGCCATCATTTTTTTTCAACTTATTGGATGGTTGATAGTCTTCCATTCAATGCGCATGTGACAAATGATGGTGGTTTTCTAGTACGGGATATCGATCTTTCCCTTTATAAGGGTCGCCAGAGTAACGCCATTGACTCCTCTTCATTTGATTCGATTATTCAGAATTATGCTCTGTTTGAGAATGGGAAGTGGACTCCATTCAATGAGTTCTCATTTAGCGTCAGTAGTGAGAACGTTTCTGCGAAAATAGGATCTATCGTTGGGCTGCAAATCGGTTTGTTTTTCGGACTTGGTGCCTATCCTGTGTTCTATATGGGGCGCATTGGTTCGGCTCTGGTTTTTTGCTTTTGTGCGTTCCAGGCATACAGGATTGCACCTAAGGGCAAATCGGTTATTGTTTTTGTTTCGCTTCTGCCTATGACGCTTCACTTGGCTGCTTCATACTCTTATGATTCAGGAATTATTGCGTACTCGCTTTTAGTATTCGCTTGTCTAATGCGCGGTTTTTTTGGAGAGCAGAAATCAATAGGTTGTAAAGAAATCGTCATTTATTTAATTATTTCGGCGTTTTTGGCTCCGTGTAAGGTTGTTTATTCTGGGATGATATTACTTGGTTTGCTTGTGCCCCTTTCGCAGTTCCAAGATGTGAAAGTCGGACGTATCGGTAAGTGCATACTGATCTTTGCTGTTATAGCCTCCGTTCTAGTGCTGCGCATAGCATCAATGAGTACATTGGTGTCTCAGTCTTCAGATGCCTCTCGTGGCCAAGAGATCGGGCGGTTTTATACGCTCAGTGACATCATCATGCATCCAAAGAATAGCTTCGAGGTCTTTTTTAGGACATTAGATTCCCTAGGAGATTTCTATTGGGGATCCACCTTAGGTTATTCGCTTGGATGGCTCCAGAAAAACTTGCAGTTTCCAGCCTTTTTTATGATTCCTTATTTGTTGTTTGGGTTTATTTGTTGTTTGGATTCCGAAGATGAGCTCTTTCTCAGCCCATTTGTTCCATTCTGTTTATTATCGCTTTTGCTTTGGCTGCCCTTGGTTCCATTGTATCTATGTGGTTGGGCTGGACGTTCAATTACGAGAATGTAATACAGGGTGTTCAAGGACGATATTTTCTTCCTGTTCTACCAGCTTTGTTGTTTGGGTCGAGAACGCGCTTGTTTAAATTCAACTCATCTTCGCTTTCTGTCGTCTCTTTTGGCATGTGCGTGATGAATTGTTTATATCTTATTCGTTTTATTAGTATTGCATCTTGTGTGTAGGCCTTTGCGTAATGCTCTCGGGTTTTTTCTGCTATCTAACAGTTTAGATAACAGGCGATGATTCGGACGCCGCAGGGTCCCCGAAAGCTATGCTTTTCCAAGCCAAGCAGAGACTTTGACCGAGCGCTGGGTTGGCATGCGAGAGGCCAACATGAGGCCGTGCCGCGGGGCGGACCGCAGGTAGCAAAACGGCTCCGGAGCCCATGTCGGGCCCGGTGCCCAAGCGCGATATCGACGGCGCAGTTTCGCGATATTCAACAGCGCCCAAATGAGTAAATACTCATTATCTATAAATGATAATAACGATTCGCGGGTTCCCCGACGGTGAAGTTTGGATTCATATAAGGATCGCCTTTGACGTAATACTTAGCCCATCGATAATTCATGTACGCGACCTCTTTGTGGAAGCGAATCTGCTTCTCCGTATTGTTTTCAACGCCTCTAGAAATCGACTCGTAGTGATAGAGCTCGACTTCGGGTGTGTATACAATTAGGTCGTTGATCTCGCGTAGCTTTAAGCAAAAGTCAACGTCATTAAATGCAACTTGAAGCTCTTCCGTGAAACCTCCGACTTTCTCATATTCATCACGCTTGGTCATTATGCAAGCTGCGGTGACGGCGCTGAAGTCTTGTTGTGCATCGTTGAGTGCAAAGTAGCCCCAGTTATCCCTTGGCATGCTTTGGCAAAGATGTCCTGCCACGCCACCAGTGACGCATAAGCCCGCGTGCTGGATGGTGTTGTCGGATAGTAGAGTTTTGCACCAACTGCGCCAACATCCTCACGTGCGCAGATGCCAAGCATTATCTCAATCCAATTGGGCGTAATTACCTCAGTATCGTTATTCAACAGCAAGAGATAGTTTCCTTTGGCGTGAGCCACGCCAAAGTTCATGAGCTTGGAGAAATTGAATTCGTGTTCCCAAGTTACAAGACGAACGATATCAGGATATTTTGCTTGCAACTTATCGTAATAATCGAACGTTGCCTTTTCTGTGCTGTTGTTTTCGATTATGACAAGCTCATAATTGTCATATGTTGATTTCTCAACAATTGAGTGATGCAGTTGTCCAGAATGTCGGCGTGGTCTTTAGTTGGAATGATAATTGATACGAGTGGATGGGAATCTGGCACAGCGTAGGTTACTTTATATGTAAAGGGACGACGCGCTTGTTCGACCTTCGCATTGAGCCCAAGCCTGTCCAAATGACTCTGGACCGCTTTGATACCTGCGATAGTGGCATACGGCTTGCTATCGGCATTTGCTGCGGTGGAGGTCTCGCTTAGGCGCCAGTGATATAGAACCTTTGCAACATGATGAACTTTCCTTGCCTTTTCCACGGCGCGGAGAGTCAGATTATGATCTTGTGCTCCATCGAACTCTTTCGTGTTCGGTTCTAGAGTGTCAAGCAGGGACTTACGGATAGTAAGCATGTGGCAGATATAGTTGTTATTTCTGAGCAGATCGATATTGAAATCCGGTTTAAAGAACGGCTGCGCTAGTTTCCCATCGGCCATGAGTTTGTCTTCGTCGCAATAAAGAAGATCGACGTTATCATCGTTTTCTATTGCCTCGGCATATGAGAACAACAAGTCCGGTTCAAGAATATCGTCATGGTCAAAGAAGCTAACGAAATCACCCGAAGCGATGGCAACGCCGGCGTTTGTGTTTTCGGAAATGCCCTTATTCTCGGTAAGGTTAATTGATTTAATTCTGTTGTCGTGGGCCGTCTCCTGCTCAACGCGAGCTTTTAGTTCCTGATTGTCAGGACTTGCATTAACTAGGATGAGCTCCCAGTTTGCATAGGACTGGTTTTTTACGGATTCGGTCATATCGTTAAAGAACGAAATGGGTGTGTTGTATAGAGGGACAATAATGCTGAACTTCGGAGCGCTGTTGAAGACGATTTTTCTCTGCTTCTCCAGAGCGCCGATAGTTGCCTTATGATCCGTGAACCATTCGGGGTATTCAGGGTCAAACTGCGCATGGGTAAAGAGAAAGTTGGTCTCCTCAAGAAGCAAGCCTAGCTTATCGGGTGTTAAGCAGTCGAATGCACTGAATGATGGGTGATTTTGATCGTCAATAATAAAGTAGTAACGATCGAACGCCTTTGGCATACGAACCGAGAGCTGCGTTTCAAGTTGCTTTTTCTCAGACGTAAATCCAACGCTTGTTACATTCGAACCGAAATTGACGATGCTCAAATTAACTTCATTAAGGGTTCGATCGAAACAACGAAGTTTGATTTGCGAGTCGCTACGATAAGGTGTTCTCACCGTGCACCTAAGGATATAGTCGCTTGAATCTTCGATGCACTGCCAGAAATCAATCGTTGCCATGTCAAACTCTGAAACGTCATCGTAGTTTCGGAGTTTGCTGCACATGTCAGGTTTAATTTTGTAGTTAAGGCGAGACTCCCATTTGATGTTCTTGCAATTGAGCGAAAGGGAGTCGCTGCTCAGGGTACGACCGTCTTGGCCGATTTCGCTAAACTCAATTTTGATGGTGCGAGCATCGGGATCGGGGATTACGAGGACGTATGAGTCCGAGTTACAGCTATTGTCCCTGAATTTAAGGAGAGATAAAGGTAAACAGCGGTTATCGTCTGTAGCCGCTCTGGCTGTTACGTTGGAGTCTTCATGGATGCCTTCAATCTTAAGCTGCTGGTAGATTTTCCAGTTTCCTCTGCATACTCCGGTTGTTTCGACTCGCATTGTTTGCCTTTCGTTTGTTGGACACTGCTCATTGTACTTTTTCATTTGTTGCCTCGCTAGAAATGCAGAAAGAGTTGCGTGTTTCTGCTGTCCGATTTAAATAAGAAGACGGGGAGGTTGCTGCCGGTGCGTATAATTTAATTAAATATGCATCTGTAATCAGCGGCTTTTGCTCAACGATTGTCAATCGAGAGGATTTTTATGAAAGGCATCATCCTTGCCGGCGGGTCCGGCACGCGCCTGTACCCGCTCACGCTCGTGACCTCCAAGCAGCTGCTGCCGGTCTACGACAAGCCCATGATCTACTACCCGCTCAGCACCCTCATGCTGGCGGGCATCCGCGACATCCTGGTCATCTCCACGCCGACGGACCTCCCCAACTTCGAGCGCCTGCTCGGGGACGGCTCGCGCTACGGCGTGAACCTCTCCTACGCCGAGCAGCCGAGCCCCGACGGCCTGGCGCAGGCATTCACCATCGGCGAGGACTTCATCGCCGGCGAGCCGTGCGCCCTGGTGCTGGGCGACAACATCTTCTACGGCAACGGCCTGTCGCGCCACCTGACGCGCGCCGTCCAGAACGCCGAGTCGGGCCGCGCCACGGTCTTCGGCTACCACGTGGACGACCCCGAGCGCTTCGGCGTCGTGGAGTTCGACGGCGAGGGCAGGG
>ENA-OQEX01000481-OQEX01000481.1-human-gut-metagenome-genome-assembly--contig:-NODE-481-length-21140-cov-4.455765_pt1 | contig 21140 bp, 25 predicted proteins | sample MGYA00242802_ERZ504649 | MGnify/ENA primary metagenome ERZ504649 (study PRJEB26092, sample SAMD00036194) | human gut metagenome | host: Homo sapiens | study: EMG produced TPA metagenomics assembly of...
TGGGTATCGCCTTTTACAGCAGCTGGCGGGTGCAGAAGTTTGCTGAGGATATTTCGGACGACATCGACAATGCCATGGAGGCCATCCGGGACGAGGACCTCCCTTCCGCGCGGCAGGCACTGGCCGAGGGCGCTGAACTCTGCGACAAAATGCGGGAAGATGAATCACCTGCTCCGCACACAGGACTTCACAGAACTGGAAGCTGCCCTTCGCGCTGCGGACGGACATCTCGAACTGAATGCCCCCGAGGAAGCATTTGGTGAACTGCGCCGGGCGCAGGTTCAGGTGGAGACTCTGGAATGGCTGTCACGTAGACTTGTGTAATTAAATCATTGGGACGCGGTCATATTTCGTGTAATCTATATTATTCGAAATATAGCCATTCTGCCCCAGTCCAAAATCAGTCTTATAAAATGGATTTCATCTGCAAGGCTATCCGGTATTTCCGTTGCATTATCATTATTTTTCTCTGCAGCAATTCTATTTGTAAGAGACTGCCATTAAGTGTTCCTGGCTATATAGATTTTTATATGTCCCATCTTTCAGCGTATCTTCCGAAAGATACAGACCTTATAGAAAGGGCTCTTTTCCCGTGGCCAAGAGGTGCAAAAAGCGCCCCATCCCCTGCCCTGCGGCAGAGAATGGGGCGCTCGTGCTTTTTTACACTTTACTTCTTACGGTCGACCATCAGCTTTTTCAGCTCAGTGAAGAAGCTTTCGACGTCCGCGAACTGCTGATAGACCGAGGCAAAGCGGACATAGGCCACCTCGTCGATTTTCTTCAGCTCCTGCATGGTCAGCTCACCGATGCGCACACTCGTCACCTCACGGTCATAGGTGCTCATCAGGGTCTGTTCGATGCTGCTGACGGCGCGTTCCAGAGACTCGTAGCTCACCGGACGCTTGGCGCAGGCCCGAAGCATCGCGTTGAGCAGCTTCTGCCGGTCGAACGGCTCACGGGAGTTATCCTTTTTGATGACGATGAGCGGCACCGTTTCCACGACCTCGTAGGTCGTGAACCGCATATGGCAGTTCAGGCACTCCCGGCGGCGGCGGATGCGCTCGCTGTCTTCGGTAGGGCGGGAGTCGATGACTTTGGATTCCTCAGCGCCACAATAGGGGCATTTCATGGTCGTTCCTCCTAGATTCAGGACAGATTTGCGTCAGGATAGAAGCTCAGTTTTTCTTTGCGCCCTTGCGCTCACTCCAAGCCACCCATGCGGAAGTGGAGACACACAGCGAAGTATACACGCCGCTGAGCATGCCCATCATCAGGGGGAAGGCAAAGGTGAAGATGCTGTCCAGACCGTACAGTTTGGAGACGATGCACATCACAGCCAGAGCCATCACCGTAGTGACGGTGGTGATGATGGTCCGGCGGGCAGACTGGTTGATGGAATGGTTGACCAGCTCTTGGAAGCCGGCCTTCTTGCCCAACAGGCCGCGGTTCTCACGGATACGGTCGTAAACGACGACGGTATCGTTGATGGAGTAGCCGAGGATGGTAAGCATGGCGGCGATAAAATTGCCGTCCAGCGGGACGCGCAGCAGCACGAAGGTGCCGAACACCACCATCAGGTCATTGAGCAGGGCCAGAACAGCCATCATGCCGCCGGTGAGGCCGCCGATATTCTTGAAGCGGTAGGCGATGTAGGCGAGGATGAGCACCAGTGCGAACACCACGGCCACCAGACTCTTCTGGAGGAACTTGGTACCCATTGCGGCGCTGACATTGCTCAGAGAGAGCTGTGCAAAGGAGTTGTCCGGGCAGCTCTCATTCAGGGAGTCCAGCAGGGTCTGCACTTCGTCGGTGGTGACAGTCTCGGTGCCGGGCATCGAGATTTTCAGAGTCTGCTCCCCTGTCGCGACGTTCTCGCCGGTCTGCAGGGTCAGGCCGTTGCTGCCCAGTGCCTCGGAGGCGGCCTTCTGGACGACAGACATCTCAAAGCTGTTCTCGTAGCTCAGGGTGATCATCGCGCCGCCGGTGAACTCGGTGTCCAGATGGACGCCCAGCACCACAGCGCAGAGGACGATGGCTGCCATCAGGCAGGCGGAGAAGGTCAGGAAGCGCTTGCGCAGGCCGACGAAGTTGACCTGCTTCTTCTCTGCCGGGGTCTTGCCGGGAGCATCGGCACCGTAGAGGCGGGGGTCACGCAGAGCCTTGATAGAGCAGCGCCCCGGATCATGATACGAGTAGCGAAGATGCCGAACACAAAGTTGAGCAGCACGCCGGTGAGCAGCGTGTAACCGAAGGCGTAGATGGTGCCTGCGGTCGAGGGGCCGAAGGCGAAGAAGACGAAGTGCAGGGCCTTGGCGAAGAAGCCGTCAGACGGGCCGAAGGCACCCATCAGCACGATGGCGACGATGACGATGGTCACGTTGCCGTCGATGATGGGAGTCAGGCCGCGGGCAAAGCCGCTCTTGAGGCGCCGTCGAGGCTCTTGCCGCTGCGCAGCTCTTCCTTGATGCGCTCGGCAGTGATGACGTTGGCGTCAACACCCATGCCGATGGCGAGGATGATGCCGGCGATGCCGGGCAGGGTCAGGGTGAAGCTCTCAAACACCGGGAAGTAGCCGGAGACGAAGGCCAGCGTAGCCGCCACCTGACCGGCCAGAGCGATGCAGGCCAGGAAGCCGGGCAGACGGTACAGAGCCGTCATCAGAACCATGATGAGGGCGAAGGCGATGACGCCGGCCAGCACCATGCGCTCAGGCTGTTCTCGCCCAGACTCGCTGATGGTGGAGTAGCTGTCCACCGTCAGCGCAAAGGCAGAGAGCCGGAGTTGATCTGGCGGGCCATCTTGACCACGTCCTCCTGCGTGAAGGGGCTCGACGCAGAACTGGTGATGATGGCAGAGCCGTCGGTGATGGCGGCGTTGACGCTGGCGGTGCTGACGTTCTCGTCGTCCAGCCAGATGCTGATGGTGCCGCCGGTCTGATACAGGCGGGTGGTCGCGTCGCCGAATGCTTGGCGCCCTCATCGGTAAACTTGAGCGCCACATAGTACTCGGAGCTGCTGCCGTTGACGGGGCCGTACTGGGCAGCTGCGCTCTCCACCATCGAGCCGTCGAGGACGAGCTCTCCGTCTGCGCTGCTCCCCTCGCGGAAGGTCAGATAGGCGGTGGTGCCGATCTCCTCAATGGCGGCTTCGGGGTCGAACTCCGTCTCGCCCGACTGCCACGGGAACTCGAGGATGAGGCTGTCGGAGTTGTTGTCCACATACAGCTCATAGTCGGTCACATTGAGGGCGACCAGACGGTTCTCGATGACCAGTTGAGCAGCCTCGAGCTGGTCGTCGGTGGCGTCATAGCGTCGGAAGGGACGAAGGTGACGTTGACGCCGCCCTTGATGTCCACACCAAAGCGGATGTCTTTCGCGCCCTTGATGTAGGTTGTGGTCACATCACCGTACTTGACTGCGACGCCAAAGAATGCCGTATAGACGAACGCCGCGATCAAAAGCACAGTGAGGACAAGTTGCCATGCTTTGCCTTTAGTTTTCATATGAATCGGGAAACCTCCAAATATAATAAGAAGCTGTTTTCATAACCCTTGCACACCGCCTGAACTGCCTTTTGGCGCACTCTGGCTATGAAAACAACTTCCAAATCCCTGCTGCGCCGTCAGAGCGGCAGCACAGCGGGGATCTTGTGCGATGGATCAGGCTTTCTCAGCCAGCAGCTTCTCGACTGCGGCCAGACGGACGCAGACACAGAGCAGGTCGGACGCAGTCTCCACTTCGTCCAGGCTGGGATAAGTGGGCGCGATGCGCAGATGGGCATCGTCCGGGTCCTTGTGGTAGGGGTAAGCGGAGCCTGCGCCGGTGAGGGTCAGGCCGCAGTCCTTGCACAGCTGGGCCACACGCTTGGCGCAGCCGGGCATGACATAGAGGCTGATGAAGTAGCCGCCCTTGGGGTTCGTCCAGTGGGCGATGTCGCCGCAGGGAGTCAGCTCCTCGTTGAAGGCCGTCTTGACGGCATCAAAGCAGGGTACCAGACGGCGGCGGTGCTTTGCCATGTGGGCCAGAACGCCTTCCTTGTTCTTGAGGAAGCGGACGTGACGCAGCTGGTTCATCTTATCATAGCTGATGATCATGACCGAGAAGCGCTTGCAGATGTACTTCATCATGGCTTCGCTGCAGGCCAGCGCAGAAACGCCTGCGCCCGGGAAGGTGATCTTGCTGGTAGAGGTGAACATGAAGACGCGGTCCTCAGTGCCGTACTTCTTGCACTCGTTCAGCAGGACGGGGGTCTCGATGATCTCGTCCGTCAGGTGGTGGACGATGTAAGCCTCATCCCAGAAGATCTTGAAATCAGGAGCGGCGGTCTTCATCCTGGCGAACCGGTCGATGGTCTCGTCACTGTAGGTGTAGCCGTCGGGGTTGGAATACTGAGGCACGCACCAGATGCCCTTGATGGTATCATCCTCAGCCACCAGCTTTTCAACAACGTCCATATCCGGGCCGGTCGGAGTCATGGGAACGCTGATGAGCTCGAAGCCGAACTCCTCGGTGATGGCGAAGTGGCGGTCATAGCCGGGTACCGGGCAGAGGAACTTGCGCTTCTCCACCTGCGACCAGGGGCAGGGAGACTCGGGGAAGCCGAAGCAGTAGCCCATGGAGATGAGGTTGTACATGATCTGCAGGCTGGAGTTGCCGCCCACAAAGACTTCCTCGGGCTTGACGCCCATCACGTCGCCGAACAGCTCACGGGCCTCGTGCAGGCCCTCAAGGTCGCCGTAGTTGCGGGCATCGGTGCCGGCGTCGGTGGTGTAATCGGTCATCTGCAGCAGACCCATTGCCAGGTCCATCTGGTGAGGGCCGGGCTTGCCGCGGGCCATATTCAGCTTCAGGCCCATTGCCTGAAATTTCTTGTACTTCTCTTCCAGAGCTGCCTTCTCGCAGTCAGTTCGTCGCGGGTCATCTCAAAATAATTTGCCATAACACACACTCCTTTATCGTACTTTCTGTTTCCCACAAAATGTCCGGTGCCGCCATCCGCAGAGCAGTCCCATGCCAGTGGGCCGTCCCGGTATTCCCCTCGCAGTTCCAGACTTTTATAGTTTACTACAATTTGGTCTCGGAAACAAGTCAGATGGCACAAAAAAGCCCCGCCAAAAAGCAAAAAGCTTTCAGCGGGGCTGCTCTTCCCTGCTGTGCGCTGACGCTCAGCTCAGGGAAGACTGGCTCTTATAGCGCTTGCGCACCGCACCGTACTCCATGTGCGCTCCGCCGCCCTCCACGGTGTCCTCGTCGATGGTGACGCGGATGATGGTGGGGTCGTTCGGCACATCGTACATGATGGGCATGAGGATGTTCTCCATCACGCTGCGCAGGCCGCGGGCGCCGGTCTTGCGCTCGATGGTCTTGCGGGCGATGGCATGGAGAGCCTCGTCGGTGATGTCCAGCTCCACATTGTCCATCGACAGCAGCTCTTTATACTGCTTGACCAGACTGTTGCGGGGCTCCTTCAGCACGCGCACCAGCGCATCCTCGTCCAGGTCGTCCAGCACGGTGATGACCGGCAGACGGCCGATCAGCTCGGGGATGAGGCCGAACTTGACGAGGTCGTGGGGTTCGACCTTCCGCAGCAGGGCCTTTTCGGCTTCGCTGGAGTTATCCTTCAGCGCACTGCCGAAGCCCAGTGCGGACTTGTCGGTGCGGCGGAGGATATACTTGTCCAGACCGTCGAACGCACCGCCGCAGATGAAGAGGATGTTGGTGGTGTCGATTTGGATGAACTCCTGCTGGGGGTGCTTGCGGCCGCCCTGCGGGGGGACATTGCTGACGGTGCCTTCCAAGATCTTCAGCAGAGCCTGCTGCACACCCTCACCGCCCACGTCGCGGGTGATGGAGGGATTCTCACTCTTGCGGGTGATCTTGTCGATCTCATCAATATAGATGATGCCGATCTGAGCCTTCTGGACGTCGAAGTCTGCGGCCTGGATGAGCTTGAGCAGGATGTTCTCGACGTCCTCGCCCACATAGCCGGCCTCCGTCAGGGTGGTGGCGTCTGCGATGGCGAAGGGAACGCCCAGCATCTTGGCCAGCGTCTGGGCCAGCAGGGTCTTGCCGACACCGGAGGGTCCCAGCAGCAGGACGTTGGACTTCTGCAGCTCAACGTCTGCGCCCTTGCCGCTCAGGATGCGCTTATAGTGGTTGTAGACCGAGACGGCCAGCACACGCTTGGCCTCGTCCTGTCCGATGACATACTGGTCCAGACCCTCCTTGATCTCTGCGGGGGTCTTGATGTTGATGGTGGGATCATCTGCGGGCTGGATACACGCCCGGCTGGCGCTGCCGCGGCGGGAGCTGTTGCTGCCCGGATGATCCGGCTTGTCCGAGAGCAGGTCGGCGCAGAGGCCGATGCATTCGCTGCAGATGTTCACGCCGGGGCCGATGATCATCCGCTCCACTTCGTCCTGATGTTTGCCGCAGAAGCTGCAGACCAGATCCTTTTCGTTTTTATCTCTGCCGGAATTGTTATTAGCCATAACCGTTTTTCCTTATCCTGGGTGTATTGCTTTCTGCCGCTCAGCGGTGGGTGATGACCTCATCAATGAGGCCGTATTCCTTGGCCTCCTGCGCAGAAAGGAAGTTGTCGCGCTCGGTATCCTGCTCCACCTTTTCCAGCGGCTGGCCGGTGTACTCGCTGAGCAGCCGGTTCATCTTGGCGCGGGTGCGGATGATGTGGTCCGCGTGGATCTTGATGTCGGTAGCCTGTCCGGACAGCCCGCCGCCCTGACCGCCTGCGATCAGCGGCTGGTGGATCATGATCTCAGCGTTGGGCAGAGCGAACCGCTTGCCCTTGGTGCCGCTGGCCAGCAGGAATGCGCCCATCGAGCAGCCATGCCCATGCAGATGGTGGAGACATCGCACTTGATATACTGGATGGTATCGTGGATGGCCATACCCGCGCTGATGGAGCCGCCGGGGCTGTTGATATACAGGCTGATGTCCTTATCGGGGTCCTGCCCTTCCAGATACAGCAGCTGTGCCACGACAAGGCTGGCGGAGGTGTCGTTGACATCCTCGCTCAGCACAATGATGCGGTCGTTCAGCAGACGGGAAAAAATATCGTAGGAACGCTCCCCGTGCGCCGACTGCTCGACAACGTAAGGAACAAAACTCATAGGGTTCGCCTCCTGAATGAAAATTATTGTGTTTGCAAAATTGACCGATACGGCAAGCGCACATGGGCCGTAGCCGTATCGGTCAATTTCAACAACCTTAGCTTACAGAGCCGGGATCACTCCCTGCCCTGTGTGACCTTGTGCGCCAGAATTACTGAGCGTCCTCGGTCTTTTCGGCCTCAGCGGCCTTCTCCACGACGTTAGCATGGCTCTTGATGAAGTCGATTGCCTTGTTGATGGCCAGGTCGTGCTTCACCTCATCGACATTGATGAGCTCACGGACCTTGTCCTCTTCCATCTTGTACTGGTCAGCGATGCGCTTGACCTCTGCGTTCAGCTCGTCCTCAGAAGCCTCGATGTTCTCGGCAGCTGCGACAGCCTCCAGAGCCAGACGGATCTTGACCTGCTTCTCAGCCTGAGGCATGAAGGAAGCACGGAACTGGTCAACGGACTGGCCCATATACTTCAGGTAGTCCTCGAGGCGCAGGCCCTGCTGCTCCATGCGGAAAGCAAAGTCATTGACCAGCTCGTCCATGCGGACATCGTACATAGCCTGGGGGATCTCAGCCTCCATGCCGTCGATGACCTGATCGACCAGAGCGTTCTCGACAGCCAGGTCATCCTGCTTGTCCAGCTGCTCCTGGTTGTTCTTGCGGATGGAAGCCTTGAACTCGTCCAGAGTGTCGTACTCGGAGCAGTCCTTAGCCAGCTCGTCGTCCAGAGCGGGCAGCTCCTTGTACTTGACCTCGTGCAGCTTGATCTTGAAGACAGCGGGCTTGCCAGCAAGCTCAGCAGCCTGATACTGCTCGGGGAAGGTGACGTTGACATCGAACTCCTCGCCAGCAGCGTGGCCGACGATCTGGTCCTCGAAGCCGGGGATGAAGCTGCCGCTGCCCAGGGTCAGGCTGTAGTGCTCAGCCTTGCCGCCCTCGAATGCGACACCATCCACAAAGCCCTCGAAGTCGATGTCCACGATGTCGCCGTTCTCAGCAGCACCCTCGCGGGTCAGCTCACGTGCGTTGCGCTCCTGCACACGCTTCAGCTCGGCCTCGACAGCCTCGTCAGAAACAGTATGGACAGTCTTCTCCACAGTCAGACCATTGTATGCGCCGATCTTGACTTCGGGCTTGACAGCGACCTTGACGGTCAGGGCAGCACCCTCAGCCTCGCTGGCGGAGTCAACGCTGACCTCAGGACGGCCGACCGGCTCGATGCCGGCAGCTTGACAGCCTCTTCGTAAGCTGCGGGGAACAGCTCGTTGATGGCGTCGTAGGTAAAGACATCAGCGCCGTACATCTTCTCGATGAGAGCCTTGGGAGCCTTGCCCTTGCGGAAGCCCTGAACAGGTACTTCTTGCCCTCCTTCTTGAAAACATCGGCAACTGCAGCATTGAAAGCCTCAGCGTCGATGGAGAACTGCAGCTCTGCCATGCTCTTCTCGAGCTTTTCGCACTTGATGAAATTCATTTGTGTATCCTCCACTCAAATATTCTATTGCGTTGGGGCAGCGGGAAAACTGCCGCCTGCAACCGCGCACCGCGTCCTTGCTGTTTGCGAAATGCGGGGACGCGCGCGCTCAAATTGGGTGCAACAATCGCGTCACAACCTATTATAGCACGGTCGTGATGGAATTGCCACCCCAAATTTTGACTTTTTGTCATTTCCGCTGTTCCGGTCTCTGCCTCAGTTGATGCGGTAGGGCAGAACCGCAGACCATCAGCGCTGACAAGCTTGTAGCGGATGCCGTCCACATCGCCCTGCACCGCATAGCGGATGGCATTGCCGTGCAGATGGCCGTAGTAGCAGGTCCTGATGCCGTAGGCTTTCAGTGTTGCCACGATCTCGGGGGCGCTGGTGCCGGTGTAGACCGGCGGGTAATGCAGGAACACCAGCTTTTCCAGCCCGGGTTCTGCGGCGTCGAGGCTCATCTTCAAGCGGCCTATCTCCCGGTTCATCACCTTTTCGTCGTGAGGCTCCCCCACATCGAACAGCCAGCCCCGGGTGCCGCAGATGGCGTAGCCTCCACGGAGTAGGAGTTGTTGTGCAGGATGTGGAGCGTATCGAAGCCCTCGGCTTTCAGGTAGGTGTTCATCTTGTTGGCGGTGGTCCACCAATAGTCGTGATTGCCCTTCATGATGAGCTTCTGGCCGGGCAGCTGCTGCAGAAATTCGAAATCCCTGCGGGTATCGGTAAGGCGCATGGCCCAGCTGATGTCGCCTGCAAGGACGATGGTGTCCTCGGGCTTTACGAGCTTGCGCCAGTTGGCCTCCAGCCGCTCCACATAGCCGTTCCAGCCGGGGAAAACGTCCATCGGCTTGGAGCCGCCCAGGGAAAGGTGGGTATCGCCAAGCGCAAAAAGTGCCATAGTTTATTTACTCCTGTTCTGGTTTTCGTCAAGCCTGACAGCTCAGTGCCACCTCCGCGATCCGAGCCGGGTCGATGACGGTGCTGAACCGCTCGGCCTTCTGGCGCAGGACGGCGAGACTTGCGGGAGCGGTGCGGCCGGTAGCCTCTTCCAGTGCCTGCATGGCCTCGAAGTCGTTCTCGGGGGCAGTGTGGCCCAGCGCTTCCAGTACGCTGCGCGGGAACTTGAAGGGCGAGGCGGTGGAAAGCACCACCATCGGCACGCCGTCCCGCTTCTTCTGGGCGGCGACATGGAAAGCCACCGCCGTATGGGTGTCGCAGAGGTAGCCGTCCTTCTCGCAGCGTGCGCGGATCTCCCCTGCCACCTGTTCCTCACTGCTCCAGCCGCAGTCGAAGCTCTCCTGAATGGCCTTCAGCGTCTCGGGACGGACGGTGTAGCCGCCCGTCTCGTTCAGGCTCTTCATCAGGCCGGCCACTTCGGCATCGCTGCCGGTGACGTGGTAGAGCAGTCGCTCGAGGTTCGAGGACACGAGGATGTCCATGCTGGGCGAAGTGGTCTTATAGAACTCCCGCTTTGCGGTGTAAGTGCCGGTGGAAAGGAAGTCGGTCAGGACATTGTTCTGGTTGGAGGCGCAGACCAGCTTGCCGACAGGCAGGCCCATCCGCTTGGCGTAATAACCGGCCAGAATGTCGCCGAAGTTGCCGGTGGGGACGCAGAAATCGACCTTGTCGCCAAAGCTGATCTTTCCCGCCTTGAGCAGCTGGGCATAAGCGGCGAAGTAATAGACGATCTGCGGCACGAGGCGGCCCCAGTTGATGGAATTGGCGCTGGAAAGGCGGATGTTCCGCTCGGCCAGTCTGGCCGCGATGGCTTTATCCCTGAAGACCCTCTTCACGCCGGTCTGGGCGTCGTCGAAGTTGCCGCGCACGGCATAGACAGAGACATTTGCACCCTCCTGCGTGGCCATCTGCAGACGCTGGATCTCGCTGGTGCCGCCCGTGGGTAGAACACAGCGATCTCGACGCCCGGGATGTCGTGGTAGCCGTCCAGCGCGGCCTTGCCGGTGTCGCCGCTGGTCGCCACGAGGATGAGGGTCTTTTCGGTGCGGGAGAGGTTCTTCTTTGCCTCCACGAGGAGCTTCGGCATCAGCTGAAGGGCATAATCCTTGAAGGCGCAGGTCGGGCCGTGCCACAGCTCAAGGGCATAGGTATCGCCCTCCACCGGGGCCAGATGACCGGCCTTGCCGCCGAAGGCCTCACCATAAGTCGTGCGAGCGGCCTCAGCGAGGAAGTCTTTCGAGTAGTCGGTCAGATATTCGCTGACGACGGCAGCGGCCAGCTCCGGATAATCCAGCTGGCACAATGCCTCCACGTCCACCTGCGGAAAGCGTTCCGGGACGAACAGGCCGCCCTCATCCGACAGGCCTGTGCGATCGCCTGAGAGGCGGTCACAATGCGGGAATGGTCTCTCGTGCTGAAAAATTTCATCGTTATCGCTCCTTTTTGCCAGAAGGCCCATCACCTGCTCGTCGTACGGCAGCGGCCCAGAGCCATTTTTCTGCCTTTTCCCACCGCACTTCCTGCTATTTCGCGCAAAAAGCACCCTTTATAATATGTACCATCCAGCGCCCGCTGTCAAGAGGGACGACTTCGGCCACGTCGAAACGCACCGGCTCGTCGCTCTGATGGGTGCTTTGGAGATAGCATGCGGCGGATGCGATGATACGGCGCTGCTTGGCGGCGTTGACCGCCGCAGCGGGGGTATCCAGAGAGTCTTTGGCGCGGGTCTTTACCTCGCAGAACACCAGTGTTCCGTCCGGTTCCCGCAGGATGAGGTCTATCTCCCCCATCCGGGTGTGATAATTGTGGGTGATGAGGGCCGCGCCCTGTTTCTCGTAGAAACGCGCGGCGGCTGCTTCTCCCCTGCGGCCAGTCCCGGCCCGGTCCATCACTTGCCCTCGGGCCAGTAGCCCTGCTTTTTGAGGAAGCTGCGGCGGTAGAACGGCTGAATGCCGTACTGGGCAATGAGCTCGTAGTGGAGCTTGGTGCCGTAGCCTTGTGCTTTGCCAGCTGATACTGAGGATACTGCTTGTCCAGCTCCAGCATATAGCGGTCACGGCTGACTTTGGCCAGAATGGACGCTGCGCCGATGCTGGCGCTGGTGGCGTCGCCCTTCACCACCGGCTGCGCGGGCATGGTCAGCCCGGCCGGGATGCGGTTGCCGTCCACAAGGACGAGGTTCGGCACGATGTCCAGCCCCTCCACGGCCTGACACATCCCGCCCATGGTGGCATTCAGGATATTGTCGCGGTCGATGATGTCGGGGCCGACGAAGACGATCTTGTAAGCCAATGCCTTTTCAACGATTTGGTCGAAAAGAGCTTCCCGTTTTTTCTCGCTCAGCTTCTTGGAGTCGTTGATGCCGTAGACCGGAGCCTCGGGGTCAAGGATGCAGGCGGCCACGCAGACCGGGCCGCACAGCGGGCCGCGGCCTGCCTCGTCTACGCCCGCAAAGCAGCCATACTGCGCCCGGATGTCGGCATCGTAGGCGTAGAGCGGCGCGGAGATCTCCTCATCCGTCCGGTGCTTCATTCCTCGTCCTCCTCGCAAAGTCGGTCATGTCGTCCCGCTGGGGCGGGCGCTCAAGGGAGATGCGGCCCCACTTGCAGGCGCGGAACTCATCCACCAGCATCACGGCACAGCGCTCGGTGTTCACCTCGCCGCCCCGCACCAGCAGACCGCGCTTGCGGCCGATGGCTCCATCAGCTCGTAGGGCGGCAGAGCCAGCGTCTCGGCGTCCAGCTTGTAGCGCTGGGCCACGAGGTCGGGATAGTTGCGGCGCACCTCATCCAGAAGGTTCATGGCCAGCTCCTCGACATCAAGGATATCGTCCTTGATGGAGCCGATGAAGGCCAGATTCGAGGCGATGGTCTTGGAATCAAACTTCTTCCAGAGCACACCGGGCATATCCAGCAGGTCGAACTTTTCGGTGCTGACCACTGCTTGCCCTTGGTCACGCCGGGACGGTCAGCCGCCTTGGCGCGGGCAGAGCCTGCGAAGGTATTGATGAAGGTAGATTTGCCCACATTGGGGATGCCGCAGAGCATGACCTGCGTCTTGGCACCGGCCATGCCGCGGTTCTGGCGGCGTGCCAGCAGGCCGGACAGTTCCTTTTCGATCGCGGCCCTGACGGCGTTCGCACCGCCTTTCTGCTTGGCGCTGATGGCGACACAGCCCGCGTCTGCCTCGTGGAAGTAGCGTATCCACTCTTCCGTCACGGCGGGGTCGGCGAGGTCCGCTTTGTTCAGCGCATAGAGCTTGGGCTTGCGGGCCGTGATGCGCTCGATCTCCGGGTTGAGGCTGGACAGCGGGATGCGGGCGTCCAGCAGTACAAGGCTTGCGTCAACGTGCTGGATCTCCTGCTCCATCATCCGCAGCGTCTTGGCATATGGCCCGGGAACCACTGGATAGCATATTGGTTTGCAAACGGGTGTCCTGATTGTTCATTTTACTACTCCAAAATCCGAAAAGGGCAAAAAGCAGAGCAGCACTTTGCCCAGTATATCCTGTTCATCGATGCAGCCGACATAGCTCGAGCGGCTGTCCAGCGAGGCGTTGCGGTTGTCGCCCATCACGAACACCGTCCCCTCAGGCACAGTGTACGGGAACTCCACATCATAGCCCAGATAGGTCGGCTCTGCGATGTAATCCTCCTCCAGCACCTTTCCATTGACCTCTACCGTTCCGGTGGCATAGTCGATGGAGATGGTGTCGCCGCCTTTGGCGATGACACGCTTGACCAGAGGGCGGCCATAGCTGGTGTAGCTGTCCACGATGACCACATCGCCCCGCTGAGGCTCATAGCCTGCGCCCCAGACGATGAGCTTATCGCCGTTTTCCAGCGTAGGCACCATCGACTCGCCGTCCACCTGAATGATACGGAAGAAAAAGGAAAACACCAGCACCAGCGCCAGCGCCGCCGAAATAAGCGCTTCGTACCATTCCAGCAGGCCCTGCCCACGGACAGCAGGCTGTGACTGTTCCATATCCGATGCACCTCTTTATCCGGGCTTCTGCCCGTTTTTATTTTCTCTGTCTCTGCGCCAAAAGCGCCGTATAACAGAAAAAAGGGGACAAACGAGTTGTCCCCTTTTCTCCCGCTTTGAAACGGGGAATCATCAAATATCGCTCTTGACCTTGGCAGCCTTGCCGGTACGGCCACGCAGGTAGAACAGCTTTGCGCGGCGGACCTTGCCCTTACGGACAACAGTGACCTTCTCGACGAAGGGGCTGTTGATGGGGAAGACACGCTCGATGCCGACGCCGTAGGAAACGCGGCGAACGGTAAAGGTCTCTGCGACGCCGCCGTGCTTCTTGGCAATGACGGTACCCTCGAAGGCCTGGATACGCTCGCGCTCGCCTTCCTTGATACGAACATCAACGCGGACGGTATCGCCGACGTTGAACTGGGGCTTCTCAGCTTGATGCTGCCTTCAGAAATAATCTTCAGTGCGTCCATTTTGAATTCCTCCATTTGTTTTTAGACGTTCATACACGGCGAACTGCCGTCAGAGGACCGCCCGTTTAATGATATGTGTCATTAACCCCGCTGTGGTCTCAGCGGACACTAACGCCTTAATAGGATAGCACAAACCGCCCGTAAAAGCAAGCGTTTCGGGCAAATTTATGCAAAAATTTTCGCTCTCGCTCTGATAGACCGTTCTTATTCGAACTTCTGCTTATCTGCCGTCAGAAATTCGGTGCGCAGGATGGAGCATTCGCCGCCGGAACCCCGAATTTTGCTTCCAGCGCCGCCGTCAGCAGCGAGGGATTCAGGTTCAGGTCCTGCGAGGCAGGCAGGCAGACCGCAAAGCTCACGCTCTCCCCCTCCGTCTCAAGCTTGAGAGTGGGGACATATTCCTTCATCTCGACCATCTTAACGCCGCGCTTGCTCTTTTTCTCCACCGGCACGCTGTCGAGGGCGTTGTACTGTGCAAGCTTTTCCGCGGCGTCCGCCGGGTAGCGGATGCGGTAGCAGGCGTAGGCAATGGCGTCGGCCTTCATCTTCACCGGCTCCACGCGGTAGACCTCGATTCCGGCAGGCATGATGGCGTTCAGCGCCGTCTGCCACTGGGCAAAATCGGGGTTTTCGGCCTCGGTCTTGACATCCACGCACTCGCACTGGCTCTCCTGCCCCAGCGAGAGCGGGCAGGCAAAGGTCATATAGATGTGGGGATTAAAGCCCAGCGTATGCCACACCGGCAGGCCGCTGCGCTTGAGCACCCGCTGCATCACCCGCTGCATATCCAGCAGGGAGATGTAGGAGCTTCGTTCATCTTCTTAAACGAGATCCTTACTGTAATCAAAGCACGGTCCTCCTAACAGATGGTTTGCGCCGCAGCCGTGGCAGGCACGGTTGCAGGGCTGAGTGGTCTGAGCCCCGAGGGCCTTGTTGTACTCCCGCACCAGATATTCGTGGGTGACGCCGTAGTCCATGTGGCTCCACGGGGTCACTTCGTCCAGACCGATCGCGCGCTGGCAGTAGAACTTGGGGTCAATGCCCATGTCCTCGAAGACCTGCATCCAGGTGTCGTACTTGAAGCACTCTTCCCAGCCGTCGAAATAGCAGCCGCGCTTGTAGGCCTCGAGGATGACGGGAGCCAAGCGGCGGTCGCCCTTGGCAAAGACACCCTCGAGGAAGCTGGTGGTGCTGTCGTGGTAGTTGACCTTGATCTTGCGGCTGCGGACGCTTTCGAGCAGGTGCTTCTGCTTGGCCTGCAGCATCTCTTCGGTATCCATCGGGACGAACTGGAAGGGGGTGTGGGGCTTCGGCACGAAACAGGCGCAGCTGATGGTCACCTGCACGCCGCGGCCCTTGGCGTGCTTGGGATTGGAGTAGAACAGATCTACCACTTCTGAGCGGTCTCGGCGATGCCCTCGATGTCCTCCATCGTCTCGGTGGGAAGGCCCATCATGAAGTAGAGCTTGACGGAGGTGTAGCCGTTGGCAAAGGCCAGCGAGCAGGTCTTTTCGATCTCGTCCCAGGTGACGTTCTTATTGATGACGTCGCGCAGGCGCTGGGTGCCGGCCTCAGCGGCAAAGGTCAGGCCGCTCTTGCGCACCTTGGTGGTTTTTTCAATGAGGCTCTGGGAAAAGTTGTCCATCCGCAGAGAGGGCAGCGACAGGCTGACGTGCTCTTTCGGCGCCCACCCGTTCAAATCATCCAGCAGCTCTTCGAGCTGGCTGTGGTCGGAGGTGGACAGGCTGGAAAGGCTCAGCTCCTCGTAGCCGGTGTTGGCGCAGAGGTCCTGTGCGGCCTTGTTCAGCAGGCTGGCGTTGCGCTGGCGCATGGGGCGGTAGAGGAAGCCTGCCTGACAGAACCGGCAGCCGCGCACACAGCCGCGCAGCACCTCGACGCTGGCGCGGTCCTGGATGGCGCCCACCATCGGGACGACGAAGTTGGTCGGGGGTGCAAAGTCGTTCAGGTTCTTGATGATGGCCTTGGTGATGACCGCCGGGATGCCCGGCTCGTTGGGGGTGATGGACTTGACCCGGCCATCCTCGTAGTATTCGATGTCGTAGAACGCCGGGATATAGACGCCGGGGATCCTGGCGATGCGGAGCAGCAGCTCTTTCTTGGAGACGCCGCCCTCTTTCTTGGCCTTTTCGATTTCGGCGCAGATGCCGGGCAGCTGGTTTTCGCCCTCGCCCAGCTGGACGACGTCGAAGAAGTCGGCGATGGGCTCGGAGTTGCAGGCACAGGGGCCGCCTGCCACGATAAGGGGCCAGCTCTCGTCGCGGTCTTTCGAGTAGAACGGGATGCCCGCCAGATCCAGCATGGCGAGGATGTTGGTGTAGGACAGCTCATATTGGAGCGTAAAGCCCACAGCGTCGAAAGCCGTGAGGGGTCTTTGCTCTCCATCGTGTAGAGGGGCAGGCTCAGGCGCTCCATCTCAGCCTTCATATCCAGCCACGGCATAAAGGCGCGCTCACACCACCAGTTTTCGTGGCTGTTCAGCAGCTCGTAGAGGATTTTTTCGCCCAGAAAGGACATGCCTACTTCGTAGGTGTCCGGGAAGCAGAACGCAAAGCGGACGTCTACCTCGTCTTTATTTTTATAGACGCTGCCCGGTTCGCCGCCGGTGTAACGGCCCGGCTTCTGCACCCGGGACAGCGCTTCTTTCAGTTTCGGATCAAACATCAAGTTCCTCCATTTAACAACACGGATTGCATATTTATATATTTTACCCTATTTGGGCGAAGATTGCAACAGACATCGCAGCATTTGAGCTCCATCCAGCGGTGGGACAGGCAGAAGGTTGAACGCCCCGGTGAGCAGATTGGCCGCAAGGAACGCACTGCCCCGGATGGTCGCACACTGCTCCATCCTCATTGCCCAGATGGCGGCCAAGAGGCCATTCGTGCCCGGCCCGGCGGCAGCGAGCAGAAAGGTCTGCCCCCGGGTGAGGGTCTGACCCCATGTCCGCATACAGAAACCGGTCATGGTCACTTCGATGACGGGAAAGCGCCGGAACAGGAGCAGATAGACGAGGATATGACCCATTTCGTGGAGGACGGCGGCGCACAGACCGATGCGCAGGAAGCCGCTGGCGTCGAACCAGAGCAGCAGATACAGCGCCCCGCAGAGCAGCAGCGGGTCACGGAACACCAGCGGCCCCAGCCGGACGAGCCGCCTCATGGCAGGCCCAGCAGAGCCCCCGCATCATAGCGGACGCCCTGTTCCAGAAGCTCAAAATGAAGGTGCGCCCCGGTGGAGCGGCCCGTCTCCCCCGCTGTCCCCAGCGGCTGACCCGCCTGCACCACCTCTCCGGCCCGAACGAAGAGGTATTGCAGATGGGCGTAAAGCGTCTCCTGCCCGCCGCCGTGGCTCAGGCGGAGGTAGTTGCCGTAGGCGCGCTCCGCCGGGCGGCAGTGACGACGCCATCCATCGCGGCCAGCACCAGCGTACCTTCCGAACAGGCGAGGTCCGTGCCGCGATGGAACGCCTCTTCGCCGGTGATGGGGTCGGTGCGCCAGCCGTAGGCGTCCGAGACCCGCCATGCCGTCGTACCCAGCGGGAAGCAGGCCATCTGCGCGGGTCTCACCCGTTTCAGCGAACATCCCTCGGGCGCGGCTTTTGCGGCACAGGCCCGCAGAGCGGCCACGCAGAACAGGACAGCGCAGAACACCGCAAAAATCACCCATCCCTTTGTTTTATGCTGTCTTGTCCCCATCGGCGTCCCTCCTGTTTCCTGTACTGTATGCGGCAGGACAATATAAAATGCCGCCGGCCTTGCGGGCCAGCGGCATCGGGGATCATTTCAGGAAGCGCTCGAGCAGGCGGCCCAGCAGACCGGTGCGTCGGGGGCGGCTCTCGGTGACGACGATGGGCATCGGGGCGGGAGCGGCCTTTTCCGGCTGTGCTGGCTGCTCTTCCGGCTCTGCGGGTCTTGCGGGCTGAGGTGCCGCCTTTGCCGGTGCGGCAGGCTTTCCGGAGCCTTGACAGGCTGGGGCTTCGGCGTCTCAGCGACAGAAGCCGGTGCAGGCGCTTTGTCGCGGGCCGTCCAGTCGTCGCGGAGAAGGTCGTACATCCCCATCTGGCTGTTCACCAGCGGCTCGCCGGGGGCGGGCTTGACTTTCTGGTAGCTGCCGTCCGGCTGCATCTCGCGGGCGTTGACGTTGTCGCTGAGCTGGAGGCGGAGGATGCTGTCCAGCTTCTCCTTCAGGACGGGGTCTTCCACCCGGACGCCGACTTCCACGCGGCACTCGGTGTTGCGGGTGAGAAAGTCGCCGGATGCGATATAGATGCGGGTGTTGACGCCGTCATAGAAGCTGTAGATTCGGCCATGCTCGAGGTAGCGGCCCACGAGGCTGCGGATGTGGAGGTTTTCGGTCTTGCCCGGCACACCGGCGCGGACACAGCAGATGCCGCGGACGATCATGTCGATGCGGACACCGGCACAGCTGGCTTCCTCGAGCTTGAGGATAATATCTCTATCGGAGATGGAGTTGTTCTTCAAAACCATGGAAGCCGGGCGGCCCAGACGGCAGCGTTGATGACCCGGTCCATCTCATCCAGCAGCACGCTCTTGAAGCGGAGGGGTGCCACCAGCATCTTTTCGCTCTCTTCCGTCAGCTTCTGCACGGCAAGGTTCTGGAAGACGTTGGACGCTTCCTCGCCGATGCCGAGGTCGGCGGTGATGAAGGAGTAGTCGGTATAGAGCTCACTGGTCTTCTCGTTGTAGTTGCCGGTGCCGATCTGGGTGATGTAGGAGTAGCCGTGGGCGCTCTTTTTGGTGATGAGAGTCAGCTTGGAGTGGACTTTGTAGTCATCAAAGCCATAGATGACCGTGCATCCGGCCTCTTCGAGGTGCTTCGACCAGTCGATGTTGTTCTGTTCGTCAAAGCGGGCGCGCAGTTCCACCAGCGCCACGACTTCCTTGCCGTTCTCGGCGGCTTCCACGAGGCCTGTACGATTTGAGATTCACGGGCCATGCGGTAGAGCGTCATCTTGATGGAGATGACGTCGGGGTCCTGCGCGGCCTTTTTCAGCATCGCAATAAAGGGGCGGATGGACTGGTACGGGTAGCTCAACAGCACATCGTGCTTTTCCACCTCGGCGGCAAGGTCGTAGTCCTGCGGGGGCAGCATAGGCCGGGCAGGCGTATAGAACAGCTCGGGGTGGCCGTCGGACTCCATGCGGGAGGTGAGCTTGTAGAAGAAGCTCAGGTCAAGAGGGCTCTTCTGGACGAAGACCCGCTTGTGGGTCAGCTCGAGGCGGCTGCAGAGCAGCTGAGCGACCTGCGGTGCGGCGGGGATGACCTGCAGACGGACGGCGGCCAGCTTGCGGCGGCGCTTGAGCAGATCGGCCATGATCTCGCGGTAGTCGATGTCATGGTCCATCATGCCCTCTTTCACGTCGATGTCGGCGTTGCGGGTGACCCGGAAGAGGCACTTTTCCTGCACGTTCTCCTTGCCGAAGATGAGGGCCGCATAATGGAGCACCAGCTCCTCCGTCAGGGCAAAGCAGGTCTCATTGTCCTTCCGGACGAAATGCATCCGCTCCATCTGGCTTGAGATGGGTACGATGCCGAGGGTGTGCTCCGAGGTGTGTTTTTCGTGAAGGAGGACGCCAAGATAGATCTCCTTATTGCGCAGGAACGGGAACGGGTGGCGGCTGTCCACGATCTGGGGGCTGAGGATGGGGAAAAGCTCGCTCTGGAAATACTTTTTCCAGAAGTGCTCGTCCTCTTTGCTCAGCTTGTCGAAATCCACCTTGCGGTAGCCGCAGGCGGCCAGATTTTCCAGCGATTTGGCGTAGTATTTGTCGCAGTCCTCCTGGAGCTGAGCGGTCTTGGGCATGATGGCGGCAAGCTGCTCTTCCGCCGTCATGTTCGTCTTGTTTTCCCGCTTTTCCTTCTTGCCGCGCATGAGGTTGGCGCGCTCCTGAAGCGAGCGACGCGCACCATGAAGAACTCGTCCAGATTGGAGCCGTAGATGGCCAGAAACTTGAGCTGTTCGGCCAGCGGGACATTTTTATCCTTGCCCAGCACCAGCACGCGGCGGTTGAAGTCCAGCCAGCTCAATTCCCGGTTGATAAAAATGCTCTCTTCACTCATGATAACTCCTTTTTCCCGAGAAGGTCTCCCCTCTCAGCTCACATAGGCGAGGCCCTGCCATTCGTCTATCATATCCTGTGTAACGCCCGGCACCTGTGCCACCTCATCGAGGCTCTGGAACCGGCCATGGGCAAGACGATATTCCAGAACGGCTCTCGCCTTCTTCTCCCCGAGGCCGGGCAGTGTGGTCATGGCGTCCACCCCGGCGGTGTTGAGGTCCACACGGAAGGACTCCCGCAGAGGCTCGACTGCCGCTGACGAAGCCTGCGCCGGGGATGGCGGCACGGCATACCAGAACGCCAGACTGACAATGCAGACCGCCGCTGCTGCCGCCAGTGCCAGAAAGCGGCGTTCGCGGGGTGTGAACATAGTTTCCTTCATTGTACTCGAAATCCTTCCAAAAAGAAAGTCTCCTGCGGAAAATTTGCAGGAGACTTTACACAATTTTTACGATGCGGCTTCGGCACTTCGCACAAGGCCATAGAAAAACTCTGCGGCGGCGCCGGTGTCATGGTCGGTCAGGGTCGTCTGGCCGGCGGCAAGGCGCAGCTCCACCGGGGCATCAGCCGGAACGACGCTCTGCCTGACCTGACGGACCAGCTCGAGCATCTGGCTGCACCCGGCGGCGACGGTGAGCTGGTCAGCCGTGCAGTTGACGGGCAGGCAGACTGCGCCCAGCATCGCTTCCGCTGAGACGGCACCCGGTGTCAGCACCATGACGTCCATACCGGTGCGCTCCGAGCGCAGCATGGCGGCATTGTCCCCCAGTGCCTTTTCCAGCAGGGCCTGAATGGGCAGCTGCTGACGGTCCTGATAGAGCAGGATGCGCAGCACGTCCTCACCCTTGACGTCGGCGGGACTGCACAGCGTAAAGGGGGTGAACTCCCGGCGCAGATGGCGCTCGAGGGCGGTGCTCATCCGCAGCACACGTAGAGCCGTCGGCCATCTGCAGCGCGATGCCGAGGCCCACAGCTGCGGGCAGTTTTTTGAAGATAGACTCCTCACAGCCCGCGAAGCTGCACAGCGGCTG
>ENA-OQEX01000482-OQEX01000482.1-human-gut-metagenome-genome-assembly--contig:-NODE-482-length-21129-cov-2.203124_pt1 | contig 21129 bp, 36 predicted proteins | sample MGYA00242802_ERZ504649 | MGnify/ENA primary metagenome ERZ504649 (study PRJEB26092, sample SAMD00036194) | human gut metagenome | host: Homo sapiens | study: EMG produced TPA metagenomics assembly of...
CTTTTTTCTCCTTGCGCTTGGAGGGTTCTTTCTGTGGAGCAGAGGCTGTAGTTTCCTCCGGCTGCTGTTGCGTGCTTTCCTTCTCGGGCTCTGCGTTCGGTGTCGTATTCATCCGTCCATCCGTCCTTTCCTGCTTTTGTCGTCATGTTGCGGGCCGCGCTATTGCGCTCCCGGTCCGGTATCCGACCCATCCTCGCCCAACGCTTCGCCGAGCAGACGGCCGACCAGCTTGGTCAGATATTCTACATTCGGGATCAGCTTCGCATAATCGATGCGCGTTGGGCCGATGATCCCCAATGCGCCTCCGCGCCCGCCAGAAATCGTGTAGCGCGCAATAATCAAGCTGGAATTTTTCAACTCCTCAAACGGCGTTTCACGCCCAATAATTACCCGCAACGGGCCCGATGAGGTGGCAAGCAGCTGGCTCATCGGCTCGCCCCTGCCCAAAAATTCGAGCAATTCAAAGGCGTTTTCCTCAAATTCGCGGTGGTGGAGAAGGTTGTTCTGCCCTTCCAGAAGAATCTCCTCTTTCGCCGCATCCCATGCCAGCTCTGACAGGGCAATCAGAATCTGCTGCATCAGGCGGGCATTATCCCCCAATAGGGGCGTCAGCCGTTTAATCAGCACGAGGTTGATCTCCGCCACCGGGCGGCCAAGGAAGGTGTGCTCCGTAACCGCATAAAAGGTTTCAATTAGCTCTGGGGTGACTGGCTCCGGCAGGCGGCAGCCCCGGCTGCGCACCACACCGTTGGATGTGACCAACACAAGCATAATCGTGCGCCCACCCATTGGAAGCAAATCCACCTTGCGGATCATGGCCGACTCATCCGCCGGCGTAGTGGATACCGCCGCGCAGTTTGTAATTTCGGCAAGCAGCTCGCCCGCCTGCTCCAAAATCTGCTCTGGATCGCCGGAATGGACAACCATGCTCTCCTCCAGCGCATGGCGCTGCTTCACGCCAAGCGCTCGGCAGCTCATCAAATGATCCACATAATACCGATACCCCAGGTGCGAAGGCACGCGCCCCGCCGAGGTATGCGGCTGCTCAATCAGCCCCAGCTCCGCGAGCGCTGCCATCTCATTGCGGATGGTCGCCGAGGAGATCGACAATTCAAACAAATTGCACAGGGCTTTTGATCCGACCGGCTCACCGGAAGCAATGAACTGCTCGACAATCGCCGCTAAGATGCGCTGCCTGCGTTCACTCAATTCCATGCCGGTCACCTCCTGATTCTCCTGAACGGTAAAATTCACAACCGGATTTTCCGGATTGTTAGCACTCAAACATTATGAGTGCTAACTACCATATACTATACATCGCCCCCTCCGCCTTGTCAACATTCCAATTATGAACACTTTGTAAAACCTTTACGGGGCAGCGTTCACAATCGAGCAGTAAGCGCGCAGCGCCAATGATAAAAAAACAGGGGAGGTCAACCGCGCTCCACGATTGTAGAAAATCACCGGAACGGATTGTAAAAACCAGCAAAACATATTATAATATTCCCACATTGTTCCTGCTTATGACCCGCCTTTTCGGCCGGTAGAGCGGCATTGTTCTTTCCCTCCCGTGCCAGCCGATGGGGCGAGTGATTTTGCGCGCGAGGCCTATACACACGCCGATATGCCTATGGGAAAATCGAAAAAAAGCACCTGCTGCTGCGTAGTAACCGTTAACCAGTCCCCTATAACCCTCGATTCCTACGCGCTCGGCCATTTCAGCAACTTTATCCGGCCCGGCGCATAGCGGGCGGCTTTTCAGCCTCCCAATTGTTTGCCGTTTTAGAAGGGTGTGCGGCATACGCCGTCTCCTCTTTCTGGAATATAGAGAAGCTTGTGCCCGAAACAGGGCGCGACGCACAGAAAGGACATGGATCATACAATGAACGAACTGGAAATCAAGGATCAAATTTGCGACGTCTGCCACAAGATGTGGCAGCTCGGCTGGGTGGCCGCCAACGACGGCAACGTCTCCGTAAAGCTTGGGGACGGCACCTATTTCGCCACGCCCACCGGCATCAGCAAAAGCTTCATCACGCCGGAAAAGATCGTTCGCATCGACGACAAGGGCGAAGTTCTCGAAGGAAGGAGGGCTATCGCCCTTCTTCTGAGATTAAAATGCACCTGCGCTGCTATCAGGAGCGCGCGGATGTAGGCGCTGTGGTGCATGCCCATCCCCCCACGGCAACCGGCTTCGCCGTAGCTCATCTCGATATGGACCGTTATAATATGATTGAAACTGTGCTAACGCTCGGCAGTGTTCCCGTCACGCCCTACGGCACGCCATCCACCTACGAAGTTCCTGAGGCAATCGCGCCCTATTTGCAGGAGCACGACGCGCTGCTGCTGATGAATCACGGAGCGCTCACAGTCGGCTGCGATCTCATCACCGCCTACTACCGCATGGAAACGCTTGAGCTCAACGCAAAAATCAGCCTGGTCGCACACCTGCTCGGCGGCGAGCGGGAGATTTCCCATGAGAATATCGACCGGCTCTGCTCTATGCGAGAAGGCTATGGCATCACGGGCAAACACCCGGGCTTTAAGCATTACCGCGAAGAGAAATGACGACAAGCGCTAGCCTTCCAACAACAGGCGTTAGAAAGAATGACTGCATCAATGAGTCAACGAGAAAGGAACGATCGCTATGCTGAAAGGAATCCCCAGCATCCTCTCGCCGGAGCTTTTAAAAATTCTGATGGAGATGGGCCACGGCGATGAAATCGTCATCGGCGATGGCAATTTCCCCGCAGCAAGCAATGCGCAACGCCTCGTCCGCTGTGATGGGCACGCGGTGCCCGAGCTGCTCGACGCTATGCTCCAGCTCATGCCGCTGGATACCTATGTTGACGCGCCTGTCGCGCTCATGGAAACCACACAGGGCGATCCCCGCCCGGTCATTTGGGATGAATACCGGGAGATTGTTATGAAACATCAAAAAATGTAAAACCCGAACTTGTCGAGCGCTTCGCCTTCTATGAGCGGGCCAAAAAGGCCTATGCAATCATCGCCACCGGCGAAACGGCCCTATATGCCAATATCATCCTCAAAAAAGGCGTTGTAACCGAATAACAGGAGGGGTTTACGTTGGAGCATCCATCACGCGCGCTTGCCTTTGATTTCGGCGCATCGAGTGGGCGCGCCATTCTCGGCACGTTCGATGGGGAAACCATCCGCATAGAGGAAGTGCACCGTTTCTCAAACGACCCGGTGGCCATCCGCGGCACCCTCTATTGGGATGTGCTGCGCCAGTATTATGAAATCAAGCAGGGTCTGCTCAAAGCAAAGCAGCACGGTGGCTTTGACACCGTTGCCGTTGATACCTGGGGCGTGGATTTCGGCCTGCTCGACGAAGGCGGTTATCTGCTGGACAATCCCGTGCACTATCGCGACCAGCGCACAAAAGGGCTGGTGGAGGAGAGCTTCAAAAGCATTCCGCAGGAGGAGTTCTATCAGCTGACTGGCATCCAATTGATGGAGCTTAACACCGTTTTTCAGCTCATGGCGCTGAAACGACAGCGCCCCGCGCTGCTCGAGCGGGCAAAAACGCTGCTGTTCATGCCGGATTTATTCAACTATTTACTCACAGGCAAAAAGCAAACGGAGTTCACCATTGCCTCCACTTCACAGCTGCTGGACGCACAGACGGGCGGTTGGTCGGAAGAGGTGCTGCTTCGCCTTGGAATCCCCAAAAATATTTTGACGCCGATCGTTCTGCCGGGAAGCCTGTCGGGCCACTGGAACAGTCGATCTGTGAGGAGCTGGGGCTGCCCCCTGCGCAGGTGGTCACGGTCGCTTCGCACGATACGCAGAGCGCCGTTGCTGCCGTTCCCACACAGGAGAAGGATTTCCTCTTCATCAGCTGCGGCACATGGTCGCTGTTTGGCACAGAGCTGGAGGCTCCGCTCATCAATGAAGCCTCCGCCGCTATGAACATCACCAATGAGCGCGGCGTGGAAGGCACAACAACATTTTTGAAAAACATCATCGGCCTGTGGCTCATTCAGGAAAGCCGCCGCCAATGGCAGCGGGAAGGGCAGGATTATAGCTTCGCGCAGCTTGAGAAGCTAGCGCTTGCGGCAAAGCCTTTCCAGTGCTTCATTGATCCGGACGCGCCAGAATTCGTCCCGCAGCGACCTGCCGGGCCGGGTGCGGGAATTCTGTGAAAAAACGGGGCAGTATGTCCCGCAGACGGTTGGCGAAGTCATGCGCTGCATCTATGAGAGCCTCGCGCTCAAATACCGCCTGACCTTTGAGGCGATCCGGAACTGCACCGGCAAGGCCTACAGGCAGATCCATGTCCTCGGCGGCGGCACGAAGGATGGCCTTCTCTGCCAAATGACGGCCAATTCCTGTGGTGTGCCAGTGCTCGCAGGCCCCATTGAGGCAACGGTGCTCGGCAATCTGGCCGTGCAGTTTATCGCAAGCGGAGCGATTGAAAGCATCCGGCAGGCGCGCAAAATTATTGCACAGAGTGAAACGGTTACCCCCTATGCGCCAAAAGATACCCAAAGCTGGAATGCAGCTTATGATCAATTTCAACATTATATTGTCACTTGAAAGGAAGATGCTGAATATGGCAAAGCCAACAATTGGAATCCGACCGATCATTGACGGCCGTTGGGGCGGCGTGCGTGAAAGCCTGGAGGCAAAACCATGGCAATGGCGCAGGCCGCGAAAGCGCTGATTGAAGCGAATGTGTTCTATACGGATGGCACGCCTGTTGAATGCGTCGTCTCCCCCTGTACAATCGGCGGAGGCGCAGAGGCGGCAAAGTGCGCGGAGTTCTTCGCAACGCAGAATGTATGCGCAACGCTCTCCGTCACTCCCTGCTGGTGCTACGGCAGTGAGACGATGGATCTTGACCCATTGACTGTTAAGGCCATTTGGGGCTTTAACGGCACGGAGCGCCCGGGCGCGGTCTATCTCGCGGCGGCTATGGCTGCCCATGCGCAGCGTGGCCTGCCGGCCTTCTCAATCTATGGTCACGATGTGCAGGATGCGAATGATAACACCATTCCCCCCGACGTAGCGGAAAAAATCCTGCGCTTCGCCCGCTGTGCCGCGGCGGTCGGCCAAATGCGCAATAAGGCTTATGTCGGCATCGGCGCGGTCGCTATGGGTATCGCCGGATCTAACTGTGATGCGCAGTTTTTGCAGGAATATCTCGGCATCCGCGCAGAGTGGGTGGATATGTCCGAGGTGCAGCGCCGCTATCAGCTCGATATCTACGATAAGGAAGAGTTTGAACAGGCCTATGCCTGGACGCGCGCGCACTGCAAGGAGGGCTTTGATAAAAACGCCAATCCGCATGACCGTGAGCGCAAGGAATATGAGTGGGATTTCGTCGTGAAGATGACGCTTATCTGCCGTGATATCCTGCTGGGCAATGAGAAGCTCAACAACATTGGCCGTCACGAAGAGGCGCTTGGCCGCAACGCGATCCTCGGCGGCTTCCAAGGCCAGCGCATGTGGACGGATTTTATGCCCAACGGCGATTTCACTGAGGCAATTCTCAATTCCAGCTTCGATTGGAACGGCAAAAAGGAGCCGATCACCTTCGCAACCGAAAACGACGGCTTAAACGGCCTTGCCATGCTCTTTGGCAAGCTCCTCACCGGCACAGCAAGCATATTCGCAGATGTGCGCACTTATTGGAGCCCGGAGGCGGTCAAGCGCGTTACGGGCAAAACACCGGAAGGCCCGGCGGCATCGGGCTTTATCCACCTCATCAACTCCGGCGCGGCGGCGCTTGACGCCACCGGCGTCTGCAAAAATGAAGCAGGTACAAACCTGATGAAAAAGTGGTGGGATGTGACGGACGCGGATATTGAAGCCATGACCGCGGCCACCGACTGGTGCCCGGCAGACCTCGGCTATTTCCGCGGCGGCGGCTTCTCCTCCCACTTCAAAACGCAGGCTGAAATGCCGGTGACGATGATCCGCCTTAACCTCATCAAGGGCATTGGCCCAGTCCTCCAGCTCGCGGAGGGCTACACGGTCACCCTGCCCGATGAAATCCATACCGTTCTCGATCAGCGCACCGATCCAACCTGGCCGACAACTTGGTTCGTTCCCCGCCTGACCGGCGAAGGCGCCTTCAAGGACGTCTATTCCGTCATGGCAAATTGGGGTGCAAACCATGGCTCCCTGACCTACGGCCACATCGGCCAAGATCTGATTACCCTTGCGAGCATGCTGCGCATTCCAGTGGCGCTGCACAATGTATCGGATGATGAACTCTACCGCCCGCACGCCTGGTCCGCTTTCGGCACGAAAGAGCCGGAGAGTGCGGATTACAGGGCCTGCGCAACCTACGGCCCGCTCTACCGTTAATGCCCAAAGTATAAATGAAAAGGGGCAGCCCAACAGGATGATTGGGCTGCCCTTTGTTGTTTTTATTTTTTGCAAAGTTTACTTGACAAATTATGCAAAGCAAGCTATACTAAATTTGCAAAGTTAGCTTGACAAATCAAGAAAGGTGGTGCGGGATGGAGAATCATATCGCCGCCTTGCGCAAGCAGCGAAGGCTTTCGCAGGAGGAGCTGGCGCAGGCGGTCGGCGTATCGCGGCAGACGATCACCTCCCTGGAAGTGGGCAAATACACCGCGTCGCTACCGCTCGCGTTCAAGCTGGCGCGCTATTTTGGATGCTCGATTGAGGACCTGTTTCTGTTTGAGGAGGAATAACCGTTGAACGAGACGAACAAATTCAGCAAATACAAAAAACAATGATGCGCAGGGAATCCTCGTCTGGATTCCTACCTTGCTTTCCGCTGCGAGCTTTCTGCTGTTCCGCTTCCAGTGGAGCCCGCTGGTGCAAAGCCAGCTAACCGATTTTATGCTGGGGTTTCAGGATGGCATGGTGCTGGCGCTGCTGGTGTGCAGCCTGCTGGCGCTGATCTCCACGCTCCTCACCTGCCGCAATCCTGAGAAGCTCCAAAAGGCCTATGTGGAAGAAACGGATGAGCGCACACAGCTTATTAGCCGAAAGGCGTTTTCCGCGGTCGGTTGGGCGCTGTTTTTCGTGCTGCCACCCGCTGTTTTGACGGCAAGTTTTTTGAGCCCTGCGGTTTTTTTTACACTGTTGGCTGTAATGCTCTTTTTTGTTGCCGTCTTATGATTGCTTTTATCTATTATAAGCGCAAGCTTAATCCAGGTTTTAACAGAAACGCTTGACGGCTGCTGACAAAACCCGTATACTGAATCCGTTGAATGGATCTTCTGTTAAAAAACAGGGTAGGGGCGGCATGCCGCCCGGTGAAAGGAGTGGTTTCATGCGGCTGACAGCCGAGAACATTACCAAGAGCTTCGGTGCAAAGCAGGTGCTCAAGGGAATTGATCTAAGCGTGGAGAGCGGGCGCGCGCTCGGCTTGCTCGGGCGAAACGGAGCGGGCAAAACAACCATGATCCGAATCGTCATGCAAGTTTTTCAGGCGGACAGCGGGCGTGTGCTGATCGATGGGAAACCGATGGACGTAAACAGGGTTCGGATCGGCTATCTGCCGGAGGAGCGCGGGTTGTATCCCAAAAAGCTCATCATGGAGCAGCTGCTCTATTTGCAGCGCTGCAAGGGGTTCCGGCCAGACAGGCCAAAAAGGACGCGCTGCGCCTGCTCGATCGCCTTGGCATGAGCGAATATGCAACAAGCGGCTCGATACGCTCTCAAAGGGCAACCAGCAGAAAATTCAGCTTGTGGCAACGCTCATCTGTGATCCGCAGATCGTGATCCTCGACGAGCCGTTTTCTGGCCTCGACCTGTGAACGCGATGCTGCTGGAGGATCTGGTGAAGGAGTGCATCCAACAGGGGAAGATCGTGTTTTTCTCCAGCCATCAGATGAACTATGTGGAAGAATTCTGCAACGAAATTGCAATCCTCAATCAGGGTAAAATCGTGCTTTCCGGCAATATTCGAGACATCAAGCGCGGCTATGAACGAAACCGCCTGCTTGTTTCCACCCGCCAAACGGAAGCGATCCGGCAATGGGCGGCCTCGCTGCCCACAGAATTGATAAAACAAGTGGATGATAAAGACGGTGACCTGCTGATTACCCTCGCCGCCGTCGATCAAAAGGACGCCTTTTTGACCGCGCTAACCGGCCAAGGTTTTGATCTCGATGGATTCCAGGTTTATGAGCCTTCGCTCAACGATATCTTTGTCAGCTATACGGAGGGAGCGGTATGAAGCAGTTTTTAACGGTATTCCGGTTTGAATTCAAAAACTATGCGAAAAACAAAGTGTTTATCGCCATCACGCTGCTCGCCATCCTCCTGCTCGGCGGCGTGCTCTTCTTTCCGCGTCTGAAGGAAGCGTTCAGCTCTGACACACAGGTGGAAGAGCCAGGCCAGGCCAAGGAGATCGTCGCCCTAGCGGATGCATCCGGCGCCAACGCGCAGGAAAGCCTCGCCTTTTTCTCCGCAGCCCTGCCACAATACGAGTGGCAACTGACCGATGCGGATACAGACGCGCTCAAGGCAAAGGTAGAGGACGGTGCCTACCGCTTTGCCCTGTTGTTGCAGGCTCCCCTGAAATATCAATATATCGTGGGTAACATCAGCATGACGGATACAGTATCCTACACGCTCGACGAGCTCATCGTGAGCAAATACCGGGCGGATACCATGCAGAAGCTCGGCCTAAGCGCTGAGCAGTCGCAGCAGCTTCTCTCCGCTCAGGCGCAGGGCGAAACGATTACCACCGGCAAGGATCAGATGAAAAGCTATTTCTACACCTTCATCCTGATGTTTGCCCTGTATATGACAATCTTGATGTACGGCCAGTTTGTTGCGCAGAGTGTTGTCACAGAAAAGAGTTCTAAGGCTATGGAACTGCTCATCACCTCTGCGAAACCCAGCAGCCTGATGTTTGGCAAGGTGGTCGGCACAGGGCTTGCAGGGCTTGTGCAGCTCGTGCTAATCGTAGGCTCGGCGTTTGTATTCTTCAATTTGAATAAAAGCTATTGGGATAGCGGCTCTGTGATCACCTCCCTATTCGACATGCCGCTGGAGCTGGTTCTCTACACAATCCTGTTCTTTGTCACCGGTTATTTCCTCTATGCATTCCTATTCGGCGCGCTCGCATCCCTCGCCAGCCGTATGGAGGATACCAACACGCTCGTTATGCCGGTTGTGATGCTCTTTGTCGCTTCTTTTATGGCGACGATCTTTTCCATGGTCGGCGGCAAGGTAGATAGCGTATTGATGAAGGTCCTCTCCTTTGTGCCCTTCACATCACCTATGGCGATGTTCGCCCGGATTGCGATGAGCGAGGTGCCTCCCATTCAGATCCTCCTTTCCATCTTGATTTTGTTTGCCTCCATCGTTGGCATCGGCTTCCTCGCGGCAGGCATTTACCGCGTGGGCGTGCTGATGTATGGCAAGCCGCCGAAATTCAAGGAGCTCGTGCGCATCCTGCGCGGCTCGAAAGCCTAACGTGATTTCGCGCCATATTACAAGATCCGGCCTTCCGCCTGTGCAGAAGACCGGATCTTATTTCATTTCAGAGGCAGCTATGCCCTTTTTCAACGTTACTGCAACAAGCTCTGGAAAATTATGCAGCCTCAAGGGAAACAGGCTGTTGCCCAAGCCGCGGCTAACAATCATCGTCGTCGCCTCCATGGTATACAGCCCTGCCGTGTACTTTGGGAAAACACCCTGGCCAGGCGCATACAACCCACCGACGCCGGGCAGACGGAACTGGCCGCCGTGCGCATGCCCGCAAAACACCAGATCTACGCCCGCCTGCGCATATGTAGCAAAGCGCTCTGGATGATGCGCCAGAAGGATCCGAAAGCCCTCCTTACCTTCCAGCAGCCTGCCGAGCGCTGGGAGCAAAACCTCCTGCCCATCTCTCCGGCTTTCCGCCGGTTGCACGTTTCATCGGATACGCCTGCCAATAGGATTGATTCATTGCCCCGTGTGAGCGTTTCACAGCGGTCATCTAAAACAACAACATTCGCTTTTGCAAGGAAGCGCTTAACATCCTCCGCTTGACCGGACCAATTTTCATGGTTGCCCGTCACGAAATAAACCGGCGCGATCTCGACCGCACCTTGAATAAATGCAGCGGCAGGCTGACCACCCTTGCGCCGCCGATCGATTAAATCCCCCGTCATGACAATACAATCCGGTTTTGCCGCCCGCAGCGCGGAAAGCAGCCGCTCTTGGCGGGGGCCAAACCGTTTATCGTGCAAATCCGCTACCTGTACGATGCGGAATCCATCAAAAGCCGCCGGTAGCTTATCATCCTGATAAAAGAGCTGTGTTGTCCCCAAATCATTATTCTCCAAGTACCATGCAGCCCCTACAGCGGCTGTAAGGAACCCCGCAGCAAGGCAGGTAAGCACTTTCTCTTTTTCTTCACTTTTTCCCCTCCTATGCTTTTCGGTATTGCACGCTTCCTTCTTTGATGGTGACAAGCACTTCAATTTTTCCAATTTCATTTGCCGGCACCTTTAGCGGATTTGCACTTAAAACAACAAGATCAGCCGTTTCCCCACTTGAATAGAGCCTTTTTCTTTCTCTTCAAAATATTGATAGGCTGCGTTCACCGTTACGCCGCGCAGAGCCTCCAGCGGAGAGATACATTCCTCCCGACCTAGCACGGCTCCGGTTTCCGTCGAGCGGGTAACGGCACACTGCACGGTACGCAGCATATCCGGCGGCAAAACCGGCGTATCTTGATGAAACGTATACGGAAGATCCAGCCCGAGCGCGGTACGCGCCGCTGATGGCATAAGCGCGCTTCCCAAGCTGCTTGCGGTGCACATCACCCCAGTAATATGTGTGCGCAATAAAGAAGGATGGGATCATATGCAGTTTTTTCATCCGTTCCAGCTGATCCCGGCGCACCGTTTGCGCATGGATCATCACAGGGCGCAGGCTGGAGCCTCTGGGCGAAACGCCATCACCTGCTCATAACAGGCAATCAACTGCTCGGCCGCCGCATCGCCGTTGCAGTGGGCCAAAAGCTGCACGCCATCCCGCAGAGCTGTTTCGATGAACTGCATTACCTGTGCATTGGAATAGACCGGGTATCCACAATAACCATCCGGCGCATCTTCATAAGGCTCGCTCATCCAGGCTGTGCGCCCCTGCGGGGAGCCGTCCAGAATAATCTTGTAGCCACCCAACCGGAAGTGATCTCGGTATCCTTTACAATATTCCGGGTGCTCCTTCAGGAGGGTCGGGCTCTGCTTAAGATCTGCAAAGCCCACCGCATCCACATGCAACGGCGTATCACGCATCAGGTTAAAACCTTGCTCCTGTAAGAGACCGTCCTGCACGGTGGTCACGCCATATTTCAAATATTCCCGCTCTGCCTGCTGCAATAGGCTTTCTGCTCCTCCAGACCGGGCGCCGGCACAAGCGCGGCCAAGGCCATGAACGCCTTTTCCTCCAGATAGCCGCTTGGTTCGCGCGAGCCCTCAACACGGCCAATGTGTCCGCCCTCCGGATCCGGTGTGTCAGCGCGAATACCGGCCTTTTCCAACGCACGCTGATTCACCGCGCCCATATGACCGGATTTGTGCGTAATCATCACAGGGATCTCTGCGCTAACAGTATTAAGCAGCGCTTTATCGGGGTGCCGATGCTCAGCGAGCCGGTTGTGATCGTAGCCAAATCCAATGAGCCACGCGCCTTGGGGAGATCCCTCCGGTTCATAAAACCCAGCAGGATCTCCTTCATCTCCGCAAAACTTTGGCCTGCGATAAATCCGCTAGCGCCAGCGTGCTGGCATATGCGGTAATATGGCTGTGTGGGTCAATAAACGCAGGCATCAGCGTCCGCCCCTGTAAATCAAACGCCTCAACTCCGGGGCCGAAGGCGCCTCCAGCTGCTGCTTAGAGCCAACGGCACGAATGCGCCCGCTCTCCACCAAAATCGCCGGCGCGTAAAGCTGCGGCTCCATGGTTAAAATATCGCCATTATAATATAAAACGCCCGGCATTCCACCGTCTCCTTTGCAAAAAGAGTTCCTCATGCTGATAGTATGGCCACAAAATCCACTGCGTTACAATCTTTTTTCACCAGATCGCTTTACATAGATTAAATGCGGCATATCCTTGCCGCGATAGCGTTTGACTAGCTCGCCTTCCGCCCGCATCCCCAGCCGCTCTGCCACACGGCGGGAAGGTATGTTTTCCGGCCGGATCTCCGCAATTACCTCTGATGCATTCCTCTTGTAGAAGGCTTCGTCAAGCAACGCCTGCGCACCCTCTGTGGCGTAGCCCATGCCCCAACAATCCCGGCGGAGAAGATAGCCAAGGCCAAGCTTTCGCTCACCATCAAGCTCCTCCATCAAAAGGCCGAGCATGCCAATCAACTTGCCGGTCTCTGATGCCTGGGCCGCCCAATAACCGCACCCATCCTTTTGATAGCGCGCCTGGTTCGTTTCGATCCACCCCCGAATCTCCGCATCCGTAAACGCATGCTCCCAGGCATACATAACCAACGGATCTTGCAGAATTAGGCGCAACGCGCCCACATCCTCTTTCTCCAATTCCCGCAGCGTCAGGCGGCGGGTTTGCAGAATCAATTTCATTCGTATTCCTCTCCTGCGGCGCGGCTATCGCCCGGCCCCTCTTCAAAAAGCTGTGCAAGCATTCGCCCTGGATTTTCCAAAAAGCGGCGGGTCAGCAAGTAGTGCTCCGTTTGTTCATACGGCGTTTTTTCCATCCCATCCGGCGTTAAGACATAGATTTCAGCACCCGGATAGGCCATCAGGATGGGTGAATGCGTTGCAATGATAAACTGGGAGCGCTGCTCCGCCAGCTCATGCATCCGTGCAAGCAATGTCATCTGCCGAGCAGGAGAAAGCGCGGCTTCCGGCTCATCGAGGAGATACAGCCCTTCCCCGCCGAACCGGTTAAGCAACAGGGAGAGAAAACTCTCGCCATGCGATTGATGGTGTAGGGACACGCCCCCGTAGCTGTCGATCACGGGGCGGCCCAAGCCGCCGCCCGCATCCAGCCGATCGATCTCCGTCGCCACATTATAAAAGCTCTCCGCACGCAGGAAAAAGCCGTCGCGCGCCTGCGGCCCTTTGCAACCGACAGGGCATGGTAAAGAGGGGAATGCGTTTCATTGGTTGCAAAGTTGAAATTCTTCGTGCCGCCTTCGGCGTTAAAGCCGCAGTGCACAGCCAGCGCCTCTAGCAATGTGGACTTTCCCGTTCCATTTCCCCACAGAAAAAGGTGACGGGGCTGCGCAGCGTAATCTCCTTTAAATGGCGCACCACGGGCAGTGCCCAAACATAGCTTTTCTCCGCTTCGCAATCTTCTTTAAGCATAATCCGTTTTAAATAAAGCTCATTCATCTCGGTCATCCTCCGAGGGGGCGGCGCCATCGCTTGATTGTTTCTTTCGCACGCCCGCAGGGCGCTCACAGTAGGGCGGGCTGCCCTTTTCTAGATGATAGGCGCGGCAAGCTTCGCAATCCCCGAAACGCGCGCATTTTTCCGCTTGCACGGGCAAAAAAGAGCCTATTCTTCAAATCAATTGGTTTCACAGTTCGCCTCTTTTTCTGCTGTTTTCGGCGCCGTCATGTGCGCATGCTCTGCACTCAGCTCTGCAAACAGCCGTTCCAACACCCAGCCACGGTTTGTCGGCGTAACCACTGCTTGATCGCCTCCCGGCCCACGCGCGCATCACGCAAGGCACGCAAAACCGCCTGCTGCTTTTGGGCGGCAACGCCGCTGAATACAATCACCTGCCCCGGATAAGGCGCCTGCTTTCCCGCCACGGGCGGCTCTCCGGCCAAAAAGGAGGCCACCGTTTGCCCCAGCGCCTCTTCGGGAAGGCTGCAAGCTCAATATGATGTTGAGAAAGAAGTTCGCGCAGTACCGCTCCCTCCTGCTGCGTCTCCTTAAAGTGATAGAGCACAGCTATTTCCGGCTGCGATGGGATCACTCGCGCTTTCATCATCGCTCCTCCTTTGATAGGGTCATTTGTCGTTTTCCTCAAATCCAATCAGCCGCATCGACCGCTATGCGGTTAATCCGGCTAATCCGAAAGGGTTATAGATCAATTCTATCATCCTTTCCCCTTTGCGTAAAGGAGGAGGCTTATGGCTTTTCTTTATTATGCTCCTGAAATGCACTCAAATGCAGTGCAAAAATCCCGCCCCGCATAAAAATCAGGCAGGATTGCATCAGTGTACAGGCGGCGCTGTCGTGCTCCATGCCGGAAGGAAAGTCCGTATTTTGGCGCAGACCGCTATAGACGGGCCCTGATTTCGAAATATCGATACAGGTCGTAAATGTCCACCATGATAATTCTTAAAAGGATCTATTTGAGTAGGCTTTTTGATTCATCATACACGCAAAGCCTCTCCCTGCGAAAAATGACGTTGCCGCTCAGCGAAAGGCATTTTTCCAATGCTTCCAAGTTTCAAAGCTTGAAACTTTGCGACCCGTTTGAAGCTATTTTTTCATGTCCGCCAGCCCTTTATAGCAGAAACGATTCTATAAAAAACGGAGTTTGAATAATCCGTTTCCAGCACGGCGGCATGGGAGATCAACATCCGGTAGCAATATACGGCCACTAAGGCAACCAAAAACGCCGCTAAAAGCGCCATTTCTACCTTCCGATTCCGTGAGAAGGGCAGAAACTCCCGGAACACAACGTAAAGAAGCCCTGGGATCAGCACAAAAACCAATGGATGATACGCTGCCGCTGTCTGGAAATCCAGCCGCAGCAGTGCGGCACACGCCCGTGTCATACCGCAGCCAGGGCAGGATATACCCCAAAAACGCCGAATCGGGCACCCGCCCATCAGCGATACCAACGCAACAGCAACCGCAATCAGCAGCAGCCGAATCGCTACTTTTTCCCATTTTGTACACAACTGCAACCTGCCATTCCGTTTCGGCATACTGACTCCTAGCAATATGAATTTATTTCTAATTTGTATAAATGATCTATTTTTAGAATAACAGAAATCGTACAGCCCGTCAAGAATGATTGAATATCCATTTTTCAAATCGAATCAGTGCGCAGGGATTGCATCTGAAACGACTGTTATATTATAATAGATAAGTATTTTGTGTGCAGCGGCCACAGCGGCACCTTACGCATGGCGCCTCACCGGGCAACCATGGACTAGCAGTGAAAAAGGAGCAATGATTTTGTCGTTTTTACAGGATGCAGTCGCATTTACAAACCACTATCTCTGGGACTATCTGCTTTTATTTCTTTTATGCGGAACCGGCGTTTATTTCACCTTACGGCTGAGGTTTATCCAGGTTCTCCGTTTTGGCGAGAGCTTTCGCCGCACCTTTGGCGGAATCCGCCTGCGCGGTGCAAAGGCGGATGGCCAAGGGATGAGTTCCTTCCAATCCCTCGCTACGGCAGTCGCCGCTCAGGTTGGCACGGGCAATCTTGCGGGTGCGGCCACGGCGCTGATTGGCGGTGGACCAGGCGCAATTTTCTGGATGTGGCTGAGTGCCTTCTTCGGCATGGCGACAATTTTCGCAGAGGCGACCTCGCGCAAAAATTTAAAACCACCCGCGACGGCGAAGTAACCGGTGGACCAGCATACTATATCCGTGCAGCGTTCAAGGGCCGTTTGGGTAAAGTGCTTGCCGGTATTTTTCTGTGCTGGTGATTTGTGCGCTCGGCTTTATGGGAAATATGGTGCAGTCCAATTCTATCGGCGCTGCGTTTCGCAACGCCTTCGGCATTCCACCTCTCGTGGTCGGTGTGCTCGTTGCAGCAGCGGCCGGTTTTGTTTTTTGGGCGGCGTACAGCGTATTGCCAGCGTGACGGAAAAATCGTGCCCGTGATGGCGTTGTTCTATATCATTGGCGCATTTCTCATCATCGCCGTCAATTTCCGCCGAATCCCCGATGCTTTTGCCCAGATTTTCACCGGCGCTTTTTCCCCGCAGGCTCTCGCGGGCGGTGCAATGGGCATCACCGTGCAAAAGGCAATCCGCTTTGGCGTGGCGCGCGGCCTTTTTCCAATGAAGCAGGCATGGGCTCCACGCCTCATGCCCATGCGGTAGCAAGGTGAAGAATCCCTGCGATCAGGGCGTGGTGGCATGATGGGCGTTTTTATTGACACATTTGTCATCCTGACCTTAACTGCCCTCGTTGTGCTGGTAACCGGTGTGCTGCCGCGTGGTTATGCGGGGGAGTTGCAGGGCGTCGATCTAACTCAGGCAGGGTTTGAAACCATGTTTGGCCGCGGCGGTACGGTATTCATCGCTGTTTGTATGCTTTTCTTCGCGTTTTCCACCATCATCGGCTGGTATTTTTTTGGAGAGGTCAATATCCGTTCTCTTTTCGGAAAAAAGGGCGTGAAGGTCTATGCGCTGCTCGTATGTATCTTCGTGGCCGTAGGCTCCACGCTGAAGGTTGACCTTGTCTGGAGCCTTTCCGATACTTTTAACGGCTTAATGGTGATACCGAATCTCATTTCCCTGCTCTCCCTGAGCAACACCGTTTCGCGCTTATACCAGGCCTACAGGAGGCCAAAGCAAATTCAGGAGGCGTCCTGAGATGGGAGTTGTCGTGCATACGCTTCCCCCGGTTTATGATCAGAGCTCCCTTGTTTTAATCCTCGGCACAATGCCCTCTCCAAAATCTCGGGAATACGGTTTCTACTATTCCCATCCGCAAAACCGTTTCTGGCGCGTTCTTTCGACCCTTTTTCAAGAGCCCCTACCACAAAATAATGCGGAAAAGGAGGCGCTCGTGCGTTCGCATCACATTGCGCTTTGGGATGTGCTTGCCTCTTGCGAAATCCAGGCGCAGCGACGCAAGTATCCGCCGCCCCGTGGCAAACGATCTGCGGCCTATTTTTGAAACAGCGCCCATCCGCGCTGTGTTGACCACTGGGAAAAAGGCGACGCAGCTCTACCGCCGATTCTGCCTAGCGCAAACAGGGATGGGCAGCGTTTATTTGCCCTCCCCCAGCGCGGCGAACTGCCGCGGCTGTACGCTTGAAAGCCTGATCCAAAGTTATGCTGTAATTAAGCAATATGTTGATGATTAGGGATCTGATTACAGGATGAAAATCCGGGACATGATCGCCGGCAATCTCGGGCCGCTCGACGCGCTCTATCAGGAATTCTGGAACAAGGCGTCCAAGCCGGCTGCTATGCGCCGGCAGTTTCTTCGCCTGGCTGAAACAAATGCCCAATAGGATTTGTATGAATCGTTGAAAATAGGAGAATTTCGTTGAATACTCATGCTTTTTCCCATATAGTGAACCCTTTGCTAACGTGGTATCGGCAAAATGCGCGCCGTCTCCCATGGCGCGACGAACCCACACCCTATCGCGTGTGGATTTCAGAAATCATGCTGCAACAAACCCGCGTTGAGGCGGTTAAACCCTATTATGAGCGTTTTTTACAAACGCTCCCGGATGTGCGCACACTCGCAGAGGCAGATGAGGCCACCTATCTCAAGCTATGGGAGGGGCTTGGTTACTACAGCCGTGTGCGCAACCTACATAAAGCCGCTAACCTTGTAATGGAGCGTTATGGCGGCGAATTGCCCCGCAGCTATGAAGAATTGCTCACCCTGCCTGGAATCGGCCCATACACAGCCGGCGCGATTGCCTCGATTGCCTATGGAATTCCGGTGCCAGCGGTGGATGGGAACGTTCTGCGCGTTGCCACCCGCCTGATGGCCGATCCATCTAATATCAGCGACCCGAAAACCAAAAAGCGAATTGAGAACTGCCTCCAATTCATCCTTCCCCAGGAGGCTCCCGGCACGTTCAACCAGGCCATGATGGAGTTGGGCGCACAGTCTGCCTGCCAAATAGCGCGCCGCAATGCGAAGCCTGCCCGTTGCACAGCCTGTGTGCAGCGGGCGCACAGGGGAATCCCTGTGATTTCCTGTTAAAGCGCCGAAAAAGGCGCGCCGCATAGAAGAACGCGCGGTTTTCTATTTCTGTGTCGACCGGAAGCTCGCTCTGCACCGCAGGCCGAAGTCAGGGGCTTTTGGCGGGCTTATGGGAGCTTCCAAATGAATGTGGTGTGGCTTCCCCGCAGGATGTTCAAAAATGCGCTGAGCAATGGGGCTTAAATGCTTTGCGGATTGAAAAATGCGGCCAGGCCAAGCATATTTTTACGCATATCGAATGGCATATGTCTGCTTATCGCATCCGTGTGGAGGAAGCGGTGGCCAAAGATCTCGTATGGGTCACGCAAGAGCAGCTTAACCGCCAGTTTACCCTTCCCTCCGCCTTTCGTCCATTTTTGGAGGATATCGAATTTTTCGGCTGGGGCGGATAAAAAGCGCCGTATCCTGGTAAGCCACTTTGCTTTCCAGCAGGCAGCCCTCGATTTTCTGGAACATATCCTCCTCTTTCTTCTTTAAAATCTTTTCCTGGTTTTCTGCTCCAATTCCTTCGAAAATCGTAGAAATGAAAAAAATACTGTACAAAAGACAATTCTTTGTATTATACTATATTTTGGTTTTGTTTCGATTAAAAACCAATTGCAGTTTCATGCGGATCAATCCTCCTGAAAGCTTCAGGCGAGCGCAGTTGTCCGCCTGTTTCTATATAAAACATTTCTTTTGATTGAAAAAGCAAAAAGGAGCACCCATATGACAATTGACCTGTCTACCTTTTTGAGCCAGCTCGTTTCTAATCCAGCGCTGCTCATCACCTTTGCCTTAACCTTGGGCGTCATCCTGGTAAACGGCTGGACGGATGCGCCCAACGCAATTGCCACCTGCGTATCTACCCGGGCCATCAAGCCACGGTCAGCGATCCTGATGGCCGCTGTGTGCAACTTTTTAGGCGTGCTTGTTATGACGAAGATCAACGCCACCGTCGCGCAAACCATCTCCAATATGGTTGATTTCGGCGGCGATGCGCATGAAGCGCTCATTGCGCTGTGCGCGGCACTTTTCGCCATTGTGATCTGGGCCACGGCTGCGTGGGTGTTCGGCATCCCCACCAGTGAAAGCCACGCGCTCATTGCGGGCGTATCCGGTGCGGCAATCGCCATGCAGGGCGGCCTCAAGGGTATCAACGGGGGCGAATGGATCAAGGTAATTTATGGCCTGATTCTCTCCACTGTGATTGGCTTTATCGCCGGATTCGTGATTGTGCGAATTTTAGAATCTATCTGCAAAACATGGATCGCCGCAAAACCAACCGCTTTTCAAAAAGGCGCAGGTTGCGGGCGGCGCAGCCATGGCCTTCATGCACGGCGCGCAGGATGGCCAGAAGTTCATGGGCATCTGCATGCTCGGCGTCGCGCTGGCGCAAGGGCAGGGGCAGGCCGAAAACTTCGTCATCCCAATGTGCTGATGGTGGTCTGTTCCCTCGTGATGGCCTTCGGCACCTCAATCGGCGGCTACCGGATCATCAAGGCGGTCGGCATGGATATGGTGAAGCTCGAATCCTATCAGGGCTTTTCCGCAGATCTCGCAGGCGCGCTCTGCCTGCTGCTCTCATCCCTGACCGGAATTCCCGTCAGCACAACGCACACAAAAACAACCGCTATCATGGGCGTCGGTGCATCCAAGCGCCTTTCTTCCGTCAATTGGGGCGTTGTCAAGGAATGGTGCTCGCATGGGTGCTGACTTTCCCTGGCTGCGGTTTCATCGGCTATTTAATGGCAAAGCTGTTTATGATGATTTTTTAAAAACGTATGGAATATAGATAACAGAAAGGATTTAACCGGTTATGGCCAAAAAAAGAGATTACAACTATTTTGACGCATTTGTCCGTATGTCCGATTATGCCTGCCAAGGGGCCGAGATGCTCCATGAGACCCTGCGCACCTTCGACCCTTATACCCTGCCTAAAAAGCTCGATGAAATCCATAAGATCGAGCATGAGGCTGATATCTGCAAGCATGAGATGATGAATAAGCTAACGGTAGAATTCATCGCCCCCATTGAGCGGGAGGATATCATCGACTTAGCACAGGAAATTGACGACGTGACAGACGCTGTCGAAGATGTTTTGATTCGCGTGTATATGTATAACATCAAGTCTATCCGTGCAGAAGCGTTGGAATTCACACAGGTGATCGTCAACTGCTGCAAAACGCTGAAGGCCGCATTGCAGGAACTACATAATTTTAAAAATCCGATACCATTCACAGCAAGATCATTGAGGTAAACCATGCAGAAGAGGTGGGCGACAAGCTGTATCTAGATGCGGTGCATAGCCTCTATCTGGAGGAAAAAGATCCAATTCTCGTCATGGCCTGGACAGAAACGCTCGACCGGCTGGAAAAATGCTGCGACAACTGCGAAGACGTCGCCAATGTGATTGAAAGCGTCATCATGAAAAACACCTGATCTCATGAAGAAAGGACTCCTTTCCAATGAAAACAGAGCGTGAAAAAATGCTTGCCGGTGAACTCTATAACGCTGGGGATGCGGAGCTCTGCGCGGCAAGAGCCCGTGCGCGACGGCTCTGCCGGGCATTCAACACAACGCCGGAAGAGGATGGAGAAACGCGCGATGCGCTTCTCCGGGAGCTGTTGGGCTCGGCCGGGCAGGATATCTATGTGGAATCTGATTTCAAATGCGACTATGGCTGCAACATCCATGTGGGTGAAAACTTCTATGCCAACTTTGACGTTGTCATCCTCGACTGCTGCGAGGTGCACATCGGAAAGAATTGTATGCTCGCCCCACGCGTATGCATCTACACTGCCACGCACCCGCTTGATCCATATGAGCGCAATGAAATCGGCCTGGAATATGGAAAACCCGTCACCATTGGCGATAACGTTTGGATCGGCGGCAGCGCGGTCATTAATCCCGGCGTGACCATTGGGGATAACGCCGTAATCGCCTCCGGCTCTGTTGTAACAAAATCCGTTCCCGCTCATACGGTTGTGGGCGGGAATCCGGCCCATGTTCTGCGTGTGCTGGAGCAAAAAATTTAAGTCGTATCAGGCGCTGTTTGTGCAAAAAGGGATTTTTCCCTTGGGCTTCAAATAGCGTCTTTTTATTTGAGACATTTGAGAAGGGAGTCGAAGGCAATGATTCGGTTTCGTGAAGCCACGCAGGGGGATTTGAAAGGCCTGCTTGCGCTCTATACCCAGCTCAACGATAACACCATGCCGGAGATCGACGGGCGGGTAACCGGCACATGGGAACGCATGCTCCGGCAGGAACAGCTCCATACGCTCGTCGCAGAGGAG
>ENA-OQEX01000483-OQEX01000483.1-human-gut-metagenome-genome-assembly--contig:-NODE-483-length-21128-cov-16.477025_pt1 | contig 21128 bp, 21 predicted proteins | sample MGYA00242802_ERZ504649 | MGnify/ENA primary metagenome ERZ504649 (study PRJEB26092, sample SAMD00036194) | human gut metagenome | host: Homo sapiens | study: EMG produced TPA metagenomics assembly of...
CCGGCGAGTGCGCGGTCGAACACGTCGCGGATGCCGGAGCGGGGTACGGCTTTGACAGTGCTGGAAATAGGCATCGAAGGGTGTGATGGGGTTTGCGGCGGCGTTTGGCGGGATCGCTTGCGCGGTTGTGCTGATGCTGGCCATGGCTTCTCTTTTCCGTATTGCTTGATGCTTCGAATGAGCCGAACGAATATTGCGATTCCATCGATATCACGCTTATGAAAACGGCAAAACAGGAACATGGTGCTAATATTTCCGGACTGCGGCGGTTGTGTTACGGGTGGATTCCTTCTCTGGTGCTCATGGTTGCTCATGTTTTCAACATGCGAGCCATGCACGTAACTCTTCTGCGTTTCACATTGCGGATTTGCGCTTTCCCTGGTGTGGCGGAGGTTTGATTTCCTTGTCTTTGGCTGTGGCGGAAATTATCTGTTTTGTGCAAAAACGGCGATTTGAAATTGTCTATTTTGTGCATCTTGTGTCTTGAATGCTATATATTCCAATATATTTGCCGCCGATGAATCTGCCGCTGTACGCCTTATGGTGTTTGGCGGATGTGGCCGGCCTTGTTGCCGAGGACGACGAGCCTGATCGGCCGTTCACTATGCAGACGCAAGTTGTGTGACTGACATTGGAATTCATGTTCTGGTGGGGGATGTTGGCGAATAAATCCGCCGTCGGTGGAACGATGGTGATGCGGTAACACGTATGACGAGACGGACTGGAGACGAGGTACACACAACGTGAGAGAGGCAATGGTGTCGGATCAATCGCAGGACGAGGCGGAACAGCAGCGAAAATCGGCAGAATACCGGCGCTGATCGCGGCGGTGGCCGTCGTCGGCATCGCGATCGGCGCGGCCGCAGGTTTGCTGACGCTCATGCTGTACCAGGTCGAACGTTTCGCGCTTGGATACATCGAGAACGCGCATGAATCCGGCCCGTTCAACGTGCCTGCCATCCGTCGTGCGATTTCCGTGACGGTCGGTGCCGCCATCGCGGCCGTGATCTGGTGGCTGCTGCGCACGCGTACCACAACAGTGCCATCCGTCAAGAAAGCCGTCGGTGGTGCGCTGATGCCGGTCTGGCAGACCATCGTACATGTGCTGCTGCAGATTTTTATCGTCGGTACCGGCATGTCGATCGGCCGCGAGGTGGCTCCGCGCGAGCTTGGCGCGATGTTCGGCCAACGATTCGCCCGCTGGGTGCGTCTCGACGTGAAAGACACGCGTATGCTGGTGGCCATTACCGCCGCGGCCGGTCTCGCGGGCGTCTACAACGCGCCGCTTGCGGGCACGTTCTTCGCGGTGGAGATCCTGCTCGCCGACGTGACGCTCGAAACGGTCTCACTCGCGTTCGCCTGCTCGGCGCTCGCCTCATGGGTGGCGAGCCTGGTCAAGGGCACGCACACGTTCTATTTGATTGGCGAGGCGGACGGCCTGTTTACCCCCGACTACATGGTGTTCGCACTGGTTGCCGGACTGATGCTTGGCGCCGCCGGCGCGCTGTTCCGCCGCGGCTCCCAGTGGGCGGAGAAAACAAGCCATCCGGAGCGGGCATTCTGTGGATGATGCCGCTCGCCGGCCTGCTGACGGGCGTTGTGGCGATTGTCGTGCCGCAGGTGATGGGCAATGGCCGCGCCACCGCGCAGCTGAGTTTCTCCTCGAAGGCCGATTTGGCCGTGCTGCCGATTCTGCTGTTGAGTTTCGTGGCGAAGGCGATTGTCACCTTGCTGACGATTCGTTCCGGCGCTTCCGGTGGCGTGCTGCAGCCGGGCATCGCATTGGGCGCTTCCGGAGGTGCGATTCTGGGCATTCTTTGGATGCAGGTGTTCCACACGAATTCGATTGGCATGTATGCGCTGCTGGGTGCATGCGCGCTGCTCGCCGCCTCGCAGCAGGCGCCGTTGATGGCGATTTGCCTGGTGATGGAGTTGGCCGACGCTCCGATCAACCTGTTCGTGCCAATCAGCCTTGCGGTGGCCGTCAGCGCGTTCACCGCCTCCCGTCTGGCCAAGCCGCTTGCCGCTTGGCATCTACCGCGGGCGAAAGCTGCAGATCGTTAGCTTCGCATTGCCGGCTCGCCATCCTCACATGGACGCCATCCTCACATGGCCATCAGGCCGGTCTGGCGGGGAAGCAGCACGGTGAGTACGAACCAGTGGTCGTTGGTGCGGATTGTCACTTCGCCGCCGTACTGCTGCGCGATGTGCCGAATCGACTTCACGCCGAAGCCATGCCGATGCTGGTCATCGCGCTTCGTGGTGCGCAGATTGCCTTCGGCATCTTTCTTCAGCCGCGAATCGTAATAATTTTCGACGCGGACCACGGTGAAGGAATTCTGCTCGAACAACGCCAGTTTGATGAGCCGTTGTTCCGGATCGGCCAACTTCGACGTGGCCTCGATCGCATTGTCGAGCGCATTGCCGAACAGCGAAGCGATATCCATCGACGACATATTGGACAAGAGCGACCCATCCGCCACGGCAGTGAAACTGATGCCACGATCGGCGCAAGTGCGCTCTTTTGTGGTGAGGATGACGTCGAGCACGGGATTGCCGGTATGCTGCTGGGCGCTGTAGCGCTGCACCGACTTCTCCAGCTGCTCGAATCCTGCCGCCGCGTGCTCAGGATCGACTTCGGCGCGCAATGCCGCGATCTGATGCTTCAGATCGTGCGCAAGCCGACCAAGCGATTCGATGTTCTCCTTCGACTGCAGGTACTCCTGATGTTGGCTGTCCAGCTGCGCGTTGATTGACGCGATTTCCGCGCTCGCTTCAATGCGCCGAGCCTGCTCCTGTTGCGCGTATAGAATCGCGAATCCGCAGAAATCCACCAGTGTGCGGATATAGAAGATTTCCTGGCCCATCGAACCGGAGAATGGCGTATTGGTCGAAACGAAGCTCAGATTGCTCATGGCGAAGGTGACGATGGTGATGGCCACCGTCGCGGTTGCCGCGGAGGCGGTCGGTAGCGTGGGTGTGGTTTGGCTGAAATTGCCGCGTTCCACCAGCCATGCCAGGCCGAAACACAATGCGTAGGTGGCAACGAGCAGTAAGACGGCATGCCAATCGTAATCCGCGAATCGGCCGTTGCGCATGCCGATGAACGTGACGATCTGCCAATGCAGCGACGCCACCAGTTCGGCCAGTACGAACGCGCGCGCCGTGATGTACAGTCCTTCGCGTTTGCCGGTGCCGGCGCCGAACAGAATCGTCAGGTACATGCAGCCGAAGGCGAGCAGCATGCCGACGATCCAAAACCAGATCGGCATGCTGCCGTCGAAATACTGCACGGCGATGAGCGCCGCCAGTCCGATTGCGCTCACAACGACGGAGCGGCGCGGCGGCACGCGGCGGAACAGTACCGCGATATACACCACGCATGCCGCCCATTCGCAGATGGCGGTGTACGAACGGGGGATGTCGGGCAGCGCGTTGGTGATCATCGGCCGCCGCCCATGTAGTCGGCCAAGGCGGCGAGGAACGCTTTCTTCCGTGGTCTGCTCACGCGCAGCCGCTCGTCGTCGGACATGATGCAATCCTGGTCGGCAACGCCCGTCACATGCTTGAGATTGACCAGATAGCAGGAGTTCGAGCGGAAGAAGTGCCGGTCGGCGAGCTTGGCTTCCATGTCTTTGAGTGTGCCGTTGATAGAGTATTTGCCGTCAAGCGTGTGGATGACGATGGTGTGCCGGATCGACTCAAGATACAGAATGTCGGCAAGATTCAGGCGCATCTGTCCGTTGCCGGTTTCGATGAGCATGGAATCGTCGCCATTGCGTCGCACCATGTCGATCGATTTCTTGAGCTCCTGCGAAAACGCGAACCACGGTAGAGGTTTAAGCAAGTACGACAACGCACGCACCTCATACCCGCTGATTGCATATTGCGGGGCAGCGGTGATGAACACGATCACGACTTTGTCGTCGCGCTCGCGGATGCGTCTCGCGGCGGCCATGCCGTCCATTTCGCTCATCTCGATGTCGAGCAGTAAGATATCGTAAACGGGGGTATATTTTTCTACGATTCGTGCGCCGTCGTCGAATACGGAAACGGTAAATTGCTCGCCATTTTCCTGTTGATATCGGTTGAGATAGTCAAGTACCAGTTGGCAGCTTGCGGGATCGTCCTCGACCACGCCGATTCGAATATTGCGCATTGCAACCTCCCTGTTCTGTCTTTCGCTCCGTACCATTGTCTTGCATGATGGCGATAAATGCGTGTATTTACTACGCTGTTAATCCCCTTTTGCCAGCGGAGGCAAACAGCGCGACTCGCGACACGCATTGACAGTTTTAGCGTTGTATGTATCATGGAACGTGGCTCAACGAAGAGATCTTCGCCAAACCAAATAAGTAAACGCTTTGAATTGTGGCTTTGTCAAAGTAGTAAGCCGCGAGGATGGGCACCGAACAAAAATCCCTTTACAACGGATCGTGAGGCACGTACCTGCCTCTGAAAGGATGACAAATCATGGCAGAAGTCGTATTCGACCATGTTACTCGTATCTACCCGGGCAATGACAAGCGTCTGTGATGATCTGAACCTCGACATCAAGGATGGCGAATTCCTGGTGCTGGTCGGCCCGTCTGGTTGCGGTAAGTCTACGACCCTGCGTATGCTCGCAGGCCTCGAAGAGGTCAACAAGGGACGCATCCTCATCGGTGGCAAGGACGTCACCACGATGCAGCCGAAGGACCGCGACATCGCAATGGTGTTCCAGAACTACGCTCTGTATCCGCACATGACCGTCGCCGACAACATGGGCTTCGCCCTGAAGATCGCCGGCACCCCGAAGGAAGAGATCCGCAAGCGCGTCGAGAAGGCCGCTGAGATCCTCGACCTGACCGAGTACCTCGATCGTAAGCCGAAGGCTCTGTCTGGCGGTCAGCGTCAGCGCGTGGCTATGGGCCGTGCAATCGTCCGTGAGCCGAAGGTCTTCCTCATGGATGAGCCGCTGTCCAACCTCGACGCCAAGCTCCGTGTGCAGACCCGTACCCAGATCGCCGCTCTGCAGCGTCAGCTGGGTGTCACCACCCTGTACGTGACCCACGATCAGACCGAGGCTCTGACCATGGGTGATCGTATCGCCGTCATCAAGCTCGGCATTCTGCAGCAGGTCGGCGCTCCGACTGAGCTGTACGATCGTCCGGCCAACGTCTTCGTCGCTGGCTTCATCGGCTCCCCGTCGATGAACATCAACACCCACCCGGTGGTCAACGGCAAGGCAAAGATCGGCGAGGACACCGTGGATCTGCGACTGAGGCCGTCAACAAGCTCACCGCCGAAGACAACGGCCAGATTGTGGTCGGCTTCCGTCCGGAAGACGCCTCCTTGGCTGCCCCGGATGAGGCCAACGCCTTCTCCCTCAAGGTCATGAACGTTGAGGATCTGGGCTCCGACGGCTACATCTACGGCAACATCATCACCGATGGCTCCGCTGCTGAGGCGTCCACCATGATGTCCGATCAGAACAAGCTCACCACGATCCGCGTGAACCCGCGTGCTCTTCCGAAGGTCGGCGATACCGTCAAGATCAAGATCGACCCGTCCAAGATGCACCTGTTCGCTCCGTCCACCGAGCTGCGTCTGAACTGAGACGATAACGAGTAACCAACCGTCGGGCGTTCCTTATGGAACGCTTGGCGGGTGGTTGAACCAATACTTGGCGGATGTGCAAACGTCCGTCAACCATTAAACGAGACATTCTCTTTCCTCTCTTATTGTCTCGTTGGAAAAGCCCCGCGTTGGTGCGGGGCTTTTCTTTTCCCGCTGTTCTCATCGTGACACTCGTAGTCCCTTTGCCGCCTGCCGTGGGTAGGTCAGCGGGTAAATTGAAGAGCTATGGAATCACATGAATTGCCACAGATGGATCCCCGTGTGCTTAAGGCCACTTCCGTGAAGGCCGAGGACCCCGCAGCGCAGAGCCCGGAGCCGCAGGCGTTGAAGATCACCGCCGCGAGTTCGAATCCGAAGATGTTCACGCTGCCGTGGGAGAAGCCGCTGGCAACATGGCCTGAGGACCTGCTGGTCAACCTGCCGCGAGGCATCTCCAGGCACGTGGTGCGTTTCGTGCACGTGGCGACGAAGTCTACGCCATGAAGGAAATCACACGCAACGTGGCGGAACGCGAATACGAGCTGCTGCGCCGACTGCAGAAGCTGGAACTGCCTACCGTGCAGCCGATCGCCGTGGTCACCGGCCGCCATAATGCGCAAGGTGAGCCGCTGGAAGCCATCCTGGTCACCAAGCATCTGAAATTCTCGCTGCCGTACCGCGCGCTGTTCGCCCGCAACCTGCGTCCCGACACCGCCGAACGACTCATCGACGCGCTTGCCGTGCTGATGGTGCGTCTGCACCTGGCCGGCTTCTATTGGGGCGATGTGTCCCTGTCTAACGTGCTGTTCCTGCGTGACGCCGACGCTTTCTCCGCGTTCCTGGTGGACGCCGAAACCGGCGATCTGCAGGTGAACCTCACCGAAGGCCAGCGTGAATACGATGTGGATTTGGCCCGTACGAACATCATCGGCGAACTGATGGATCTGTCTTCCGGCGCATTGCTGCCGAGCAACGTGGACGAAATCGAAATCGGAAACCGCCTGGTGGACCGCTACCATTCGCTGTGGAGCGCGCTGACCGACACCGACAAGTTCAGCCCGGACGAGATGTGGAAGATCGAAAAGCGCGTCAATAAGCTCAACGAACTGGGCTTCGACGTGGACGAGCTGGAAATGAAGACCGCCGAGGACGGCAAGCGCGTGCTGGTGCGTCCGCGCGTGGTGGACGCCGGCTACGCCAACCGCAAGCTGCTGCGACTGACCGGTCTTGACGTGCAGGAGAACCAGGCCCGCCGTCTGCTCAACGATCTGGACGCCTACCGCACCTCCACGTGGCGTGATGGCGAGGATCTCGAAATCGTGGCCACCGACTGGATGCGCGAGGTGTTCGAGCCGACCGTGCGCATGATTCCGCGCGAATACCGCTCCCAGATCGAGCCGGCGCAGTTCTTCCATGAGGTACTCGACCATCGTTGGTTCCTTGCGGAGAAGGCCGGCCACGACGTGTCCATGACCGAAGCCGTGAAGAGCTATGTGGAGAACGTGCTGCCGCAGTACAAGCTCGATTCGAAGGATGTCGACGCGCTGAACGCCGAGGCCGATTCCGGCGTGATCGATGACGAATACACTTACGGCACCGACGAGGACGGCTACAACCCGGACGATGATCCGGACGCTGCGGTGTGGAGCCATTAGCCGTTAATGGCATATGAAAAAGCTCAAGCCATAAGGCTTGAGCTTTTTCATAAATATCGTAATAAACGATTACTTGGCTGCTGCGGCCTCGCGACGGGCGCGTGCCACGGCATACAACGTGATGCCGGCCGCGACGGACGCGTTCAGCGACTCGACCATATTCGACATCGGAATGCCGGCGATGGAATCGCAAGCCTCTCGTACCAGACGGCTCAGGCCGTTGCCTTCCGAGCCGAGCACAACCACCAGCGGATCGGTTTCGAAACCGGTTTCGCCGACGAGCGCATCGCCGCCGCCGTCAAGACCGACGCTGTAGTAGCCGCGTTCCTTCAGGCTTTCGATCGCCTTCGTCAGGTTCACCACGCGTGCCACCGGCATGTGTGCGGCGGCGCCCGCGGACACCTTCCATGCGGCGGCCGTGACCGAAGCGGAACGACGTTCCGGCAGAATCACGCCGTTCGCGCCGAATGCGGCCGCGGAACGGATGACCGCGCCGAGGTTCTGCGGATCGGTGACGCCGTCCAGTGCGATGAACAGCGGACGTGCTGCGATACGCGCGCCCTCCGAAGTGGCCGCTTCCATGGCGCGCGCCTTCTTGTCTGCACGATCCACAAGTTCCGCCAGCGAGGAATACTGGAATGGCTGGGCTTTCAGCACCACGCCTGATGGTTCGACGAGCGTGCGATACGGTCCATTTCGAGCCTGTCGGCTTCCAGCAGATGCAGTCCGTGGATGCCGGCGAGACGCACGATTTCGCGCGTGCGATCGTCATGCTCGATACGTGCCGCCACATACAGCGTGGTTGCCGGCACGCCACAACGCAGCGCCTCAAGCACCGCGTTACGGCCGATGACCAGATCGTCGGATTCCGACGTGAACTTTGCCACGCGACGACGTGCCGCCAGTCGCGGATCGGCCATCTTGCGGCGATCGGCTGCCTTCTTGGCCTTGTATGCCTTGTGATACACGCGATTTTCGGCCTTGGGGGTCGGCCCCTTGCCCTTCAACGCGTTACGATGCTTTCCGCCCGACCCCTTGGTCGGTCCTTTTTTCATTGCTCCCATAACCGTCTATTGTCCCAGCACCCCGGGAAAAGTGCCTCGGGAAAAGCGCTTCAGAAAAGCGGCTCGGCTGCAGGCGGTCGGCCAAGTATGATGAAAAGAATGGAAAAGAAGAGAGAGTTTTTCGGACTGCCCATCATGTTCTGGGGCCTGTGGGTCACGTTGCTTATTTTGTGGATGGGCCGTTTCGTCACCTCGTTTCTTTCCATGTATCTCGTGTCCGACATGCACGTGAGTGCGGGCGTGGCCGGCACGATCGTCTCCATGTATGGCTTCGGCGGCATTTTCGGCTGCCTGTACGGGGGTGCGCTGTCCGATCGGTTCGGCCGGCCGGCGATGATCGTCATCGGCAACCTCGGTTCCGCCGTGATGCTGGTGTTGCTGGCGTTTATCGGCAATCCATGGATTATGGCGATTGCGCTGCTGATTTACGGCGCGATTTCCTCCATGCCACGCCCGCGGTCGCGGCCTACGTTTCCGACGTGGTGCCGTTCCGCAAGCAAAAGCGCGCGTATTCGCTGCAGACGTGGGCCGCGAATTTTGGTTTTGCGATCGGCCCGATCATCGCCAACCAGCTGGTCAAAATCTCCTATTCGCTGATGTTTTATGCGGAAGCGGCGGTGCTGGTGTTCGCGACGTTGCTGATGATTGTGTTTTTCAAGGAAGCTGGAATTGGCGGGCGTGCTGCGAAATCGTCTGTGAAACAAGTTGTGGAACAGCCTGCGGAAGCGGCGGAATCGCAGCGATCGCAACAATTCTCCATCTGGCGTAGCTACCGTCGCGCCTGCACCGACAAAGCGCTCATGTCGATGGTGGTGCTGATGTTCCTGTACACGCTGGCGTATTACCAGATTGTCAGCGGCTTGCCGATTTCCATGACGCAGATCGGTCTCGGCACGGACGAATATTCCAGCCTGCTGACCATCAACGGAGGCATTCTGTGTTTGCTGCAGATTCCTGCGATCGCGCTGTTCCAGCGGATGAGCAACACCCGTGTGCTGGTGCTGGGCATGTCCATTACCGCGGTTGGCTATGCGTTCCAAATCGGCGCCGATTCGTGGGTGACGTTCGCGATTGCGACCGTGCTGTGGACGCTCGGCGAGCTTGGCACATTCCCGATTGCCGCTACGACGGTGGCGAATATCGCGCCGAAGGATGTACGCGGCACGTATCAGGCTTGTACAACCTGGTGTGGTCGCTATCCAACGCGTTTTCGCCGCTTGTCGGAGGCTGGATTTTGAACGCGTTCGGCAGTCACGTGCTGTGGACCTGCTGCACGGTGATGTTCGTAATTGTGGCGATCGGCTTCTACGTGACGCGCGGCCCCCGCGAACGCGCCGCAGCCGCAATCTTGCGATGGAGGAACTGTAGCGGTTGCGCTGCGCAGGTGGCGTGCGGTAGATACGCCACCGAACTTGCCAGACAACTTAACATAACTTAACGGCAACTTCGCATCTGTTAAGTTCGCTGGTAAGTTGCTGTTAAGTTCGTGCGAAGTTGACGGAAAGCGATGTATTGGCGTGATTGTGTGGCACAAATAATGGACATTGCCGGCAAGACAGGGGTGCATGTGCGCGTATGAAAAAGCGGGAGCCGCGATTCGGTTGGAATCGCGGCCTCCCGCTATGCGATTTAAAAAATCGGAAAGAAGAGAATCGGTGCCGCAGCGTTCGCTGCGGCGGTGCCTTGCCTCACGCGGTCTGTTTCAAAGAGATGGCCTGACGCGGTTCGGCTTGCCTTCCTGCTTGAAGGTCTTACTTGTTGAGGACCTTCTTCATCAGATCAGCGGAAGCTTGGCAAGTGCGAACTGGCCGAAGCCCGGATCGATGGAAGCGAGGTTGGAGTTGAGGATCTGGTTGAAAGTGTCGTTGTTCTTCATGATGTTTCCTTTCGGACGACCGCCTGGTTTCTTGCTTCTTTTTTTCTTCTCTACATCGTGCGGTGCGTCGCTATTGTGTTGTTTTTCTTGTTCTTCGTTCTTCTGTTGTTTTTCTGTTGTGCCTTTACTATACGCACGTCGGTATGCGTCTGGCATGCCGCAATCGTCATTTCTATTGTAAAATCATCGGGTTATCTTGAAGAAAATGTGATTACTGTGCCCGCATAACAACACAATCGCCGTATCGTACGCTGACACGAGACGGAACATATCCATTCCCATGTCAACGCACGATACGGCGATATCGGCGTAAATCAGCGGAATAATCGTAAATCAGCGGGGCTGACGGAAGTGACGGTCACCGATTGGATCGAACGGCGTGTGCGGTTCAAGCTGGTACCAGTATGCCACCGACGCGACGTCATCCTGCCGCTCGAAATTGCCGGCTTCCTCGGTGCCGATCTGCTGCCAGGTGACGCGCAGGTCAGAATCGAAATAAATCGGATCCGGAATGTGCCAGCGGTACAGGCCGCGCATGACGGTGTGGCCACATCCCAGTAGTCGCTTTCGCGGTGCGCGGCAAGACGCTGCGAATAGAACGGGAATCCTAGGTACGGTCCGGTGAACGTGTTCTCGCGCATGCGGCCATGCTCGTCGAAGTCGGCGAAACTCCACGCGCCGCCGAAGTAGTCTTCCGCTCCGGTGCTGCACCACGTCGGGTACTGTTCATCGCCGTCGATGTACATTTTGACTTCGCCTTCGCCCCACCAGCGGCTTTCCAGCGCGGTCAGCGCAAGGTAGGTGCCGATGTACGCGCCATGGCCGTGCACATTGTCGAGAATCGTGTAGTCACGGGCAATTTCGGTGACGCGTTCGCGGCGCCACTGCGCATGGAAGCGCATCGCATCGGCTGGCAGCGCGTCGTATTCCGTGTAGTCGATTTGGTAGAAGAAGGCCGGCACGTCCTCGTTGTGATCGTTGCGCAGCACAATGCGCGCGTGCTCGAACGGCATGGCGAAATAGCAGTTGAAACCTCGATTTGGCACCACCATGATCGGGATGGAATTGATACGGCAGGCCTGTGCGTGACCGCAGCAGAAGAAATCGCCGATCGGGCACTGCACGGACGGCGTCTCCTCGCCATCCCAATAGAATTCGAGGATGAGATTGCGCAGTACGTTCGGACCGGTCGGGGAAGTGCGGTCGGTGACCGTCATCCAAATGTGGCGAATCACGCCCGGGCCATCGACGTCCATCAGCGTGACCGAATCGCCCGCCTTGATCGTCTGGATGCAAGGGCTGCCCTTACGTGACGGGCCGAGCGCGCTGGCGGCGGTGGCTGCAGTGCCCTTGCCGCCGGTCGGGTTTTCGGCGTTGACGCAACGTGTACGGCCGTGGTCCGTCGCGATTGCTAGCGAATCGAGGGCACCGTTGCCGAAACCGGAAGTCGCCATAGTATTCATATTTGTTCTCCTTACTTGGAAATCTGAAAATCTTGGCAATCGGCCGAACGGGGCCGGCCGATGTTGAAACGTTTCGATTATCCGTATGAAATTATGCTGCCGATATTGCTTGGCCTTGCGATTGGTGTCCGACTGCGGTGCTGGCAATCGCAAGAAAATTTATTGTGTGCCGCCGGACCCCGCTTCCGCAACGGATCCGCGGCGCTTCAGCGCGGGTTCGATGAGCTTGACGGAACCGTTGATATCGGCGCGTTCCTCGATGGCGGAAGTCAGCAGATTCACGGCTTCGGCGCACAGTTCCTCCGGCATGACCGGCATTTCGGTGATGGGGAAGCGCGTAGGCTCGCCCTCGAAATACGTGCCGCACGACAGCACCGAAACGTCCTGCGGAATCGTCATTCCATTGTCGTGCAGCTCCACCAACACTTGGCTGAGCACGCCGCATTCGCCTGGTTGATGATGGCGGATGGGCGGTCGGGCCGCGCGAAAATGGTGCGGACGAACCGCTTCGCATCGAAACTATCTTCCTCGTAATGCTCGGATTCGATGATTGTCATGCCACGCTCCTTCGCGTGCGCCAGCAGGCTTTCGCGGAAGAGGATGACGTAACCGGAACGGCGGTCGTAATCGGATTCGTTGTTGCGCAGGAACGCGACGGTGCGATGCCCCTTTTCGTACAGAAAATCGACGGCCTTGCGGCCCATCAGCGCGAAATCGATGTCCACGCAGGCGCAGCCGGCATGCGATGACGGATAACCAATCGCCACGCACGGCTTGGGGAAGGTCATGGCCGCGGCCGCACGTTCGTCGTCCTGTTCGACGTCAAGCAGGACGACGCCATCGACGAGATTGCTTTGCGTCACGCGACGAATGTCTTTCGTGGCGTCCGGGCCGGTCAGCAACATCACGTCATAGCCAGCGTTCCTTGCGTCCCATGCGGTGTGCAGAAGTAGGCGTTGTAGCGGGCTTTGTTGATGTCGCCGCGAATCGGGGAGCTCAGCGCGATGAGCTGGTTGCGCATGCCGCGCATCTTGCGGGCGCTGGCGTCCGGAGTGTAGCCGAGCTTGTCTACGGCAGCCATGACTTTTTCGGTGGTTTTCGCGGAAATCGAACGCTTACCGGACAGCACGTAGGAAACGGTGCTGGCGGATACTCCGGCTTCGCGGGCGACGTCTTTGATGCCTGTCATTCAGCTCGCTTTCTGTGGTTGTTCCGTACTGTGCGCGTCTGTGCGTCGAATCGTTTCGTCGAAACGTTTCACCTAGCATAACGCAGCGTTACGATTGCTGTCAATCTTCCGTTGCGTCTTTGGTTTCGTATCGTATTTTGCCGGCGATGCGGGGCGGCATAAAGAAAAAGTCGCACGATTCGGCGTCTGTATCGAAACGCCGAATCGTGCGACAGAAAAAGGCAATGCGACCGGTGGTGTGGCCGGCGTTGCGATTGCGGGAAATCAGCCCTTCTTGCCCACCTTGCCGAACGTGAACGCGCGGACGATCGCCACAATGCCGAGCACCACCAGCGCGCAGCCGCCGAAGATGATCATCCAGCCGGTGGACGCCACCGGGCAGAACAGCATCACGCAGCCAGCGATAATCGAAATCAGCGCGTAAATCACAGCCCATGCGGAACTGGGCATACGCCACGATTCCACCAGCGCCATCACGCCTTCCATCATCCAGCCGACGCCCACCACCATGGTGACGACCACTGCCAGCGTCGCGCCGGACAGCGCCGAATTCTTCAGCATGACCACGCCGCCGACTGTCAGCAACAGGCCGACCAGAATGTCAAGCACGCGCCAGCCTCCCGGCAGACCGAGCTCCACAATTGCGGTGACGATACGGATCACCCCGGAAATCACGAAATACGCGCCCAACGCAACCGCGGCGATCTTCAGCGTCACCCCCGGCCAGATGAGTAGCGCAATGCCGAGCACAATCGCCATCACGCCGAGCACGCCGTACACACCGCGAATGGCATTCTTCGCGCGTTGCGGCAGCCACGATTCCACCAACTTGAACGGGCTTACCGGCTCCCACTCGCCACTGTCGTTGCTATGGCTATTCGGGTCGTAACCATACGGATTACCGTACGGATATCCATACGGATTGCCGTACGGGTTGCCATATGGATTGCCGGAATAGCGAGGGGTCTGCTCGGCATCTGGTCCGCCGCTTTGTGGACCGTCCTGCTGTTGCGATTGCTGCGCTTGCTGGCTCGGTGCATAGGCGCCGTATCCCGGCTGCGGTGGTTGACTGGGGTCGTTGGGATTGCCGGGATTCATATTTGGATAGCTCATGATGCCCTCCTTCAGAAAAACATGCTTTGAGGCGTTGTTTGCTTCAAAGACGTGCTTTCATTTTAGGCACCCTGCCTGTTTTCAGCCATCAACAGAATCGGCCGGCCTGCCTATTGGCAAGTCGGCCGGAATTATGCCGCGAATCGGCGGTTATGCTTGAGGCTGAAGCTGGCTTAGCTTAGAACAGCTTGAGCTGAACGTTGAGGCTGAGCGGCTGGTCGGCGGGCAGCTGGTACTGCTCATGCACCGGCGACATCCACGAATCGTCGCCGCCGACGCCCATTTGCGCGGCCAGCAGACGCAGGAACATGTGACGCGGCTTCGGTAGCTCATCCTGATGCAGCGCCTCTTCCAGCATCGTGCTCGAATACGGCAGTAGGCTCATCGCGAACGGCTTTGCGCCGGCACCGCGCTTCACGCGCACACCGTGGCCGGAATCGTCCGTGATCTCCGCCCAACGCACATCCTCATGATTGCCGGTTTCCTGCGGCAGCAGGTACGGCGCGCAATCATCGCCAGCCGTCGTGCTCCATACACCAGCTTCGCGTGCCTGCGGTCGCGTACGTCTCTTCCGGACCGGCGCCGTAGAATCGCAGGTTCGCATATTCCACCGGCAGCGCCCATTCGATACCGAACGCCGGAATCGTTGGCAGATCGCCGTTCTTCTCGCCTGGATACTCGACGTCGAGCGAAACGAGGCCGGCCGTGTCGGCAACGTAACGGACCGTCACTTTCGTGCGCTGCGGAATCGCCAATTCGTACGTATACGTGGCTTCCACGGCATTTTCTCCACGATTTGCGATCGCGCAGTCGACGCAACGCGCATACTTTCCTGCGACCGCCCACGCGGCACGTTCGAAAGCGTGTCCAGCACCGCGATCGTTGTCCGTCAGCGGACGGAACGTGGTGATCGACGGGCGGCGCAGCACGAATTCGCGCTCGCCAAACGTATATGAAACCATACCCCCTTGTGTGCGGGAGAACAGTGCTTCACGACCCTGTCCGCGCACGCCGGCGTTCCAGCGGCCAAGGGTGACGGTGCCGTCGGCCGGAGCTCCGGCCGCGTCAACGGCATCTGCAGTGGTCTTCGCACCTGCCAACCACGCACTGGCCGAACGCCAGCTCGTAGCCGGCCGGTGCCCAATCGCAAGCGTTGCCAAGCTGCTGCGATACCTCTAAAATCAGCTCTTCGGCGTTGCTGCGGTAGTCATCAACCGGCCAATCGACTTCGAATGAAGCGCTCTCGCCGGCGGCCACGTCGAAACGGCGCGTAGTCGACCATACCGGCTTGCCGTCGGCCAAAATCCGCAGCACGAAGCGATAATCGCCCGTAGACACGAACAGATTGTCGTTCGTAATACGCGCTTCATCGACCGAAACCACAATTTTCACGTTCGCATACAGCTGCTTGACTTCCTGCGCTTTCGGCGAGGGGGTGCGGTCTGCGAACAGCAGGCCGTCGCCGGAGAATTCGTAATCGCTTGGACGATCGCCGAAATCGCCGCCGTAGCACATGCGTGTCGTGCCGTCGGGCAGCTTGGTCTCGATTGCCTGGTCGATGAAATCCCAAATGAAACCGCCCTGGTACATCGGGTAGCGTTCCAACGCCGTGTATTCGTCCATATTGCCGCACGAATTGCCCATTGCGTGCATGTATTCGCAGGAAATGTACGGCTTCTTTGGACCGTCCGTATGTGCCGGGCTGCCGTCGTTCAGATAGCGTTCGATTTCGTCAGCATGCGCGTACATACGGCTTTCGATGTCCGTCACATCCTCGAATTCGCGCATGTGCACGGAACCCTCGTAATGTACCGGACGATTCGGATCAATCGTGTGCGCGTGGCGATACATCGCACGAAAAACCTCGCCCGCGCTCGACTCGTTGCCAAGCGACCAGATCAGCACGCTCGGATGGTTGTAATCGCGGCGCATCATGCTGTTGATGCGGTCCACGCACGCGCCCTCCCATTCGGGGCGGCTGCCGGGGATGCCGTCTTCAGGACGCTCGACATTGTTTGCCACCCACGTGCCGTGCGTCTCCATATTCGTCTCGTCGATCAGATACAGACCGTACTCGTCGCACAGGTCGTACCAATACTCCTGGTTGGGGTAGTGGGAGGTGCGGATGGCGTTGATGTTGTGCCGCTTGCAGAAGACCACGTCGGAAAGCATGTCCTCGCGGGTGATCGCACGCCCGCGCTTCGCGTCGAATTCGTGGCGGTCCGCGCCCTTGAACACGATGCGCTTGCCATTGAGCGTCATAATGCCGTTTTCGATGCGGAATGTGCGGAAGCCGATCTTCTGCGTCACGGTTTCGATGATGGCGCCGTCATGTCCGACGACGCGTACGGTCAGCGTGTACAGCGTCGGCGATTCCGCGCTCCACGGCGCGATGTTCGTCATTTTGCCGGAATTAAGGGCGATTTCGCCGTTGCAGGCCTGCGTTGATTCCCATACGACATTTCCGTCGCCGTCGCGCAGCGTGCTTTCGATAGTCATCGCGTCGGCGGGGTTGCGCAAGGTGAGTGCCGCGTTGAGTTCGGCGGTGTCGGCCGTACCGGCGGTGTCGGCTGCGGTGTAGTCGGCTTCAAGCTGCACGGTTTCGACGTGCGTATGCGGCTGGGCGGCGAGCTCGACGGTGCGGAACAGGCCGTGCAGTCGCCAGAAATCCTGGTCTTCCAGCCAAGAGGCGCTCGAATATTCGTAGCAGGCGACGGTGAGCGTATGCTCGGCTTCGGGGGAATCGGCGGCGTTGCCATTGCCGTTTCGCAGCGCTTCCGTCACATCGAATTCGCTCGGCGTGAATCCGTCCTCGCCGTAACCCACGAACGTGCCGTCAAGCCATACGTAGATCGCGGTGGCGGCACCGTGGAAGGTGAGGCTGACCGTGCCGTCGTTTTCCAGCGTGCGCGCAAGCTGCGCGTCGAGCGCGAATCGACGGCGGTAGATCGCCACATGGTTGTTTTCCGGAATATTTGGCGCCTGCGGATCCTCGTGACCGTCCCACGGATATTGGATGTTGACGTACTTGTTCTTGAGATAGCCGGCCATCTGCAAGTGGCCCGGCACCTCGATCGCGCCGAAATCGCCATCCTCGAAATCGACGGCCGCGAACGGAGCGCTTTCCACGTCCACGTTGCGCGCTTGTTCGATACGAACCTTCCATTCGCCGTCGAGGCTCTGCTTCGGCTCGCTCGTCTCGCCGATGACATATCGGTGGCTGGAATGTGCCGGCTTGCGGTTCGCTGCGAACACCGTCGGATCGGTGAGCCAGCTTGCACTTGCCGTGGTTGCATGTACGATTGCGAGTTCGGCTGTATCTGCCATCTTGCATCCCCCTGTATTACTTGGTGTCACTGCATCGTTGCGGTTGCGCCGTGCGATGTTGCACGACCGTTTAGTAATGAATTTTACTAACTACCGATAATATATCACACTTCATGGTATCGTGCATCCGTCGCGTGCCATGCATCGTTCCGCCACATGTCCATTTTTCACACGCCGAGGATGTGCGATAATAACAGGATGCACCGATGGCGTCCGCCCGGTGCCCACAACCGCGCAGCGTTGCCTCGCCTTTGCAAAATGCTTGCGATTCCGCGGATTTTCGATTTCCGCGATTCGAGGCATACGTAAGACGGGGGAGAGCTGACTACTCCGCGGCGCTCCCAAGGAGATCACCATGGATGATCGCAAGAAAGATCAGTCCATCCAGTCCCATGCCAATTTTGACGGCGATTCCGCTACGGGCGATCGCACGCAGATTCGGCAGGATCAGCAAAACCAGCAGCCGCCACAAATCGACCCGTCGCTTGCCGACGCGCAAGCCGTGGCCGCATCGCTCGGCGTCGATCCGAACACCGGTCTGAGCCAAGCCGAAGCTGAACGCCGACTCGCGCAATACGGGCCGAACGAGCTCGCATCCGCACCACCCGTGCCAAAATGGAAGAAGTTCCTGGCGCAGTTCAAAGACCCCCTCGTCTACCTGCTGCTCGCTGCCACCGGCATCTCGCTCATCGCATGGTTCATCGAAAAAGCCAACGCTGCGCCAGGCGCGGAAGGCGGCGAAATACTGCCGTTCGACGCCATCGTCATTGTGCTTATCCTTATCGTCAACGCGGTACTCGGCTACATTCAGGAATCGAAAGCGGAAGAAGCCGTCGAAGCGCTCTCCCAAATGACCGCGCCGCAAACCAACGTGCTGCGCGACGGCAAAATCGCACGCATCAACACCGTCGACGTGGTGCCGGGAGACATGGTCGTGCTCGGTGAAGGCGACTCCATTCCCGCCGACGGACGTCTGCTCGCCGCCGCCAGCCTGCGCGTGGCGGAAGCGAGCCTGACCGGCGAAAGCGTACCGGTCGGCAAGAACGTCGACACACTTGCCGAAGCCAAGGCCTTGGGTGATCGCGCCAATATGGTGTTCAACGGCACGTCCGTGACGCAAGGCACCGGCCGTGCCATCGTCACCAGCACCGGAATGCGCACGCAGGTCGGTAAAATCGCGGACCTTCTGCAGGCCACGGATGATGATGACAGTCCGCTGCAGAAGGAAATGAACTACGTTTCCAAGATTCTCGGCATCGCGGTGTGCATTATCGCGGCGGTCGTGCTGGTGGCGCTTGCACTGACCGAAGGCTTCAACGACATCCACGACGTAATCGATTCGCTGCTGCTATCCGTTTCGCTGGCCGTCGCGGCCGTGCCGGAAGGGCTCGCCGCGATTCTGACAGTCGTGCTCGCGCTCGGCGTGCGCCGCATGGCCGAACATCATGCGATCGTCAAGAAACTGCATTCCGTGGAAACGCTCGGCTCCGCGTCGGTGATCTGCTCCGACAAGACCGGCACGCTCACCCGCAACGAGATGACGGTGGAGCGTGTGGTCACCCCGAGCGGCGAGGTGCAGCTGACCGGCACCGGCTATGCGCCAGAAGGCAGAATGGTTGCGATTTCCGATGCCGGGCTTACATCCACCCCGTCGCCCGCGCAGGAAGCGGCACAGCTTGAAGCCGTCGCCACGCTCGCAGTGGGCGCGCTGGCCAACGACGGCGAACTGCGCGAAAACACAGGTGCCGGCGATGGTTCCGCTGCTTCCGACATAACGTGGGAAGCCGTCGGCGACCCGACCGAAGTGTCGCTTATCGTCGCCGCACGCAAGGTGAAGGCCGATCGCAAATACGCCAACTACACGCGCATCGGCGAGATTCCATTCACCTCCGACCGCAAACGCATGGCCGTCGTCGCGCAGGACAACGCCGATGCCGGGCGTCTCACCGTCTTCGCCAAGGGTGCCCCCGATGTACTGCTCGGCTACTGCAGCCGCATCGCGGTCAACGGTGCCGTACGACCGATGACGCAAGGCGATCGCCAGCAGATCCTCGCCGCCGTGGAACGCCTGTCCGCCGAAGCGTACCGCACGCTGGGCCAGGCGTACCGGCCACTCGGCACCGCGTCGCTCGCCGCAGTGCCGGGCGTGCGCATCAACGCCGCCGGTCACGTCGCCGACATCGCCGACCAAAGCGATGTGCTGGAAAGCGACTTGATCTGGGTCGGCATGGTCGGCATCATCGATCCGCCGCGTACCGAAGTGCGCGATTCCGTCGCCGAAGCGCATCGCGCCGGCATCCGCACCGTCATGATTACCGGTGACCATCCGCTTACCGCGGCACGCATCGCCAGCGATCTGGGCATCATCGAAACAGACCGGAACGGCAGTGCGGCCGGCGCCGACGACTTGAGCGGCAAAGTGCTCACCGGTGTCCAACTCGACGAACTGCCGGATGAGCGGGCGTTCGACAACGCCACCCGCGAAATATCCGTGTACGCGCGCGTTGCGCCGGAACACAAGCTGAAAATCGTCGAATCGCTGCAACGGCAAGGCAATATCGTGGCTATGACCGGCGACGGCGTAAACGATGCTCCCGCCGTCAAAACCGCGGACATCGGCGTCGCGATGGGCATCACCGGTACCGAAGTTACCAAGCAGAGTGCCAAGATGATCCTCGCCGACGACAACTTCAGCACCATCGTCGAGGCGGTGCGCGAAGGCCGTGGCATTTTCGACAACATCCGTAAGTTCCTGCGCTATCTGCTGAGCTCCAACGTCGCGAGGTGTTCACCGTCTTCGGCGGTGTGATGCTCGCCGGATTCCTCGGCATCACCCAGCCTGGCAGCCAAGGTGTCACCGTGCCGCTGCTCGCCACGCAGCTGCTGTGGATCAACCTGCTTACCGACGCAGCTCCGGCGCTCGCCATGGGTGTCGACCCGTCCACCGACGACGTGATGGCACGCAAACCGCGCAAACTCACCGATCGCGTGATCGACGGACAGATGTGGGGCGACATCATTTTCATCGGTTTGATTATGGCTGCCGTCACGCTGATTGGCATGGACATGCACCTCGCCGGAGGTCTGTTCACGGACCGTTCCGTGGATGCTGTCGGACATGATGCGCAAATGACTGAGGCGCGCACGATGGGCTTCACCATCCTTGTGTTTGCGCAGATGCTCAACGCGCTGTGCTCTCGCTCGCACGACCAATCGGTGTTCGTTGGACTGTTCGCTAACAAATGGCTGTGGGGTGCGATTGCGTTGTCTGCGCTGTTGCAGGTGGTGGTGATTTACGTGCCGTTCCTCAACACCGCGTTCGGCACGATGCCTCTGTCCGCCGGCGCGTGGGTCGAATGCCTTGGATTGGCGATGGTCGTGCTCGTCGCGTCCGAATTGCGCAAGTGCGTCCTGCGTATGATGAGCAAGGCGTGACGCGCAATGCAATGTGCCGAGCGTGAAACATAATGTGAAACGTAAGGCGTGATGCGCAAGTCCAACTACTGATACGAATCACCCGCAACGGGGGTCGGAAAGGGTATTCTGCTCAAAGCAGCCCGTTTATCATCATTCAAGGGAAGAATATGTTGAACAACGACCCCCAGGGCGGCAATTCGGCGTATAACAATCACAACGCATCAAGTGGTAACACTCCGAATATGCCGTCTCAGCCGACCCAGCCGGCTCAGTCCGCCCAGCCGGCTCAGTCCGCCCAGCCGGCTCAGTCCGCCCCAGTCTGCTCAGCCTGCTTCATCGCCTGCGGGCTCCCGCAGCAGCCGCGGGCACAAGCCCAGCAGCCGCGGTGCCGCATATCCGCAGCAGCCGGTTGCGCAGCCGTCTGCG
>ENA-OQEX01000484-OQEX01000484.1-human-gut-metagenome-genome-assembly--contig:-NODE-484-length-21120-cov-9.848902_pt1 | contig 21120 bp, 20 predicted proteins | sample MGYA00242802_ERZ504649 | MGnify/ENA primary metagenome ERZ504649 (study PRJEB26092, sample SAMD00036194) | human gut metagenome | host: Homo sapiens | study: EMG produced TPA metagenomics assembly of...
TGATGTTGATGAAATCCTCGAAATCAACGAGGGCTTCTTCAAAAAGCTTTTCAAAGAGGTTTTAAATATTGACCTTGAGGAGCATTTCCAGAGAATGACCTACAAAGAGGCTATGGAAAGCTATGGTTCGGACAAGCCCGATATCCGTTTTGACATGAAGATTCAGGATATTTCGGACCTTGTTAAGGACTGCGGTTTCAGCGTATTTACAAGTGCAATTGAGAACGGCGGTTCTGTAAGGGCAATTGTTGCCAAGAATGCGTCGTCGGTTTACACAAGAAAAGAAATTGACAAGCTCACAGAATATGCAAAGGGCATCGGCGCAAAGGGACTTGCCTATGTAAGATGGGTTGATGAGCCTAACGCATCATTCAAGAAGTTTATGAGTGAAGAAGAGCTTTCGGCAATTTACGAAAGACTGGGTGCGGAAAAGGGCGATGTTATCCTCATCGTTGCCGACAAGAACAGCACAGTTCTTTCAACACTCGGCGCACTCCGTCTTGTTGTTGCAAAGCGTCTTGACATTATCCCCGATGTGTTCAAGTTCCTCTGGATTGTTGACTTCCCGTTCTTTGAATATGATGAGGAAAGCGGCGAATGGCTTGCAATGCATCACCCGTTTACAATGCCTAAGGAGGAATGCCTGCAGTACCTTGACACAGATCCGTCAAAGGTTATTGCAAAGGCTTATGACCTCACACTCAACGGTGTTGAGCTTTCAAGCGGTTCAATGCGTATCACAGACTATGAACTCCAGCAGAAGATGTTCAAGGCTTTGAAGCTCACCGATGAAGAAATCGAAGCAAAGTTCGGATTCCTTGTTGAAGCCTACAAATACGGCGCACCGCCACACGGTGGTATGGGTATCGGTCTTGACCGTGTTACAATGCTTATGTGCAAGGCTGACAGCCTCCGTGATGTAACGGCATTCCCGAAGGTTCAGAATGCAAGCGAGCTTATGTCTGCGTGTCCGGCAGAGGTTGATGACGAAAGCCTTGAAGTTCTCGGAATCAAGGTTGTCAACAAAGAAGACTGATTAAGGGTACAATTATATGAGTCCGGATACAATTGCAACAATCATCTCTGTGTCGATAGTCGTACTTGCAATAGCAATTATAGTTACGGTAATTGTCAGTAAGATAAGACATCTTTCAAGAACATTGTTCGGTACAAGTTCCCTTATTGAGGGCATTCAGGGCGTGAAAGAGGATCAGGAGCAAATGCGTGAAACTCCCCGTTCGCTTCACGGAATGACCTCGGTTTATATGCCAATGATAAAAAAGGATTTTCCCGAGCTTGATGTTGAGCAGTATATGAACAAAACCCGTTCACTTTTGCGAAACTACTTTTCAGCGGTTGAGTCAAAAAGGCTCGGCGTTATTGCGGAGGAGGTCACTCCGAATTTTACAAACTATGTTCAGGGAATTATCGACCAGCTTTCATCTGTTGCGAATACACAGCATTATGAGGATGTCAATATTTACGATGTTCAGATTGCCCGCTATATAAAAAACGGTGCAACGGTAACGATACTTTTTGAGGCATCTGTCGGTTACTTTTCGTATGTTACCGATATGAACAACGAGGTGATCTTCGGCAGCAGAGAGAACAGAATGCAGACAATCTATGAGGTTGGACTGATGTATGTTCAGGACGCTGACCGGCTTCATAACAGAGCAACCGCTCTCGGAGTGAATTGCCCCAACTGCGGTGCTCCCGTAAAAACGCTGGGAGAAAAATTTTGTCAGTTCTGCGGAACTGCAATAAAAGAAATTAACATTCGTTCGTGGAGGTTTAATTCCGTAAACGAACAGACACTTCAACAGAGAAAATTCTGAAAGTTTGACGGTCGGGTTGTCAGAGCCAAATGCCCTCTTCCCGACCGTCTTTTTGCATTATTTATGATGGCAAAACATTGGAACAATAAAAAAGCATATGCCATTCAGCCTGTTTTTTAATAATAGTATTGAAATTTTTCTTCAAACATATTATTATTAGTGTAACAGCAATATCTGAAAAATCAGCTATAAGCTACAAAAATTAAGGAGTTAAATTATGGGTATTATTAAAGCAGCGATAAATGCAGTCGGAGGCGGACTCGCAGATTCATGGCTCGAGGTCATTGAACCGTCCCCCATGGGCGACAACACCCTCATCTGTCCCGGTCAGCTTGTTTCGCAGAACGGCAAAAGTCAGAACAAAAAGGGTTCTGAAAACATCGTATCAAACGGTTCTGTAATTCATGTTTACGATAACCAGATGATGATTCTTATTGACGGCGGTAAGATTGTTGACTTTACTGCAGAGCCGGGTTATTTTAAGGTAAATAACAGCTCAATGCCGTCACTTTTCTGCGGTCAGTTCGGTGATTCGATCAAGGAAACATTTAACCGTATTAAGTACGGCGGAATCCCCTCACAGGCTCAGAGAGTTTTCTATATAAATCTTCAGGAAATCAAGGGTATTCCTTTCGGAACATCAACTCCCGTAAACTACTTTGACAATTTTTACAATTCAGAGCTTATGCTCCGTGCTCACGGTACATATTCAATCAAGGTTGTTGAGCCGTTCAAGTTCTATCAGGAGGTTATTCCGAGAGAGGCTGTTACGGAAAACAAGTCTGTTGATTTCGCAGATGTAAGAGCACAGTATAACGAGGAGTTTGTCGGCGCTCTCGGTTCTGCAATCAACCAGTATTCCGCTGACGGTGAGAGAATCAGCTTTATCAAGTCAAAACAGCGTCTTATCGGTCAGTATATGGCACAGACGCTTGATGAGGAATGGACACAGGCTCGTGGTATGGAAGTCTTTGCCGTTGGTATGGATGTTTCCTACACAGAGGACAGTCAGGAACTCATCAATATGCGCAACAAGGGCGCAATGCTCTCGGACGCAGCAGTTCAGCAGGGCTATGTTGCAGCCAATATTTCAGAGGCCTTAAAGATGCCGGCTCAAATGCAAACGGTGCAATGGCAGGCTTTATGGGCATGGGCATAGGTATGAATGCCGGCGGAAATATCATGGGCGGTTATCAGCAGAATCCGCAGTACCGTCAGCAGCAGCCGACTCAGCCACAGCAACAGGCTCAGCCGCAGCAGACTCCCGCTCCGCAGGCAGGCGGTGCAGCCGCAGGCTCATGGACTTGCTCATGCGGTGCGGTAAACACAGGCAAGTTCTGCTCGGAGTGCGGTTCAAAGAAGCCCGAGGCTCCCAAAAAGCGTTTCTGCACAAACTGCGGATATGAGCTTTCTGCAAATGCAAAGTTCTGTCCCGAATGCGGTACAAAGGCAGAATAATCTGAATTTTAAGTACAAACAATCCCTCTTCTCAAACGGAGGGGGATGTTTCAGAATTTAATTATAAGGGGTAAGTTATGGCAACTGTAAACTACACCTGTCCGAACTGCGCCGCTCCGCTGAAATTCAATCCCGATAAGCAGATGTTCAGTTGTGAATACTGTATGTCCGATTTTACGGAAAAGTATGTTCAGGATTTTTTGCCAAGAAGGAGCAAAAAGAGAACAGCGCAGAAAAGCAGGAGAAAAAGGAACAGGAAAAGGCTAAAGAGAATGCCGCCAAGCAGGCGCAGAGCAATGACAGCGCACAGGCAGAAAACAAAACTGAGGAAGAGGCTGTTATCTACAACTGCCCAAGCTGCGGTGCTCAGGTTGTTACAACAGCGTCAACTGCGGCAACAACCTGCTTCTATTGTCAGAATCCTGTTGTTCTCGGCGGCAGACTTTCGGGTGAATTTAAACCCGACCGTGTGATTCCGTTCAAGCTTTCAAAGCAGAAGGCAATTGACAAGTTTCTTGAAATGTGCAAAAGGAAATGGTTTTTGCCGAAGAATTTTGTCAGCGAAAAGCATTTTGACAAACTCACGGGTGTGTATTTTCCGTATTGGTATGTTGACGAACAGCGTAGCGCACAGATGGTTGCAAAGGGCGAAAAGGTTCGTTCGTGGACTGTCGGAGATGACCGTTACACGGAAACAAAGGTTTTTGAGCTCCACAGAGCAGGCAATCTGATTGTAAATAATGTTTTTGAAAGAGCGTTAAAAGGTCAGGACAGAGATATGCTCCAATGCGTACACCCTTACGATTTGGGCGAGGCTCACCCGTTTGCAATGTCCTATCTTTCGGGTTTTCAGGCAGAAAAGCGTGACATTGAGCAAAATGAGGTTGCACAGGCAGTTCAAACAAGAATCAACGGCTATTGTCAACAGCTTATGAAAGACACGGCAAGCGGATACAGTGCCGTTCAGATTCAGAACTACAACGATAAAATCGACCTTGAAAATTGGAACTATACCTCTTGCCCGTTTGGGTTGTAACCTATAAATACCGGGGTAAAATTCTGCCGTTTGCAGTTAACGGTCAGACGGGCAAAACCTACGGTGAGCTTCCTACCTCCGCAGGAAAGCTTCTTGCTTTCGCTGCAATTATTGCCGCAGCGCTTATGGCACTCGGCTTGTTGGGAGGTCTGTTGTTCTTATGATGAATGTGACAAAAAGACTTTCCGCAATGCTTGCGGCAATGATTATGGTTTTCTGTACTCCGCTCTTTGTTTTTGCGGCGGGACAAACAGAACTCCGTGATGATGCCGAACTGTTTACCTCGGAGGAAGAAACACAGCTTCAGGCGGAACTTGACGCTTTTGCTCAAAAAACCGGCTGGGTTGCGGTTATCTATACTAACAACGAGGGCAAAACCGAGGATGATATCAAACCGTTTGCAAACCGTTATTATGCCGACAAATACGGAAAAACTACGGCAGGCGTTATACTCACGATTGATATGAAGGGCAGAGCAATCGACTTTAGAACAAAAGGCGATGCGATGTATTATTTCGGCGATGGCCGTGTTAATACTCTTCTTGATGATGTTCAGTATGATATGAAACAAGGCAACTATTACAGTGCTGCCGAACAATTCCTCTATTATGTTGACAACTACTATGACGAGGGTATTGACGATGACAAGTCAAATAAAAATATTGATTTGCAGGAAAAAGAGGATAACAAATTCCTCTATGTCGTAAAGCATTACGGCATTGTCATTGCAGGCGGTTCAATTATTGTTGCCGTTATTGTAGTTATTGTAGTGAAAAATCGTTACAAGCACAACGGCAAAGCAGGAACTTATGACCTCAAGAAAAACAGCAAGACTATGCTTACCGACAAGAAGGATATCTTCCTGACAAAGCATGTTTCCGTTACAAGAATCCGGAGTGATTCCGACAGCTCGGGCGGTTCATCAAGCAGCTCCTCCGGTGGCGGCGGTTCATCGGGCGGCGGAAGCAGAAGCTTTTAATGCTGAAAACTATTTGAATTTTACGGAGAATGCTGTATTCTCTGTTTGGGGGCGGCAGAAATGCCGTCCTCTTTTAATGTGAAAAAATTATGAGGAATATTGAAATTATTCAAAAACTGAATACCATACACACAGCCTGTGAAAGCGAACTTTTACAGCTGATTACAACTTACGACGAAAAAGATTTTGAATATCTTCGCAAATGTGCAAGAGATACTGCCGACAAAATTTTCGGCAACAAAATCTATATCCGTGGTTTGATTGAATTTTCAAGTATATGCAAAAATGATTGCTTTTACTGCGGACTTCGCCGTTCAAACAGCAATGCCGTGCGTTATAGGCTTACCAAAGATGAAATCCTCTCGTGTTGCCAAAACGGACACGAACTCGGATTCCGCACATTTGTGTTGCAGGGCGGTGAGGACGGATTTTTTACAGATGATGTAATGTGCGACATTGTGTCGGAAATAAAAAATAGATTTCCCGATTGTGCCGTAACGCTCTCGCTTGGCGAAAGGTCGTATGAAAGCTATCAAAGACTTTTGACAGCGGTGCGGACAGATATCTTCTCCGTCACGAAACAGCCGACAAAAAACACTATTCCATGTTACATCCGCCCGAAATGTCACTTGAAAACCGAATGCAATGCCTGTATAATTTAAAGAGAATAGGTTATCAGACAGGCGCAGGATTTATGGTCGGCTCACCGTTCCAAACTCCTGAAATGCTTGTCAAGGATTTAAAATTTATTGAAAAATTAAGTCCCGAAATGTGCGGAATAGGTCCGTTTGTACCGCACAAAGACACAAAATTTAAAAATGAAAATCATGGCGATGTAAGCTTGTGCTTATGTTGCTTTCAATAATAAGGCTTTTAAAGCCGAACATTCTTTTGCCGGCAACAACCGCCTTAGGTACGGTCGATCCGCTTGGTCGGGAAAAGGGCATTCTTCACGGTGCAAATGTTGTAATGCCCAACCTTTCCCCTGTTAAGCACAGAAAAGATTACTCGCTCTACGATAACAAAATCTGTACGGGAGACGAAGCGGCGCAGTGTATCGGCTGTCTTGCCGACAGAATGAAAAAAATCGGCTACGAAATCGTAACTGACAGAGGAAATTATACAGAGAAATAGTGTGAAAAATCACACTATTATAATATATTGCCCTCAAAATTTGCCTTTGGCATAATTTTGAGATGGCTGAAATCATCATTTACGCCTGTTCAGGCAACGCAGGTTAATTAGGTGATTTTTAATAAACTGTTTGTTGCCTGAAAGGCTATGATGATTATTATGAATAAATACGATAAAAATTCGCTGAAAGCGGAGGAATTTATCAATGACGGGGAGATTCTTGATTCCCTGAAATTTGCCGATGAAAATAAAAATAACCTTGAACTTGTCGATAAAATAATCGAAAAGGCAAGGCTCAAAAAGGGTATCAATCACCGTGAGGCAAGCGTTCTTTTAGCTTGTGAAGATAAGGAGAGAATCAAAGAAATCTACAACCTTGCCCGTCAGATTAAGAAGGATTTTTACGGTGACAGAATTGTTATGTTCGCCCCTCTCTATCTTTCAAACTACTGCGTAAACGGTTGTGTCTATTGTCCGTATCATGCAAAGAACAAGCACATCTGCCGTAAAAAGCTCACACAGGATGAGGTCAGAAAAGAAGTTATCGCACTTCAGGATATGGGACACAAGCGTCTTGCGATTGAGGCAGGAGAAGATCCCGTAAACAACCCGATTGAGTACATTCTCGACTGCATAAAGACCATTTATTCGGTCAATCACAAGAACGGTGCAATCAGACGGGTTAATGTGAACATTGCCGCAACAACCGTTGAAAATTATAAAAAGCTCAAGGAAGCCGGAATCGGCACATACATTCTTTTTCAGGAAACCTACAATAAAAAGAGTTATGAACAGCTCCACCCCACAGGTCCCAAGCACAACTACAATTACCACACAGAGGCAATGGACAGAGCCATGCAGGGCGGTATTGATGATGTGGGAATCGGTGTGCTTTTCGGGCTTGAGCTCTACCGCTATGAACTTGCAGGACTTCTTATGCACGCAGAACATCTTGAGGCCGTTCACGGCGTCGGTCCACACACAATCAGCGTTCCCCGAATCAAGGCGGCAGACGATATAAATCCCGATGATTTTGACAACGGAATTGACGATGAAACCTTTGCCAAAATAGTCGCAATTATCAGAATTGCAGTTCCCTACACGGGTATGATTATTTCAACCCGAGAGAGCGAAAGCGTTCGCAAAAAGGTGCTTGAACTCGGCATTTCTCAGATCAGCGGAGGCTCACGCACAAGCGTAGGAGGATATGACGAACCCGAATCGGAAGAAGAAAATTCGGCTCAATTTGATGTTTCCGACAACCGCAGTCTTGATGAGGTTGTAAGGTGGCTTATGAACCTCGGCTATATTCCGTCATTCTGCACCGCCTGTTACCGTGAGGGCAGAACGGGCGACCGCTTTATGTCGCTTTGCAAGAGCGGTCAGATTCAGAACTGTTGCCACCCCAACGCCCTTATGACGCTTGAAGAATATCTTGTTGATTATGCAAGTAATGATACAAGGAATGTCGGTCAAAAACTCATTGAACAGGAACTCGAAAAAATCCCCAACGAAAAAGTCCGCACCATTGCAAAAGAACATATCTTTGACATAAGAAACAACAATAAAAGAGATTTCAGATTTTGACGGAGGGCGTAATGGGAATGAATGATACACCGTCGTCGGAACGACTGCACATTGGATTTTTCGGCAGACGAAATGCAGGAAAATCAAGCGTTGTGAATGCGGTCACAAATCAAAGTATGTCGCTTGTATCGGACAAAAAAGGCACAACAACCGATCCCGTGGAAAAGACAATGGAGCTTCTACCGCTCGGTCCTGTTGTGATAATCGACACGGCAGGCTTTGATGATGAGGCGAACTCGGCACAATGCGTGTTGAACGCACAAAAGCCGTGCTGAACCGTGTTGACATTGCCGTGCTTGTGGTTGACGGAACAATCGGAATGACCTCGGTTGAAAACGAGCTTGTATCGCTTTTTGAGGAAAAGAAAATTCCGTATCTTATTGTGTTCAACAAATGCGATTTGCTTGACAATACAACTGACGGTAAAATCTTTGTAAGTGCAAAAAACAACACGAATATCGAACTTTTAAAGGATAAAATCGCAAAAGTTGTAAACGCACAAAAATCCGATAAAAGGCTTTGCGGTGACCTTGTTAATAAAAATGACTTTGTTGTGCTTGTAATCCCGATTGACTCCGCCGCCCCCAAGGGCAGAATAATTCTTCCGCAGCAGCAGGTTATCCGTGATTTGCTCGACAGCGGAGCAATCCCTGTTTGTGTGCGTGAAAGCGAACTTGCCGACACTCTGAAAAATCTCGGTACAAAACCAAAGCTTGTCATAACCGACAGTCAGGTATTTAAGCCTGTTTCGGAGATTGTGCCGAACGATATCAAACTGACCTCGTTTTCAATTCTTATGGCGAGGTACAAGGGATTTCTGAAAACTGCCGTAAACGGTGCAAGGGCAATTGAGTCGCTTAGTGACGGTGACAAAATTCTCATCAGCGAGGGTTGCACTCATCACAGGCAATGTGATGACATCGGCACGGTAAAACTTCCCCGATTGCTGAAAAATTACACGGGTAAAAATTTTGAAATCGTGACAAGCTCAGGCAAAGGCTTCCCGAATAATTTGTCGGAATTTTCACTTGCAATCCATTGCGGTGCGTGTATGCTCAATTCAAGAGAGATAATCAGCCGAATGAACCGTTCGGTTGAAAGCGGAGTTCCGTTCACAAACTACGGAATCGCCATAGCCTATATGCGTGGAATTCTCGACCGTTCAATTGAAATGTTTGATGAATAAAATAAAAATTCGGTATGCAAAAATACACACCGAAACAGATTGACATATTAAAAAATTGATGTTAATATATAAGTAAGGAAACGGCTTGAGCTGTTTCGCTATTCAAAACTAATTATTTTTTATAACCGTCTTGTATGGCAGTACAGGGCGGTTATTTCTTTATGCATAAAACTATAATAGTTACTAACAAAGTAAAACAGATTATGTATTCCACGCAAACACCCCCTTTCATAAGGGAGTCGAAACAGCCGCCGCCGTTTCCTTACAAAGTGATTATATCAAATATATTGTTTATGTTCAAGTGCCGATTGTATATTACACAGCATCTGTAAATTTGCAATATTATTCTAATAAAGGCAATCCTACTTTACCGTAAGATTGCCTTGCTTTTATGCTTTGTGATTTTCTCTTAAATCCGTTCTCTTGATTTTTCCGCTGATTGTTTTTGGAAATTCATCGACAATTTCAAGGTGCTGAATCCACTTGTAGCTTGCCATACGCTTGTTGCAGAAGGTTTTGATTTTGTTTTCAAGCTCCTTATCATGCGGTGCGCCGTCTGTCATTTTGACAATCGCCTTAATTGCCTGACCTCTGTCTTTGTCCGGAACACCTATAACCGCACATTCAAGCACATTCGGATATTGCATAAGAACATTTTCAACTTCAAACGGACCTACTCTGAAGCCTCTTGTTTTGATAAGGTCATCGGCTCTGCGACATACCAGAAATATCCGTTCTCGTCCTTATATGCCGTGTCGCCCGTGTGATATACACCGTGTCGCCACACCTTTTCATAAAGATTTTCGTTGTTATAATATGTGATGAAAATTCCGTGCTGTTTTCTGTCCTTTGGGGGGAATACAACAACTTCGCCGACCTCACCCTGCTTAACCTCGTTGCATTCATCGTCAACAATTCGTACATCATAAAGCGGAGTAGGCTTGCCCATTGAGCCTGCAATCGCCTTGTCCCCTTTGAGATTTGCAAGCATAAGAACCGACTCGGTCTGACCGAAGCCCTCGCAAAGTTCGATTCCCGTCTGCTTAAACACCTCTTCAAAAACTTCATTGTTGAGTGCCTCGCCTGCTGTCGTGAGGTGAGAAAGTGCAGAAAGGTCGTACTTGTCCATACCCCTTTTAATGAAGTATCTGTAAACTGTCGGCGGTGCGCAGAAGGTTGTAACCTTGTACTTTTCCATTATACGCAACAGCTTGCCCGGAGAGAATTTGTCAAAGTCATAGACCATGACGGCTGAACCGCAGAGCCATTGACCGTAGATTTTGCCCCATGACGCTTTTGCCCAGCCTGTTTCGGCAACGGTGAGGTGAAGTCCGCCGTCTTTTACACATTGCCAGTATTTTGCCGTGATAATGTGTCCGAGTGTGTAGATATGATTGTGCTCGACAGCTTTAGGATAGCCTGTTGTGCCTGAGGTAAAGTAAATTACCATAGGCTCTTCTGCTTTTGTTTCAACTCTTTCAAGGGTATCGGGAGCGTTTTCAACTTCTTCGGTAAAATCAACCGCACCGAAAATCTGCCTTCTCGGAACAAAAACGGTTTCAAGCGTGTTCGGCTGAGATGCAACCGCAAGCATATCTTCGGCGGTAGTTTCATCGGGAGTGCAGACAGCAGCCTTTATTCCTGCCGTGTTAACACGATACGAAATGTCGCTTTGAGTCAGAAGATTTGTTGCGGGAATAATAACCGCACCAAGCTTGTGGAGTGCAGGGGCAACATACCAGTATTCGTAGTTTCGTTTCAGAATAACGAGAACCTTGTCGCCTTTTTTAATGCCGTGATTTCTGAAAACATTTGCAGCCTTGTTGCTCAGTCTGCTGATGTCGGAGTATGTGAAAATCTTTTCCTCTTTTTCGGGATTTGTCCACACAACTGCCGTGTCATTCGGCACAAGCTCTGCCATTTTGTCAACAACATCATAGCCAAAATTATAGTTTTCGGGAAACACAAGTTCAAAGCTTGTCAGTTTTCCGTTTTCATCGGTAGTTTCTTTACAGAAATTTTTGTATAATTGCATTTTTTACATCCTTATTTAAGTCGGTTTTTTGGTTTGCTTTTTCAATTAATATTGTATAACACAAACCCTTTTCTATACAATACCGCCCATTATGAAAAAACACGGACTAAAATTTATAATTATTCATCCACGGAATGTAGCTATCCAAATTTGCATAACACTATCCGTATATCGGCATATTGTGAATAACAGAAGCAAATTATTAACATTTTCAACACATTTATTCACATATCGTTTCACGGAGTTGAAAGCCGTAAATCTGAATATTATACAATTTTTAAACGGCAGAACAGTATGATGATACCCTGTTCTACAAATTTGCTTTTTTGCTTGCAATCGGATAAATAAAATATTATAATATAGGTTACAGTCTTGTTTCAAAAAGGTAACAGACTGACAGAGTTAAAGAGAATAAAGAAATAAAAATAGAAACAAAACATTTCAGAGGGAGAAATATATATGAGAATAGTTGTTCTTGCAGGCGGACTGAGTACAGAGCGTGAGGTTTCAATTTCATCAGGCACACTTGTTGCCGAGGCTCTCAGAAGCAAGGGACACGAGGTTGTTTTGCTTGATGTATTTATGGGCTATGAGGAAAACATCTGTGACATTGACGCACTTTTCAAGCAGAACTACAGCTTTACCGATGGAAATTCAATCGGTGATAATGTTGAAAATACAATCACAAATATCAAAGAGGCAAAGGAAAATCGCCTTGACAAAACATCACGCTATATCGGCAGAAATGTAATTGAAATCTGCTCCGAGGCAGACATCACCTTCCTTGCACTTCACGGAGGTGAGGGTGAAAACGGTCAGTTACAGGCAACGCTTGATTTGTTCGGAATCAAGTACACAGGTTCGGGATATCTCGGTTCTGCGCTTGCAATGAACAAAGGTCTTACAAAGAGCGTGTTTATGCAGAAGAATATCAACACTCCGTCAGGTGAACTTTACAAGAACGAAAAGGACGCTCTTGCATGGAATATGTTCCCGTGCATCGTTAAGCCATGCTCGGGCGGTTCAAGCGTAGGCGTTTCAAAGGTTGAGAATGCAGATCAGTATAAAAAGGCTGTTAAAGAGGCTCTCAAATATGAGGACGAAATTGTTGTTGAACAGTTCGTAACAGGCAGAGAATTTTCCGTCGGTCTTATCGGCGGCAAGGCACTTCCGCCGATTGAGATTGCTCCTAAGTCGGGAATGTACGATTATGCCGCAAAATATCAGGCAGGCGCAACAGTTGAAACCTGTCCGGCAGACATTGACGAAGAAACCGACAAAAAGCTCCGTGATGCCGCAACAGAGGCATACGAGGCACTTCACCTTGAAAGCTATGCACGAATCGACTTCCTTCTTGACAAGGGCGGTTTTACATACTGTCTCGAGGCAAACACTCTCCCCGGCATGACTCCCACAAGCCTTCTTCCTCAGGAGGCGGCTGTTGAGGGTATAAGCTATCCCGATTTGTGCGAAAAGATTATTGAAATTTCACTTGCAAAATATCCCAAAGAAAAATCTGATTTTAATAAGAGGTTAGTATGAAAGACTTTACTCTTGCCGAAATCGCAAAGGCCTGCAACGGCGAATATGTCGGCGACGAATCGCTAAAAAACACAAAAATAACCTCTGTTGAGCGTGACAGCCGACAGGTGAAGAACGGAAGTCTGTTTCTTGCCATAAAGGGAGAGCGTGTTGACGGTCATGATTTTATCGAAAAATGCTTTGCGCAGGGTGCTGTGTGTGCATTGTGCGAGAAAGCTCCCGAAAATGCGACAAAGCCTTGCATTGTCGTTCCATCAACACTTGATGCCGTTAAGAAAATCGGCAGGGCATACAGAGAAAAATTCGACATTCCCGTTATCGGAATTTCGGGCAGTGTCGGAAAAACCTCTACAAAAGAAATGCTCTATGCCGTTCTTTCACAGAAGTTCAAGACCCACAAAACACAAGGCAATCTCAATAACGAGCTTGGTGTTCCGCTGACGCTTCTTTCAATGCCCGAGGATACCGAGGCGGCTGTTATAGAAATGGGTATTTCCGATTTCGGTGAAATGACAAGACTTTCCGAAATGGTTCAGCCCACAATCTGCGTGCTTACAATCATCGGCGAATGTCATCTTGAAAATCTCGGCGACCGTGACGGTGTTCTCAAGGCTAAAACAGAAATGTTCAAAAATGCCCGTAAAAATGCAGATTTTATTCTCAACGGCGATGACGATAAGCTTTCAACCGTTAAGACCGTAAACGGCAAAAAGCCTGTTTTCTTCGGACTTGACGCAAAGAACGATTTTTACGCAAAGAATATAAAAAACAGCGGTGACGGCAAGGTTCTTGCAACACTCTGTTTTGACAATAATGATATTGATGTTGAAATTCCCGCGATTGGTACATATATGGTGACAAATGCTCTTGCGGCTGCTGCCGCAGGCAAGCTTCTCGGACTTACCGATGAAGAAATTGCAAACGGTGTTGCCTCGTACAAAACAGTAGGCAGTCGTGCCAATGTTATCGATACAGGCAAAATCAAAATCATTGACGATTGCTACAATGCAAATCCGACATCCGTCAGAGCATCTCTTGACACACTTTCAAACCTTGACGGCAGAAAGGTTGCAATCCTCGGTGATATGAAGGAGCTCGGAAGTGAGGAATTGAAACTCCACTTTGACACGGGTGTTTATGCAAAATCAAAGGATATCGGCACGGTCATAACCGTAGGTGAGCTTGCAAAGGAGCTTGCAAAAGGTGCAGACGGCAAAGCGTTTGACACAATCGAAGATGCAAAACCCGAAATTCTTAAAACAATTAAAAGCGGAGATGTTGTGCTTGTTAAGGCATCACATTCAATGCAGTTTGAAAACATTGTTGAGTTTCTCAAACAGAATTTTTGATTTACCGCAAAAAAATGTTGACAAATCAAAAATACAGTCATATAATTGTCTCATAGAGAAAAAACCTGTGAGCAAGAATAGTAGGTTTTTCCAAAGCTTTCAGAGAGTCAGCGGTTGGTGTAAGCTGACAGCAGAGGATTTGCCGAATGGACTTGTGAGGGCGGGCCGAAAGCCTTTTGGCAAGTAGTTTCCGACGGAGCTCAACCGTTAAAGTGAGAGGCATATGTTAGTATGCTGTTAAAGCGGGCGTTTATCGTCAATTTGGGTGGTACCGCAGAAGTTGATATTTCAAGACTTTTGTCCCTTGTGGGGACAAAGGTCTTTTTTGTTTATGTTTAAAACTTTTACCAAAGAAAGGTTGGTGTACGATGATTAAACCGTCTTACGATGAGGTGTTGAACCTCAAGGACAATTACAGCGTTATTCCGATTTACAAGGAAATCTACGCTGACGCATTTACCCCGATTAACCTGCTCAGAAAGATTGCAGGAAAATCCGACAAATTCTTTCTTCTTGAAAGTATCGAGGGCGGTGAAAAGTGGGCAAGATATTCATTCATCGGATTCAACCCCAAGGCAAGGCTTTCGTACAAAAACGGAACTCTCACGGTTACGGGCGAGGGTGCAAGAGTTGTTAAAACAGCAAAGCCGTATGACGCTCTCCGTGAGTATCTTGCCGATTACAAAACTCCGCATTTCAAAGACATTCCGCCGTTCACAGGCGGTCTTGTCGGCTATTTCGGTTACGCAATGATTTCTGTTGCAGAGCCTGTTTTAAAGCTCAAAAGAGGAGATACAAACGATTTTGATATGATGCTTTTCGACAAGATTATAGCCTACGATCATCTTAAAGAAAAACTCATTATCATTGTTAATATGAAAACAAACGACACCAAGCGCAGTATGAACTTGCCAAAAAGGATATTGCAGAGATAATTTCGACAATCACATCTCCCGAACCCCTTCCAAAGCTTGAGAGTGACGGGAATGTTGAATTTACAAGCACATATTCAAAAGAAGAATTCTGCAAAATGGTTGAGAAAACCAAGGAGTACATCTTTGACGGCGACATCTTCCAATGTGTTGTTTCAAGAAGATTTGAGGCGGATTACAAAAATTCCCTCATCAATGCATACAGAGTGCTGAGAAGTACAAACCCGTCACCTTATATGGTTTATATGTCAATTGACGGTGACGAGATTATAAGCACCTCTCCCGAAACACTTGTAAAGCTTCAGAACGGAGTGCTTAACACATTCCCGATTGCAGGTTCTCGTCCAAGAGGTAAAACAGATACAGAGGACAATGCCCTTGCAGACGAGCTTATTCACGATGAGAAGGAGCTTGCGGAGCATAATATGCTCGTTGACCTCGGACGAAACGACATCGGAAAAATCTCCAAATTCAATTCGGTTAAGGTTACAAAATATCAGGAGGTTCTCCGCTATTCAAAGATAATGCACATTTGCAGTGAGGTTGAGGGCAAGCTCAAGGACGGACTTGACGCTTTTGATGCAATCGAATCCCTCCTCCCTGCCGGCACACTTTCGGGTGCTCCGAAAATCAGAGCCTGTGAAATCATTGAAGAGCTTGAAAGAACTCCCCGAGGTGTATACGGCGGAGCGCTCGGATATGTCGATTTCAACGGAAATCTCGACACCTGTATCGCTATCAGAATGGCGGTCAAGAAAAATGACAAGGTTTATGTTCAGGCAGGCGCAGGCATTGTAGCGACAGCGTTCCCGAAAGCGAATACGAGGAAACCTACAACAAGGCTCTTGCTGTTATGAATGCAGTTAAAAATGCAGGGGAGGTAAACGCTTTATGATACTTTTTATTGATAACTACGACAGCTTTACCTACAATCTTGTGCAGTTCTGCGGCAGTGTAAATCCCGATATTAAGGTTGTAAGAAACGATGAAATAACAGTTGACGAAATCAAAAAGCTTGCTCCCTCCCACATCATCCTTTCGCCCGGCCCCGGTTATCCGAAAGATGCCGGAATATGTGAGGAGGTTATAAAGAAGCTTGCGGGACAGTTTCCGATTCTCGGTATCTGCCTCGGTCATCAGGCAATATGCGAGGTTTACGGTGCAACAATCTCCCACGCAATACAGCTTATGCACGGCAAAAAGAGCGATATCATTGTTGACACGGACAAGAAAATTTTTAACGGACTTCCAAAGGTTGTTGAGGGTGCAAGGTATCATTCGTTGATTGCGAAAAGAGATACGGTTCCCGACACACTCGAGGTAATCGCAGAAGACCGTGACGGCGAGGTTATGGGAGTTAAGCACAAGGATTTTGAGCTTTACGGATTGCAGTTCCACCCCGAATCAATCTCACCTCACACGGTATGGAAATGATAAAGAATTTTATTACACTTTGCAAATAACACGGAAAGGATTGAAGTTTTATGATTAAAGAGGCAATAAAAAAGTTGGTTGCAGGCAATGACCTCACTTTTGATGAGGCGGCACAGGTTATGGACGAAATGTTCTCAGGCACAGCAACGCAGTCGCAGATGGCGGCATATCTCACAGCCTTGAGAATCAAGGGTGAAACAATTGACGAAATTACCGCAAGCGCACAGGTTATGAGAGAAAAAGCACTCCACATCAAGCCTAACCGTGATGTACTCGATATCGTCGGCACAGGCGGCGACGGTACAGGCACATTCAATATTTCAACAACAGCGGCATTTATAATTGCCGCCGCAGGAATCCCCGTTGCAAAGCACGGCAACCGTTCAATGTCAAGCAAAAGCGGTTCGGCAGACTGTCTTGAACAGCTCGGAATCAACATCAACATCACTCCCGAAAAGAGTGAAGAGGTTCTTAACAAAGCAGGCATCTGCTTTATGTTTGCACAGGGCTACCATTCATCAATGAAGTATGTAGGTCCTGTCCGTAAGGAAATCGGAATCAGGAACATTTTCAATGTTCTCGGACCTCTCACAAACCCTGCAGGCGCAGACCTTCAGGTAACGGGTGTGTATTCTGAGGCTCTTGTTGAGCCGATTGCACAGGTTTTCTCAAACCTCGGTGTTAAGAAAGGCTATGTTTTCTACGGCATGGACGGCATGGACGAGGTTACTCTCACAACAACAACAAAGGTGTGTGAGATTGATAACGGCAAGTTCAACACATTCATTCTCAATCCCGAAGATTACGGTCTTAAACTTTGTGCACCCGAGGATCTTGCAGGCGGTGACGGCAAAGAAAATGCTGAAATTACAAAAGAAATTCTCAGCGGCGAAATTAAGGACGCAAAGCGTGATATCGTTGTTCTCAATGCCGCACTCGGACTTTGCACAGGCGGCAAGGCAGATTCAATTCAGGACGGCATAAAGCTTGCAAACGAAATTATCGACAGCGGCAAGGCTTATGCAAAGATTGAAGAATTTGCAAAGGCTTCCAACGAATAAAGGTGACACAATGATACTTGAAACAATTGCAGATGCAAACAGAGTAAGATATGAAGAAATCGAAAAGCAAGTTCCGCTTGAAGTGATAAAGCAAAAAGCACTTTCAATGGAAACAGGCAATGAATTTCCGTTTGAAAAGGCGCTTGCGGGCAAGGACATTTCATTTATATGCGAGGTCAAAAAAGCGTCCCCGTCAAAGGGAATTATCGCAGAGGATTTTCCCTATGTTCAGATTGCCAAGGATTATGAAAATGCAGGTGCAAGCGCAATTTCCGTTCTGACAGAACCAAAGTGGTTCAAGGGCGAAAATGCTTTTCTTGAAGAGATTTCAAAGAATGTAAGTATTCCGCTTTTGAGAAAAGACTTCACAGTTTGTGAATATCAGATTTATGAGGCAAAGACGATCGGTGCGTCAGCCGTACTGCTTATCTGCTCGCTTCTTGACACGGACACAATCAGAAGATGGATTAAGCTTTGCGACTCTCTCGGACTTTCGGCACTTGTTGAGGCTCACACAGCCGATGAGGTGTATTCCGCAATTGCCGCAGGAGCAAGAGTTATCGGTGTAAACAACCGAAATCTTCGTGACTTCACGGTGGACATAAATAACTGCACAAAGCTCCGTAAGCTTGTTCCAGACAACATTATTTTTGTTGCCGAAAGCGGAATTAAAACACGGGATGACATCAAGGTGCTTGAAAACGCAGGAGTAAACGCAGTTCTCATAGGTGAAACCCTTATGAGAAATCCCGACAAAAAAGCCGCACTTGACGAATTGTCGGGCAGAAAATAAAAAATTGATTTATAAGTCGTGTGCAAAGCACACCAATAAGTAGGGGCGGTCATTGGCCGCCCGCCGTGTGTGAAACACACGAACGATATAAAAGTAATTAAGGGGAATCAAGATGACAAAAGGAAAATTCGGTATTCACGGCGGACAGTTCGTTCCCGAAACGCTGATGAATGCAATTAATGAATTTGAAGAGGCATACAACAGGTACAAGGACGATCCCGAGTTTGTTGCAGAACTCGACACACTTATGCGTGAATACGCAGGCAGACCGTCACTTCTCTATTATGCCGAAAAAATGACAAAAGACCTCGGCGGTGCAAAGATTTATCTCAAGCGTGAGGACTTGAACCACACAGGTTCACACAAGCTCAATAACTGCCTCGGTCAGTGCCTTCTTGCAAAGAGAATGGGCAAAACAAGAGTTATTGCCGAAACAGGCGCAGGTCAGCACGGTGTTGCAACGGCAACCGTAGCCGCACTTTTAGGACTTGAATGTGAAATCTTTATGGGCAAAGAGGACACAATCCGTCAGGCTCTCAATGTTTACAGAATGAAACTTCTCGGCGCAAAGGTCAATGCCGTTGAAACAGGCACAATGACTCTTAAAGATGCCGTAAACGAGGCAATGCGTGAATGGACAAACAGGGTTTCCGACACACACTATGTTCTCGGCTCGGTAATGGGACCGCACCCGTTCCCGACTGTTGTCCGTGATTTTCAGAGTGTAATCGGCAAGGAAATCAAGTCACAGATGCTTGAAAAGGAAGGCAGACTTCCTGATGTTGTTATGGCTTGCGTAGGCGGCGGAAGCAACGCAATGGGCGCTTTCTATGAGTTTATCAAGGATGAAAATGTAAAGCTTATCGGCTGTGAGGCAGCAGGCCTCGGCATAGATACTCCAAAAACTGCCGCTACAATCGCAACAGGCACACTCGGTATCTTCCACGGCATGAAGTCGTACTTCTGTCAGAACGAATACGGTCAGATTGCTCCCGTATATTCAATTTCGGCAGGTCTTGACTACCCCGGTATCGGTCCCGAACACGCAAACCTTGCCGACACGGGCAGAGCAAGCTATGTTCCCGTTACAGACGAAGAGGCTGTAAACGCATTTGAATATCTTTCAAGAACAGAGGGTATCATCCCTGCAATTGAAAGCGCACACGCAGTTGCACATTGTATAAAAATTGCCCCGACAATGGACAAAGACAAGATTATCGTAGTCAACCTTTCGGGCAGAGGCGACAAGGATGTTGCGGCTATCGCAAGATACAGAGGGAGGATCTCCATGACTGATATTAAATCTGCATTCCAAAACGGCAAGGCGTTCATCCCGTTTGTAACAGCGGGTGATCCCGATCTTGAAACAACAGAAAAGCTCCTTATTGAAATGAGCAAAAACGGTGCCGATATCATCGAAATCGGTATTCCGTTTTCAGACCCGATTGCCGAGGGTGTTGTAATTCAGGAGCTGACCTCCGTTCTCTTTCGGCAGGCACAACAACAGATAAAATCTTTGATATGGTAAAGAGTATCCGTCCGCAGATTGACGCCATTCTTGCCGTTATGACCTATATGAATCCGATTTTCGTATATGGTACGGAAAGGTTTATGGCAAAGTGTCAGGAGTGCGGAATCTCCGCAGTTATCGTTCCCGACACACCGTATGAAGAAAAGCACGAGCTTACCGATTACAGCGGAAAATACGGCATTGATGTAATTTCTCTCATCGCTCCTACATCTCACGAGAGAATCAAGATGATTGCAAAAGAGGCAGAGGGCTTTGTTTACTGCGTTTCATCAATGGGCGTTACAGGCGTAAGAAGTGAAATCACAACCGATGTAGGCGAAATGGTAAGACTTGTTAAGTCTGTAAAGGATATTCCGTGTGCAATCGGTTTCGGCATTTCAACTCCGGAGCAGGCAAAGAAAATGAGCGAAAGTGCAGACGGTGTTATCGTTGGTTCTGCAATCGTGAAAATTATTGCAAAGTACGGCAAAGACAGCGTTAAGCCTGTTTGCGACTATGTTAAAAGTATGAAGGAAGCGATTTCGTGAGTACACTCGAAGAACTTCAAAGCGTAATTGACAAAAGCAAAAGAATAGTATTTTTCGGCGGTGCGGGAGTTTCGACAGAAAGCGGAATTCCCGACTTCCGAAGTGTTGACGGTCTGTACAATCAAAAGTACGATTATCCGCCCGAGCAGATTCTCAGCCACACATTTTTTGTTCACAAAACAAGCGAGTTCTTCCGCTTTTACCGTGACAAAATGCTCTGCCTTGATAAAAAGCCGAACAAGGCGCACTATAAGCTTGCAGAGCTTGAAAAGGCGGGAAAGCTTTCGGCTGTTGTCACCCAAAACATTGACGGACTTCATCAGGCGGCGGGCAGTAAGCGTGTTTATGAGCTGCACGGAAGTGTTCTCCGCAACTACTGCACAAAGTGCGGCAGGTTCTATGACGCAGAATTTATCAAGAACTCTGCCGATATTCCCAAATGTACTTGCGGAGGTATCATAAAACCCGATGTTGTGCTTTATGAAGAGGGACTTGACGACAGCACGGTAACGGGTGCGGTCAACGCAATTTCAAAGGCTGACACGCTGATTATTGCCGGCACAAGCCTCACGGTCTATCCGGCGGCCGGGTTTATCCGCTATTTCGGCGGCGATAATCTTGTGCTTATCAACCGTGATCCCACCCCAATGGACAAGAACGCAAATCTTGTGTTCCATGAAAAAGTGGGAGAATTGCTT
>ENA-OQEX01000485-OQEX01000485.1-human-gut-metagenome-genome-assembly--contig:-NODE-485-length-21113-cov-6.238921_pt1 | contig 21113 bp, 35 predicted proteins | sample MGYA00242802_ERZ504649 | MGnify/ENA primary metagenome ERZ504649 (study PRJEB26092, sample SAMD00036194) | human gut metagenome | host: Homo sapiens | study: EMG produced TPA metagenomics assembly of...
AGGACGTGTTCGGCGGCATGACGGTCAAGCAAATCACTCCGGACGTGATTTCCAATGGTACTTCGGCGAGCATGAGGAAGGCGAGTGGGTGTTCCCCCGCATGTGCCAGAGACTAAAAGCCATCATGAATCTCGCATGCTCGGACAAGTTCGGTACAGGAATGCCATTGCTGGCGTCGAATCCGTTCACCCTACCGATTCCACCTGATCCGGAACCCAAATCGTGGGAGGTGCCGCCATTGACGGGCACGCAACTGGCCGCCCTATACGAGTCGATGCCGGAATACGACCGGCTAAGTGTCCTCTTGGCCGCATGGGCCGGTGGCATGAGAATCGGCGAGGCATGCGCGTTGCGCGTATCCGATTTCAATCTTGAAGCCCGAACCATGATGGTGAATCATTCGGTCTGCCGTGGGGAACACGATCTGGGAGAATTAAGATTAGGGCCGACCAAGTCGAAGCATTCCAAACGCGTGTGCCCGTTGCCTGACCTGCTGGTGCCATTGGTCCGCGAGCATATCGCCAATCGAAAAGACGAATCCAGCCCGTATTTATTCCAGTCCCGTCGGGGAAAGGGACCACTCGCCCCGAGACCCTGGGCAATCATTTCCGTCAAGCGCGCGAACAGGCGGGATGCACGACAGCGACGTTCCGTACGTTGCGTGTCACTCATGCGACCCTGCTCATGCAGAACGGCGGCACGATCCGTGAAACGATGGACAACATCGGAGACTCCACCCAGGAGGTCGTGATGCGTCATTACACAAGGACGGTGCAGGAACATCAACGCCAGGTAGTGAATCGCATGGCAGTGGGTATGACATCGGAAAGCAAGACCCTGCAGCATATCCTCGGCGTACAATACGCCGTTCCGACTCCGGTTCCGGAGGCCCGACTGTTGGATCTGGACGCGAAACTCTCCCTGATCATCAAAGCCCTACAACAGATAAGTGTGAACGACTAATAACAAACAATTTCAGCGTGACCAACATGAAACCGTAATCCACGCAACAGGAGGATAGGCAAATGACGGACACGATCATGCTCGAAGCGCCCGCAAGAGGATGGAGGATATCGGACCTAGCGGACGGTCAAGGAAGAATCCTACGACTACACGACCTCACGGCATCATCCCTCGGCCACACCTCCCATGCCAACCCGGACCGCAAGCCCATCAACGTGGCCAACCAAACCGAAAGCCCAACGCGTACAGGCGGGAGAGTCACGATCGAACGGAAGCCCGATGAAGGTGACGGACCGGCCGTGATCCACCGCCTCAACGACGAGCGTGACCAACGGTGGCAAAACCTGATAGCCGGCTTTCTCGTTCATGCGAGCCGCGGCGTCGTTCGTCACGACGGACAACACGAGTACACAGCCGTGCTGTGCGGCCCACAAGCCGCAATGCCGTTTGATCTCGGCACCGACACCCATACGCCGACACTCGGGCGACACCGCGATCCCTTGGACCATGGCGGTCCTTACGGCAAGGAACTCTGCTGCATCACCGTGCCCGGCAGCGGCATAATATGCGGAATCCTCCAGGTCTGGCATGACGAACGCGCCTCCTACAAGGCGGTCCTCGGCCCACGCCCCTATAAGCGTCGGCCGGAACAGGTCATCCGGATTGGGCAACGGTTTTGGCAATTGTTGATTCCGGCATTCTCCGATCTGTTCGGTGAGCAGATTCCAGATCATATCCACCTGCATCTGGCCATCCGCGACAGTGAAGCGCAACGTACCATCCGATTCATCCAACCCGACGGACGAAACGACAGGGAGCGTGTCCGAATCATCCGACCGACCCTTGGAGATGCCACGGAACAGATTCTGCAATCCTTCGAACAATCCCACGGAAAACCTCCTATTCCCAAGACGAACGCTTTCACCATACCAGCCGATATCGGGAATGAGCATGAGCCAGCAGAACGAGAAAAGCAAGCAGATGGAAAACCAGAACAAGCCTAATAGACGATCGACATCACGACATCATGGCACGCATCCCCATGGATCTACGGGCCCGATACCAGTGATATCCACCCTCGGCCCTCGGCGAAAGAAGGACGAACCAATATGAAAATGCGAACGGATGTCCTCTGGGAACCGGACAAAACCGACGAACATGACCGACTGCTGTCGCGTTTTGAAGACGACATAATCGGCCTGCGCGCACGGACGGTCAGCCCATGCGAGATGGCCATCCATTCGTGATTTCATGTACCGATAACAATCAACGCATGCGTGACCGGATTAGGAGAAAACCAAAGCCAGGCAAGGAGCGCACAAATGAATCCGGATCCGAACGCATACCGTCCAAGCAGCCTCGACCTCGAAGACGCGGCCCGCATGAAAAGCGAAAGCGAACTGGAATCGACCCAGGCGCACACGATGAGAAACAACCGCGACCTGGAAGCGGTCATGGCCATGGCCTGCCTCGTCATAACCCTGTCGATGGTGGAAAGCACTCCGTTCCTCGCCATCATCCCGTTCGCGACCGCAATCGCGCTCCTATGCGCCGCAGGACGCGAGCAGGCACGCGCGGTGAAGACGATGCGCGAATACCACGAGACCGTCTCCATCCTCGAAAACGAACTCGACGCCAACGACTACCAGAACATCATGGGACGCCCGCACCCATGGAAGATCCTCTGACGAACATTACCCCCGATATCGCAATGGGGACATGTGGAATCAATGAAGGAAACCGACGGGGGAAACAATAAAAGAACAGACTCGCACACTTTCCCCCGAAGGTGTTCCTCCCCAAAACCCTTTTCGGGAAACCGATCCCCAAAAGGACGAGGACCGATGAGGAACGGACGAAAACCACGCATGACGCTCCAGACCCTCGCGACCATCGCGATGAACCTGTTCACCATCTGCTGCGCCTGCTACATCATGACCATCATCTGGTCACGGATCGACCCGCGGGCCACGTTCATCAGCCGGCATACAGGAGTCGTATGCGGCATCATGGCGATAACCCTCGTCCCCATCCTCCTCACGACAATCTACACGACCATCATCCCAATGAAAGGAAGGGGAAGACATGGGAGCGACAATCCTGCAACAGGCGGTAAAATTCGCGGCCAGACTCGACAGGACGACGCAGATGGCGGACATGTTCGCCGACGGACTACACGGCATGACGGCCGCGTCCGACGCGCTGAAAAAGGTCATGGACGAGTTCGGCATGCCCATGCAAGACGATCCCGACATCGAACCCATCGGCCACGACGAGGCCTGCGATACAGCGGAAACCCTATACCATGAACTCCTCAAACACGCGTCAAGCGGACGCATGACGCTCAGATTCGCCCAGACCATGAACCGCGCGTGGGCGGAACTCACCGTCAGCGATGGATTGACGGAAGCGCGGCGATGAGACACGCGACGGAATGCGGCGAACGAGACGTCATGCGATTCGTGGGGGAGACGGCCGGATGCCTGGTCGAAAAGGACATCGAATTGAGGGGCGCGGTCGAGGACCTGGACCGAAGAATCGAGGAGATCCGCCTCCAGATCGTCATGCTGAGCGGGAAAAAGGAAGGAAGGGACCGGTGAACGACGGATTGTTCTCCATGGAAGAGAAAAGAGAGGGAAACGACGGGAAGGCCATGGTGAGCTTCATGGTGCCGGCCGCGCTCAAGAACGAGCTCCAGGAGCGCGCCAGACAGTTGCACACCACGACGACACGACTCATGGCCGAAGCCATCCAGCTCAGGCTCAGGAAAAACGACGGCGCCAACGACATGGACAGGATCGGCGCCGACGAATTCGTCAAAGGCAACGCCATCAGGACATTGATCGCGGCGCGCCTCACCGACGAGTCGCCGGCGCAGGCATGGGTCATCGCGTACCGGGCGGGATGGAACGACGCGTTGGACTTCTGCATCCAAGCGGAACAGGCACTCGACAAGGAGGAAGACAAATGAGCGAGGAAGAACGCATATGGGCCGACACGCTGGCCGACGCGGTGGAACCGGCCAACGAATACGCCCGCCGGATAAGGAGGAAATACATGGTGTCGGACCGGAACGACCGGTACGGCATCGACCACACATTGAATATCATCGGCCAGGCGTTCCTGGCGGCGTGGAATACCAAGCCGGCCAGAGACCATGACGGCGAGCGGAGACACGACGATAGGGGAGGCCGACGCGGCCCTCCGATCGGAAAGCGCGCTCCTGGACGAGCGGCTGCCCGTTAGATGGGACGGTGAGATCATCCACTGGACGGACCGTTGGACCGACATTGGAGACATGCTGTTCCTCTGCGGGAACAACCGTCTGAGAACCCTCCAGACATGCCCCGGCACAGACAGTCGACGTCAATGGAACCAGCACCGGCCCCACCTATGGAAGCCATGGAGCATCACAGGCCGCACGACCCGAAGCCGGTTATGCCTGATGCGTTGCGGCGTGTGCGGACTGACCCTCGTGGAAGAGCACCCGTTTGACGGAAGCGAGGAGAAGACCTGGCAGTTGGACGAACCCGATTACGGGCCGGACGGCAGCCACGCCATCATCCAAGGAGAACTCGACATCTGACCCCTGACGCATATGCGCACGACCGGCAAAAAGGACGGAACAATGAAAAAAATGAAGGCAAGGCCACGCAACAAGCCATTCGACGCCAAGGAACGACAATACCTGTGCGGTCTAGACGCCGTCGACGCGTGCACCGAGAAACGTATCACATGGAACCAAGCGTTCATCGCATACACGATAAAGGAACTTGTGCGAGGACGCGCTCCAAGCGACATCTTCCGCCGGGCTGGATGCGGTCCGGAAGTCATCGGCAGCAAACGCATCGAGCGATGCGCCGCACGATGGCGCAAGAAACTCGAAAAACAACAGGAACAGGAGAAGCATGATGAGCAGGAATCATGACCCCATCGTCAAAGCGACCGTCATCATCGTGGCCTGCATCGTCGCGACGATCATGATCTGCGTGGAATGTGCGCTGCTGCCACGATACGGGTGGTTGTGGCTCGTCCTGCTGGGCCTGATCGCCACTGCCATCATCTTCTGCGTGGTGACGATCGTCCTCGCATGGAGGCACGGAAAAGGAGGAAGACGATGAGCGACGGGACCAGATGCTGGTTCGGAGCCGTGACGGGGCACACCGTGCCCATGGCGCGCATGGCCATCGCCGGCATGCGGGCGACCCGACTGTCCGACGAGGACATCGGAGCGGAATACTTCCTCGACCGGCACGCGGAACCGGACCCCGGCCTGGTCGCCGACGTCTGCAAGGCCATGGCAGCAGCGTTGAGAAGCCTTGGAAAAGAATACGGCGATACCATTCCGATCCTACCGGAAGCCATATGGATCGAAGCGATGGGATACGACGACAGGCCCGACAGCGACGACTGCATCATCGCCGTAGACTTGGGCACCGGTGACTTCTGCTACGACCGGATCCTGGCTGAAAATCCACAGGCCCGTGCCGGCGCCGTGATCTGCCTTGACAAGATATCCGAATTCATCAGAACCAGAACCTCCGTTGACGGGATGGGACAATGAACAGGCCGGAAAAAGCAACACGATCACACGGCAAGCCATCAGACGATGAGACCACTGGTCTCGGATTGCCCGTTTCACTCAAAAGACAAATCGAATCGTATGCGGTGATGCATCACATGACGCCAACCCAGGTCCTCGCGGAAGGCATGAAACTACTCTTGAAACAGGAAGCGTTGCAACAGGGCAGAATGAACCGGGCCAAACCGAAGGCAAGGCCATGCAACAAGCCATTCGATGCCGAGGAACGACAATACCTGTGCGGTCTCGACGCCGTTGACGAATGCGGTGAGAAACGGATCACCTGGAACAGGTACTTCATCCGCTATGTGGAATACGAGCTCGAGTTGGGTGCCAGGCCGGTGGACGTGTTCAGAAGCGCGGGCGTCGGTCCGGAAGTCATCGGACGCAAACGCATCGAACGGTGCGTGAGCCGATGGCGCAGGCAAGCGGCGAAGGAAAGGAATGAACAATGAACGGAGAAGGTTCCTGAACCAGTTCATTGAAACCGTCAACCAAAGGAAAGAGTACCGTCTGGAGCTCGTACACTGAACGAGTTGCCATCAGGCCGGATAGCCGATCAGCTCACGGTCAGTCCAATCGATGAGCTCCGGCGTAATCCGGTCCACGTCCAACAGCCACACCTCGTTCCGGCGGGGGTTGAAGAAACCCAACCGCCGGATCGACTGGTATTCAGGGTGGACGGAATGCAATCCCATCCGCCAATAGATGAGCAGTTGAAGCGTGTACCGGGGATTCGGAGGATAACCACTCACCTTGAAATCCCACAACGTGTCCCCGGTGAGGAAATCACCGGACCCGCTCGTGATCCGGTCCGTATAGCCTCCCTCGAAATCGAATCCCTCCCATGCCACCGGACCATACTCGTCGAGGAACACGCGGGACCTGGCGACCATGCGTGTCAGATTGAAATACGTCGCCGCATCCGGAACCATCCGCCGCGGTCTCCAATACTGCGGTCCACGTCGTGAGGCCGCGTCGAAATCAAGCAGCAGGCACGCAGCACGAGCCGAAGGAAAAGCGAAATCCACCATTCTGGACAGCAACGATTCCGCATACTCACCCTGACCGACCAGACGGGCGCCCAACATGGGAATGCGGAATGCGACCCTTTTGGGCGCGCCCATCGCGATTCGCGTCATGTAATCTACGTACAGGCCGACGATGTCCGGAGCGACCGTCTCCATGGAACGCGGATGCAACGCCGCCCGATCAGGCAAAGGCGTCCGGTTGAACAGGGATAGGGGCAATAATCCTTCCGGCGGCTGGTCGACCATGCGGATACGCGTGGTCACGGCCATCGGATCGCGCCGGCGGCGCAACTCATCTATACGCGCGGCGTCCGTCTCCAACACGGCGGCGGGACGCAGATCCATGCCCGTGGACCCGTCGAATCGATAGCAACGCGGCAACACCGAACCTCCAATCACCTGAATGAATCACATGCGTGGTGGGAAGGAGGAACGGATAGTAAGGGCCGCCATGTTTGCGAAAATCAGTGAATCGGTCGATTTTACAAGATTTCCAGCCGAATCGACCAGGAAATTCCCGCAAACCAAATATAAGCCGAATTGGCTCGACTAGCTCGAAAATGAAATGGCTTTCCAACATCAGAAAGGAGCTTTTCACAATGTCCATTGATGCAAAAGCAAACACCTTGCCGAAATGGAGCTATATCCTATTGGCGGCCCTCCTGGTCCCGTTCGGCGTCGGTCTTATCTGGGCCATCGTTTCGAAGGACAATGTTCCGGATGCGGTGACAGTGATCGCGGCCGTATGTTTTTTCACGGCAATCGCGCTTATCGTACATCTCGCTTGGCCGAGACGCAGCATGTGGCTCGGCCATCTGGCCGCATTCGTCCTGTTTTTCATATTGTTCCTCTTCCTTCACGCGTACGGCGAAACCGAAGCGGGAGCCTTCGCGTTCGTCATGGCGTTCATGAGCCTGCTGACGCTGGCTCTAATGGCCAATCTGGCATACAAGGACGAAGGTTGGAGAAAAGGAATGCTCGACAGCGAAAAAGCGTTTCGTCTCGGACGACCGCTCCTCATGTTTTACAGGCTGTTCCTTGCCTTCGGAATATTGGCAGAAATCGTCCCCGGCATGGCGGCCTGATCTCGGACAACAGTGGAATCCTGATAAGCATGTTCATGACCACCTATCCAGTGACGCTCTGGAACAAGTTCACTGACATCGACGGCAATCTTGCAGAGAAGCAGGCGGATGGAACAACGGAAACAAAGAATCATGAAAACCATGAGGGAACCAGAAGAGAAACATCCATATACGTGAGGAAGGATATCCTGAGATATCGGCGATAACGGATACGGGTCGGGGCGGAACGTTGAATTCGTTCTACCCCGACCCATACCACAGCCAGGGTTTTCGTCGCCAATCGAATCACACGGCCAGACCGGCCTGCTTCGAATGACTGTCAAGATAGCTGACCAGCGCCTTTCGCAGCAGTGCGGACATGCCTATGCCCTCGCTCTTCATGACGCTGCGGGCTTCGGTCTCGATTTCCTTGGTCAGATAGGTCTTCGCAAGGATATCGGCTTTGGGACGCGGCTGGTCGGCGAGAGGCCTGCCGGCGAAGATGTCATCAAGATCATCCGCCGTGAGAGCACGGTCGGGGACCTGGATCTCACGGATGATTTCCGGGGTGTGGCCGGCGTAGTAGTCGGACAGTTCGTCCCACGTCTTCTCGTCTGTCATGTCGTTCTCCTTTTCCAATCGGTCACTCATCGAAATAACGCAGCCATTCCGTCCTGCATTCCATGGCATGGAACGCTTTACGGGAACGTTGCGACACCAGGACCTCGATCTTTTTCTCCCGGAATTCGTCGACGTATCCGAGAAAAGCCATGACCCGATCGTCTTTCCTCTTGGATTCGACCTCGAGGATCTTCACCGGGTGGGTGATCACGTAGTCGATCTGCGGTCTGGTGATCCAATGCTTGTAGGCGGATTCCTCACATTCAAACATAATAATATAGTACCATATTTTAGGACTAAATAAAAATGGTATTCCTTCACTGATTACGCTGCGCGCCATGCCATTGAGATAGAGAGCCCCTCGACGCATGTCGCTGCAACGATTCGCGAAAAAGCCGTTTTACCGGCCGTTCAACGGTTTCCACCATCGAATGTCACACCTGTGCCAACAAGGAATATCCCAGTAATGTGATATATTGGTTCTGTCGGCAAGGCGGCAGGCCAGCCGAAACGGCAGGAAGGAAACCGCATATGATGAACGTCAACTACCTCGACACAGGGTCCGGCACCATCCTGCAGGCCGAACTGCGCGACTGGACCAAGCCGCCTTGAACCAACTCGACAAAGCCTACGGATACGGCTCGTTCCGTTCCGGACAGCTCGAAGCCGTCAACACCATCCTCAATGGCCGGGACTTGGTCGCCGTCATGCCGACCGGCAGCGGCAAAAGCGTCTGCTACCAGCTTCCCGCCATGCGAGCCGGCCATCTCACGCTCGTCGTGTCCCCGCTGCGCGCGCTCATGCGCGACCAGGTGCAGGCGTGCAGGCAAGGGGAGTGGCCGCCGCCCTGATCGACAGCGGAGTGACGCCGAAGCAACGTCGAAATATCTACGACATGGCCCATGGGGGAGGCCTGCGCATCCTGTACGTCGCACCGGAGCGCCTGTTCTCCGACGATTTCACCGCCTTCGCGCAATCCACGCGCGTGGATCTCATCGCCATCGACGAAGCCCACTGCGTGCTTCAATGGGGCCACGATTTCCGGCCAGGCTACATGCGGATCGGCGAATTCATCGCGGGCCTGCCTTCACGTCCCGTGGTAGCCGCGTTCACCGCGACCGCGACGAAGCGACAGGTCCCGGAAATCGCCCAAGACCTCGGCCTTGAACAGCCCATCATGATCGGCACCGGTTTCGACCGTCCCAACATTCGGTTCGACTCAATCGAACTCAAACCATCAGCGCGCAGGAAATTCATCACGAAATGGGCCCAAAACCATGAGGGAAGCGGCATCGTGTACTGCACCACCATCCGCCGTTGCGACGAACTCGCCGAATGCCTGCAGGACGCCGGCATCGACGCGGAAGCGTTCTACGCGCCCCTCACAGACAAGGAGAAGGCCCGTATCCAAGACGGGTTCCTCACCGGATCGCCGCACGTGATTTGCGCGACCACCGCGTTCGGCATGGGCGTAGACAAGCCAGACGTTCGCTGGGTCCTCAACGACGGGCCCTGCGAAAGCCTCGAATCGTTCTACCAGGAAGCCGGCCGCGCGGGACGCGACGGCAAGCCCGCACGCAGCGTCATGCTCTGGGCCGGAAGCGACTTCATGAACTGGGAAAGACGCCTCGCAGACAACGCAGGCAACGCGCTCGACGATCCGAAAGACCGTTCCAAAGCGCAGCAGGCCGCGTCCGAGCGTCTCGACGCGATGCGCGGATACTGCGAGTCCGACTCATGCCTCCGGGGAGTGATCCTCGACTATTTCGGAGACGACCACGATGAATACTGCGACAATTGCGGCAACTGCACGTACATCGCGGACTGCGACCAGCCGTCCAGTACGGGCGGAAAAACCAAGAAAACCAAGCCTAAGACCAGCACGCAAGGCCTGGACCTCGCCGAAATAGACGCGACCATCGCCGGATTCGTGTACGACCGGGAACGAATGCTCGGCTTCGGATATGGCATCCGCAAAACCATCCGCAGTCTCATGGGCGACACCGGCGAAGGAGTCGACGACAGGGACATAGACCAGCTCGACGGATACGGCGCCCTCTCGGACCTGGACGAGGACGTCATCGAGGACCGCATCCACAAGCTCATCGACGACGGAACCATCTACGTCGGCAGCTACCACACGCTATTGGAGCCATAATGCCAAACAAAACAACAAGACTGGCCGGACTGAGAAGGGAAAAAGGTTGAGCCAGATCGAACTCTCCCACGCCACCGGCATCAAACAATCCAGGATCAGCGAATTCGAAACCGGACGCATCCCCACTGCCAACATGACCCTGAAAACGGCCGTCACCCTCGCCGAAGCGCTAGGCGTCCACGCCGAAGACCTATTGGACTGAACCGTACAACCGTCGGGAACGCCGAAAGTCAGCGGACCATATCGAACTGGTACTCCCTGCCATCGTCCAACGAATCCACCGCCCTCAACGCCGCGCTGTTCCACAGGCTCGCCGGCCAGCCCGCCATCTTCGGCAAGGCGCGCGCGAAAGCCCGGTCCGACCGGTACATCGGCACATGCACCAGACCGTCCTCGCTTGCCTCCAATGATTCCACGAAAGGAAGCACGCGCCTGAACAACGCCTCCTGAATCTCACTGATCCTGTCGAACACGCCAGGCAGGACGGACTGCACCCAATACGGCGGCTCCTCATGGCCGTTCACGCCTTCCTCCCAACGGGAGACGGTCTGCTGTCCCACCGGTTTGGGATCGGACGGGTCCTTCGGCACGAGCAGGCCAAGAATCACACCCAGATCGGCCTGGCTCAAACCAAGCATGCGACGCCTCGTCTCCATCTCGATGCACGTGAAAACCATGATCTCCAAACCCCTTTTCCTCGAGGGATCCAGGCGGCCTGAAGCATCCCGGAAAACAATGGACAACCGCTGATTTTACACGCAAGAGCGGCAAAGAAGAGATGTGTCCTGACGACGTCCGTGAAGTTCGGATAAGCGGATAATCCGGATGTAGCTAGAAAAGACCGACGGCGGAACCCATTCCGACGATATCACAGGCAACGACGCCGATGCCGGCAAAATCCCGCCGCCGAAAAACAACGGACCCTCCGCTGCCGCTTCGGGACTATTCCGACAGCGGACCATGCCCCGCCATGCCCTGGTGCGGCGGGGCCGGGAAACGGAGCGGCGCATCGGCGCGCCGCCATTCCTGATTTTCTTTGTGACCGTTCGGCTGAAGCCTCATGGTAACCGCCTCCACATCCGCGCCACGCGATGCCGGACTAAGTCCGGCGTGCTCGCGGACGTTCCGGCGGCTAACGCTAACGCTCGACCAAACGGCCACAAAGAAAAAATTTTCCGGGAACAATCCCGACAAACCGTAAGGAGCACACCATGACCGCCATCAAGACTGCCAACATCGTCGAAGGCAACCTCGCGCAGGAACCGAAGTACTTCCCCGAAGGCCAGTACGTCGCCCGCATCGTCTTCCGTATCATGCACACCGACCGCAGGCTCAACCCGCAGACGAACCAGTGGGAGGACGGCCGCACCACCGTAGTGGACGTGAACTTCTACGGCCCCGCCGCCGAACGGTACGCGCAGACCATCCAACAGCAGCCCGACGCGTTCGCCAAAGGCACGGCCGTGGTCGCATGGGGAGAACTCTCCGACCATCCCGACACGTGGACCGACCGCGACGGAAACCTACAGGCCACACCCGTCATCAACGGCACGCGCATCATCCCAACCAGCTCGTCAACCAGCGTCGCGCCAGACGCCAGCAAGCCCATTCCACCAGCTGCCGCAATACACCAACGCGGTCCCGGAACAGGATCCGTGGATCGGCCAGCAGTCGCAAGCGTGAAAAACGAGGAAGAGACCATGAGATACACCGTCGATTACGTCGAACATTCAAGCGCGTGGCTTGAAGTGGACATACCGGACAACGCCGATCCGGAGCAATGGATGCGCGAGCATTGGGAACTGGTCCGCGAACAGCTTGAAAAAGACGGTTCGGAATTGGAAATCACTCCGGTCCGAACCATCACGGAACAAGAAGACAGTCCAGCAGTGACGGTGCTCTCTATCGAAGGAAAGAAACCGAAAGACCAGTAACAACAAAGAAAGGAACTTGGAAATGGAACGCATCGAAACCATTGATCTGAAAGCCGAAACCTATGCCTTGAAGCGGGACACGGCATCACCCTCTACACGTTCGACGAATACGACCGGCTCATGCACTACGCGCATATCGTCGCAAGCACGCCGAAGGAACGCGCGGACGGATACTCCGGCTACTTCCTCACCATCTTCAAAGGCGGGGGCGATATGCGACGATTCGAGCCGGACGATGGCGACGATTATCCGGACCTCGAATCGGCCCTCGCCTCCGTCAAGACCATCTGGCCCGACACGCCCATCTGGTGGGAACACGACGGAAGCGTGCCCGGCGTGGACGATGGCATCACGTTCGACGAGCTCCGCGGCGCGGACATGCTCGCCGCCGCCCGACGCCGGCTCGAAAACGAAATGCGGCCACGTGGCATCGAACCGGACGGCGAACAGGCCGTCAAGGACGTGCAGACCATCAGACAGGCCGGACTGGACGCCATCACTCCATCGTTCTTCGAACTGTTCGAGGACTACATCGCCGAAGAGGACAGCCAGCTCGCCGCCGATGACGTGGAGCTCGAAGCGCGCACGGCATGGATGCGCGAGATGTACCGGACCATGCTGCGCACGATGAAAAACTAGACGGTCCGCGGCCGTGCTGAGCAAGGCCGACCGCGCGCCCGTCATCATCAAACGCAACAAGCCGTCCTATGTGCTGATGGGCATCAACGACTATCAGGACCTTCTCGATCGTCTTGAGGACACGGAGGACTCCCGCCTCACGGAAAAACGCATCGAAGATAACAATGGCCGGGCGACCATCCCCAACGCCGACCTGATGGCCGAGCTCGGCCTGACCGAAGAGGACATCGCGGGCACGCCGACCCCGGAGATGGCGTGAGCTGGCGGGTTGAATGGCTCGAAGAAGCCGCGAAGGACATGCGCAAATTGGGCAAGGCAGAACAGAAACAGGTGCTCAAAGGCATCGCCAAGGTCAACGAGAATCCGCTGCCATCCAGCCAGGGCGGGTACGGCAAGCCGTTGCTCAACGTGTGAATGGTTTCATCTGGAAGCGTCCGGACGCCCTCACCGACTATGATGAGATTCGGTTCTGAACGTCGGATAAAGAAGGATGTGATTTTCAATGGGTAAAAAGCGAGTGTCACGCTCGGAGTATGACCGTCGGCTGGCTCGGCGGCGTGCGACGGCCGGCCGCGGCAGACCCGCGCCGTCCGTCATGACATCCAATCGTCGGCGCTGACGGTCGCCCAATTGGCTTCGGACGTCCGAGAGGAGATCGACATCCTGAAGGCGGAGATTAGCGCCGGGCAGCGGACGCTGGAAGAGAAGGAGCGGTTTCTGGCGAATCTTCTGTCCGCAGCGGGGATACAGCGGGCGAGCGAAAACGGCATGCGCGTACATCGGACGATACGATACGACGAAGTGATTCCATGGCTGCATGCCACGCTTAGAACCGAAGGCAATCGCGCCTTCGCCGTTGAAATCTACCGGAGGGCGGAGGATCGCGGATGGAGCAAATGGGCTGTGCGGCGGGCCGCGACGCAGTCGGGAGTCGGATATTTGAGAGGGTGGAACCGTACACAGCGGGCGATTCTTTATCTTACCGATGTGAATGAGTATGAGGGTAAGGATCTGGAGCGCATCAGCCAAGGAGTCACCCCGGAGACCTTGGCGCGGGAGTGGCGCGTCCGCTGATTTCCGCGGCTTTTCGGAGGGTTCGGCGGTTTCCTATATCACCCACCATTGGGCGGCATGATGTGCCGCCCCTGTTCAAGGAACTGCTACGCATCGACGCGATGCTGTTCGAACGTGACGTATACGGGTCCCATGTGCTCAAAGCCGAAACGTCAGAACTGGACTACACGTACCATGATCGGTGGCGTGCGTCCGATCATGAGGAGGAAAGGGAAGAGGATCTGGAATTCTCGCGACAGATCGACATGAAGGCCCGTCCATTGTTCGACCAGGAAGACGAACGAATCGAACGACTCCTTTGGGGCGAACATGGCAAGAGCATGCAATAGGTAGTTGGCTGGTGCTAGACTGTGATGAAGATCATGACAACGATCAGATCCTTCATGATCCGCTCTGAACAAGGTACCAACGATGATTTAGAACGTTGACGTTGGCACCTTGTTTCGTTTGGCGTTTGGCTAGGGCATCAGCACTGCCCCCACAGACTGAGGCCCTGCCGGGTTTTTCTCTTTTGAAGTGCTGACTTCTTTATCTGACGGCGTCCAGCATATAGTCGCGGCCGACGAGCAGGACAACCTACGCCACCTCGAACTCGAGCATCCGGTCATCATCCTCGGTCAGACCGGACTCTGGAACAGCAGCCGCACCCTTGCCAGCGTCGTGGACTTCGACAACGTCGGCGACATCATCGCCGACAGCCCATGGGGAGGCGTGGAATACGAGAACTGGAAGATCGACGGGAATGACGACCTGCGATACGTCGGCGTCCACCACGATGGAGTCAACACCTGCACCTTCCGCGAGCTCAAGACCGACGGGCATGGCGAGAAACCCATCGAGGAGTACGACCTGCGCACCCAACTCCGGGCGAGCAACCCACTCGGGCCACGCGTCCGTGACGTCTACGGCATGCCTGCACCCGCGAAGAAACACGGAACCCGTTGAAAAAACAGCAAAAACAACCAGAAAATATCACAATAATGTGATATGATAGGGGTTGTCGCAAGGCAAAAGGCCAGCCGAAACCCCACAATGGAAGGGACAACAATGCTCGAGGCATTCAACGAACTCATGGCGGACCCCGCATCACGAGCCGAACTCGTCGGCGGAGTCGTAGAGGCGCTTATTTTCGTCATCCCCGCGGGAGCATACATACTCTCGCTCCGGATTCGAAGCCTGCTACGCCGTCTGCGCTACGGCACCGACCGTCCACGCGTCATCGTCGGCCACGCAACCAACTTCTAGTGGACCCGGAGGCGGCCACGGCGCCCTCCGGACTTCCTCCTGCCGGTTCGAACTGGAGGCCGAAGCCATCGACATGGCGGTTGAACTCGACAACTACCGGGAATTCCTTGCCATCCTCTCCAGTGAGATAGAAGCCCTCCGTCAGCAAATCGATGAGGCTGGATAGAAAGGTCCGGACCGCCCGCGACACCCGCGGGCGGTGCCTCCGGCGGCCAGAGGACGGCTAACGTCCTCTGGACTCCACGCGCCGGGAACCAGTTCCCGGACCCAACAAGTGGCTGGGCCGCGCCACGGAGGCCGCGTTCCAGCCCAAGGAAACGGAGCGGCGCATTGGCGCGCCGCCATTCCTGATTTTCTTTGTGACCGTTCGGCTGAAGCCTCATGATCGTAACCGACTCCACATCCGCGCCACGCGATACCGGACTGGCGTCCGGCGTGCTCGCGGATGTTCCGGCGGCTAACGCTAACGCTCGACCAAACGGCCACAAAGAAAAAATTCAGGGACCGGCAGGACCAAGGGGAAGACCGATGAATCATTGCACATACGATTCGCAGCACGGACCGAAGAACATCAAGGTCCAAGGACTCCATGGCCGCTGGGACGTCTGCCTTTACGCGGTCGAAAAGAACGGTAGCCGGGAATACTGGTGGGTTCGGAACGCCAACGGCGTGGACGGCGAGGAGGGCTACTGGACGACCAGGAACACGGCAGGCGAATACAAGTACTTCTGCGACGCGGGATGGGGAGACGGCGACAACGCCATCGCACACCTCGAGGAGGAACTCACCGGCTGAGACCCGGAACAGCCAACATGTCCGGCCCATATCGGGCCGGACACCCGTGAAAAGAACGAAACAAAGGGGCAGGAAAGAAAAAATGTGCAACTACAAGCTGACCGTGATCATCGGCAAGAACAGCGACATCGTCGACGGCGGCGGCTGGGTCACCTCCATGACCTGGAGGAAGTCCACCATCCTCGAAGCCAAGGACCGCGCCCAGGTCCTCGCCCTGCGCGACCTGCTCAACAGCAGCAAACCAGCCGTCGATGAGGACGGATACCTCATGTGGAATCGCTGCTACGGCATGTGCAACACGCAATGCTGGCAGTGGGAACTCGCATGCGCGCACAGCACCTGCATTAACCAGATCATGCGCCGCGCCGACGTGGACTGGGCCGACGCCGGCGTGCCCGACATCGACATGCCCACCATCACCATCAACCTCTCCATCAACTGAAGCAAACGACAATGTCCAACGAACAACAGGATCCCTCCGTGCACGCCGTGCAACAGGCGTTCGATGGCCACATCTGGATTACGCTCGGAAGGGCTGGGCCGCATACTGCAAGGATAACTTCAGCCAACAGGTAACAATAATGAGGCAACTGCCGAAAAAGGAGCCACACGAACATATGAATACGGAACGAGTCATGGAACGCGTCCGCCGACTGCTGGCCATCGCCAACGATCCGGCCGCCTCCGACAACGAGCAGCGCATCGCCCTCGAACAGGCGCAACGGCTCATGGACAAACACGCCATCGAGGAATGGCAGCTCGAAGAGAACCACGACGATGTCGAGATCATCAAACGGAGGATACGATTGAACGCCAATCCATGCAACCGGTACATGGTCGAACTCGCGAACATCGTGGCCCGCGGAAACCGGTGCAGAGCTTCCTACGGATGCCGCAGGGCCGGAAACGGACGCGACGTGATCAGCGCCATCACAATCTACGGAACCCGCGGAGACGTCGACAAGACCGAGGCCATCTGGACCGCCATGGAAACCAGCCGCGCCGCCATGTGGCGAGAAAGAGCGCGCGCCACGCCACATGCGAAAGCCAACGCGGCCTGGAGGAACGGATACTATCGCGGATTCCAGGAAGAGATCGCCCGCAGATACCAGGTCCTCCGACTCGAGATGGAATCGGACGGCACCGGCAAGGAACTCGTCACCGTGCGCAGCGGCCAGGTCGACCAATGGATTGAAACCCACGTCACATTCATCACCGACAAGCCGAAACTCCCCAAGACCACAAGACCCAGCCAGGCCGCCTACCGGCACGGAAGACAGGACGGGGCACGCCAGGCGATCGGACTTAAGGAAACCGGCGCCGCAGGCAACTGGACCCTGGAAAAGTAGGAAACAAGCAGAAAGGAAAGACCCATGTACTGGGACCGTTACATCCACCGCGACAATCCACGCCGCATCGAACCACTCGACAAATCGCTCGACATGTACGTCATGCTCGACACGGAAACCACGGGCCTCCATCCAGAGGAAGGCGCCACGCTCATCGAAATCGGCGCGTTCCTCGTCCAGCCAGGCAACGAGAACAGCCGGCCGAAATTCGAACAGCTCATCGACCCGCGCCAACCATTGTCGGAATTCATCACCGGGCTCACCGGCATCACCGACCAGATGCTCCAGGGAATGCCCACAGCCGGCGCCGCTATGCTCCGTTTCCACCAATGGCTCGACCAGGTCTGGCCGGCAGGGGAGCCGTTGACCATCATCGCCCACAACGCCGAATTCGACGTCAGCTTCCTTGACGCCGCCGAACGCGTCTACGATCCGACAGCAAGCGGATTCTACTGCCGGTGGCTATGCACGAAGGAAATGAGCTGGGAACTCAACCCGCAGAAACGGCACCATCGCGTGACCGACCTCATCGCCGACTACCACATCGGCGACACCGAAGAGCACCGCGCCCTCGCCGACGCAATCCAGGAGCAGATGATCTACCGGGCGCTCTGCCATGAAGCCACCATGCGAGGAAAGTGGATCGGACAATGAGCATCATGCTGGACGAGGCGCAGGCATACGAGAACAGCCGCGACTACGACTGCTGCCAGATCATCGAGGGAGCCTGCACCGTCGGTGACGCGATCTACGAAGCCTACTGCGCCGGACGCGAAGCGCCACCTACCGACACCGAAATCACGGCGGCCGCAAAGTATCTGAAAGCCAACCCTGGACTGTTCGGCCCCTCCGCATGCTTCATCGACCCGAACCGTTTCGGAGAGATCGCGCGAGGCGTGCTCCAAGCAGCCAGAACTGCCATGCAGGTTCATTAAATGAGCTTATCGCATTACCTTGTTATGAACATCGATTCCTCGCATCGAAGGCTCCCGGCGAGCGAGATGCTCTGGGTCATGAACGGAAGGAGGATTTTCTAATAGCGTTCTGATATCCGCAGGCGCATGAAAGAGACATGCGTAGGTGAAAACAACATCCCACAAAGGAGGAAAACATCATGGCGACAATCAACCAGATTCCCATGACCATTATGGGCAACATCGTCAAAGACCTTGAACCCAAACGCACGGCCGGCGGCAAGACCGTCATCACCTTCCGGGTGGCGCAGACCAGCAGCACCGAGAGGAACGGCAAATGGGAGGACGGCGAAACCACGTTCATCCGCTGCGTCGCATACGGCGTGCTGGCGGATCACATGATCGCTTCCGGTATCCGCAAAGGGACCAGGGTCATCGTCACAGGCCGATTCGTGCAACGCGACTGGCAGACCGAAACGGGAGAGAAGCGCAGCAGCTTCGAACTCAACGCAGACGACATCGGTGCCTCCATCCGCTATGCCACGGTCCAGATCGCCAAAGCCAACGAATCTACCGCCGCGCAGCCGACACCCCAATCGCAGCCGACCCAACCAGCTCAGCCGACCCAACCAGCTCAGCCGGTCCAACAAGCGAAAGACGATCCATGGTCCGACGCGGTCCAGGACCATTTCGCCGAACCACAGGAACCTGCCTTCTGAAAAACAAGAATTCTAAGGCCCATGACATCTAACCGATCGTCATGGGCCTTAATTATTCATGTGCTTCAAAAAACGACGTGCGTATCGGAGGAACCGATTGGATTCCGGATTTCCCGACCATGGAATCCTCGTATGACGAGATCGCATCATTGAGGATGGGGGCTGAATCATCCGAGGACCGTGCCTTGCTTATGTTCTGCAGAATCACCCGAGGACAATGGTTCAACGACGGGAACAAGCGAACCGCGCTCATGACGGCGAACCATGCGCTTATCAACGCCGGCATCGGCGTATTCTCCATAAGCCGTCCCTGAAACGAGAATTCACAACCAGACTGCTGCACTACTACGAGTCAAACGATGACGTGCCATTCCGCTCATGGTTGAAGGACAACGCCATCGGAAGACTGCCAGGCGGCATCACCTCCGTGGAATCACGACGCCTCGAACTTAAACGGAGCGGCACGGCGACGGTAGATCAAAATCTCCCCGTTTACCAGACGGCCATGAGTATGCGAGCTCAAACGCCGGCATATTAGGTCGAAGTCCGATATCGGAGTGCTGCAATGAAGCAGCCAATTGACATAAGCCATCCGATATCGGACTTCAGAGGACCTTGATCCAAATGACCCAGGCAGTGGATCACTGGTTCAAAAGGTCAAATAAACCATATCGATATCGAAATCGAGGACCATTCAATGGGCCAGGATCACAATGGCGTGACGGACCAGAAAACGGCGGAGGGGAATGCCGTCATCGATATCGGAGCCGGTCCGAAAACCTGATATCGGTTCAAAAGAAGAAATGAGCCAGGACTATTTGGACCATTTGAGCCATGGACCAAATGGTCCAAATAGCAACGAATCGTTGGAATGAAGCCAAAGGCTCAATTGGGGCCACTTATCCGGACCGCTTCATCCATCGAATCCGATATCGGAGGTGGGCCGATTGATCCCGATATCGGTTCAAAAGATTAAATGGGCCGGCGAATGGTCGCCATGGTTCCAGAACAAATTGGTCCTCCGGGGAACGGACCATGTTCGGAACCATCCGATATCGGAAGTTCTTCCGGCTCATTCATCCGATTTCTCCGGGACGGCCCCATTCCCATTCCATACAGCAATTGGACCGATATCGAACCAATAGTCAATCGGTACGGGAAGCAATCTGCACCTGAGTGCCGCCGCGCTTTTTGCTGTCATATTCCGGAACGGATACCAGCGATAAAGAACAATCAAGAGCAGACACGATAAATACAAGCAGGGAAAAGCAAAATGAAAAGAAACCAAGAAGAGAACAGACAGAAAAAGAAGCAACACACAACCAAAGAACAAGTCAAAAGAACAAGCAAAGACAACTAAACAGAAAACAGACAGACCAACAGCCCAAACAAGGAAAAACCAAAAACTATACACACGAAAAAGAAACCACGGGCGTCTTGCACCCGGCTTCGCGGCTGACGCCTGGAAACGGCGGAATACCGCCGTTTTATGGTCGGAATAAGCTTAACGTCAGGGTTTTATGCCGATATCGTTAAGCTAACGAAGTTCGACGCGTGGTCCGTTTATGGAAAACGAATCAGAGAACAAGGCCCCGAACTGTTGCTTCTGCGGGAAACCAGTCATAGAGAGATGCGAAAGGGCAGGTAAGGCCGGTGCCAAGGGTGAGTATCGGAAGTGGCATCTGCAATGCAGTTCCAGCAGACGGATGGCGGAGAAAAGAGCGGAGGATGCGGCGTCAATCCGGCTCAATGAAATGGAGCGGGATGATTGTCTGCTGCGGGCGTGGGTTGGCCGGCGTGACGCCTTGGATTTTTTGGCCCGTGAGATCGCGGACTATAACGAGATTGTGCCCGACCATGACCGGATGGTGGTCCGGATGGTCTATCGACTCGTCAGGACGGCGATACTGATGTTTCGCATCGACCCGATGATCCCGTCGAATATGGTGAGGATTCCGCCGGATCGCCATCGAAATCGGCTCCGATGGGATGGATCTGATCGCCGACAGTGTTCGATGGCATGGC
>ENA-OQEX01000486-OQEX01000486.1-human-gut-metagenome-genome-assembly--contig:-NODE-486-length-21111-cov-6.016012_pt1 | contig 21111 bp, 28 predicted proteins | sample MGYA00242802_ERZ504649 | MGnify/ENA primary metagenome ERZ504649 (study PRJEB26092, sample SAMD00036194) | human gut metagenome | host: Homo sapiens | study: EMG produced TPA metagenomics assembly of...
CTATGGAACACCGGAACCGACTGCAGTTACACTTACCGTAGAAAAAGGACCATTTATTGTAGTAACCGGTCATGATCTGAAGGATCTGCAGCTTTTACTTGAACAGACAGAAGGAAAAGGAATCAACATCTATACCCACGGTGAAATGCTCCCTGCCCATGCCTATCCACTCTTAAAGAAATTCTCTCACTTAAAAGGAAATTTCGGAACTGCATGGCAGAATCAGCAGAAAGAGTTTGATCATCTTCCGGCTCCGATCCTTTACACCACCAACTGTCTGATGCCGCCAAAAAGCAGTTATGCTGACAGAGTATTTACAACAGAAGTGGTTGCTTTCCCAGGCGCTGTTCATATCGACGAGAAGAAAGATTTCACACCGGTTATTGAAAAAGCACTGGAACTGGGTGGTTACAAAGAAGATCAGACACGCACAGGCATCAACGGCGGTACGAAAGTAACAACCGGTTTCGGGCATGCAGCTATTCTTTCCCATGCGAATACTGTAGTAGAAGCAGTAAAATCAGGCGCTATCCGCCATTCTTCCTGGTTGCCGGCTGTGATGGTGCCAAACCAGGTCGAAACTATTATACGGAATTCGTGAAGCAGACACCTTCTGACAGTATTGTTCTCACCCTGGCATGTGGAAAATTCCGTTTCAATGATCTGGATCTGGGAGAAATCGGTGGTCTGCCAAGACTGATGGATATGGGCCAGTGTAATGATGCTTATGGTGCGATCCAGGTTGCTGTGGCACTTGCGGATGCATTTGGATGTTCTGTAAATGAGCTTCCGCTTTCCTTCGTTCTCTCCTGGTATGAACAGAAGGCAGTCTGCATCCTGCTGACACTTTTACACTTAGGTATCAAAAACATCCGTCTTGGTCCTTCTCTTCCAGCGTTCCTGTCTCCTAATATTCTAAACTATCTGGTAGAAAATTATGGTATTGCACCTATCACCACAACCGGAAGAAGATATTAAAACGCTGAATTGAATCATTAAAATAAATTTTTCAAAATCTTCGCAAATTAACAAAGCCGATACAGGATTCAAAAATCCCGCATCGGCTTTATTTATGGGTCTGAAGACTCGGATCTGCCGACAACAATTTTAAACATGTGCAACGATATTCTGATGGGGTTAAATGATAACGTTTTTTAAACAATCTGCAAAAATAATCAACGTTATGAAATCCACTTTCATAGGCAATTGTTTTTACTTTTTTATTCGTATTTTTCAATAACCAGGAAGCTGCCTGAAGTCGATATCCTATCAGATAATTAACCGGTGTAGTATGTAAAAACCGGTGGAACAAATTAAGTGCAGTACTTTTACTGATTCCTATATGCGAGGAAATTTCATCCAGAGACAAATTATGATTATAGTTTTCATGTATATATTGCATGATTAACTGTACTCTTTTCTGTGCAACTTCATCAACTGTCTGTACATCTCCTTTATCAGATAACTTTACATTTTCATAAAAAGTCAGCCATAAATCCTGCATCAATGCCAAAGTAGCAAGTTCTCTTATTTTCTCATTTCCCTGTATTTCCATTATTTTTATCATAGTTTGTATAATCTTTGTCTGCCATAGTTCATCAGTCTGAAAACGCTGGAAATATATATTCGATGAAATGATTGGCAAGATATATTTCTTATAGATCAGGCTGTTCTCCGGTGCAATAAATTCCGGCATACATACAAAGTTAGGAATGATACCACCTGATGGTGCGTAAAAGCGGTGCAATATTTTAGAATTAATAAAAATTGCTTCTCCTTCTGACAATATAATCTGTTTTTCTCCTATTCCGCATGTAACTTCTCCGGACTCCACATATAAAAACTCAAATTCTCTGTGCCAGTGCCACTCAATACAATGAAAATCAAACAATTCCAGATTATCATAATAATACTGGAATGGATAGTCACTGCTTCCATGCTGTTTAATTTCCATGAACTCCTCGTCTGTAAGTATCTTATTATATATTTTATTATAATCCATCTCCATATCACATTCTTTCTTTTTTACGATATTATACAGTATTTCTACAATTTAATTCAATGTATATATCTAATATTTGCTATATAATCAAGCAAAAAAAGAAAAGAGGTATACTTATGATTTTTAAATGTAGAAATTCTATAAAAAAACAGACTACCATAAGACAAAATCGCCTGTTATATGGGGTTTATCACACAGGCTATTGCGGCAAACTTCGCACCGCTTCTTTTTTGAAATTTCACAGTGACTACCATATTTCTCTCGGTAATATTGCTCTGATATCCACTTTCTTCTTTTTCACACAGCTTCTGGTTGACCTGTTCTGTGCCAATTCGTAGATCATATCGGATATCGTGTGTGCATTGTTACATCAGAAATATTTTCTGCACTGGGTCTGCTTGGACTGGCATTTTTACCTGATTTTTTACCTGATCCTTTTATTGGAATTATATGTAGTGTTATTGTTTATGCCATCGGAAGTGGTTTAATAGAAGTACTTTGCAGCCCTATTATCGAGGCCTGTCCGTTTGAAAACAAAGAAGCAACTATGAGTCTGCTCCATTCCTTTTACTGTTGGGGAGCTGTTGGGACAATTTTGATTTCCAGCTTATTTTTCCTGATATTTGGAATAGACAACTGGAAATGGCTCGCCGTAATATGGGCAATCATTCCTGCAGTTAATACTTATAACTTCATGACCTGTCCCATTGAACATCTAGTTGACAATGGTTCCGGAATGGGAATTAAGAATCTGTTTTCCAAACCATTTTTCTGGGTTGCAATATGTCTGATGATCTGTTCCGGAGCTTCTGAGCTTGCAATGGCTCAATGGGCTTCTGCTTATGCAGAAGCCGCACTGGGATTGTCAAAAGCCCTGGGAGATTTAGCAGGTCCATGTATGTTTGCAGTAACAATGGGAATCAGCCGTATAATTTTTGGAAAATATGGAGAACAGTTAGATTTAATGAAGTTTATGGGTGGTTCAGGCATATTATGCGTTGTCTGTTATCTACTTGCCGCTTTGTCATCCAGCCCGATTATCGGTCTTATCGGTTGTATTGCATGTGGATTTCAGTTGGAATCATGTGGCCTGGAACAATCAGTATTTCCTCAAAAACTTTTCCAACAGGTGGAACGGCTATGTTTTCTCTTCTTGCCATGGCAGGAGATTTAGGTGGCAGCATTGGACCTGGAATTGTTGGTCGTATCACCCAGAATGCCGGAAATAATATTAGGATTGGCATGGGATTCGGACTTATTTTTCCAGTAATTCTATTGTTTATGTTATTCCTGCTGTATCGAAAAAAATCCATACAGCCCCAAATATCAAAGCACTGATGAACCATTAAAAGTAAATTTTTCAAAACTTCTGTAAGATCAATAAAGCCGATACTGGATTCAAAAGTCCCGCATCGGCTTTTTACTTTGGTTTCTTTCTTTTCCCTGTAATTTTTTCTACCTTCAAAACATATCATTGCTCCATAACAAGGAAATCTATTGTATATCATTTTTTAAGTTCATAAAGAAAATTGCTATTTTATCTAACTTTCCTTCATTATATTCTGCAAAATTCAAATAATATTTTGGAATACTTTCATCTTGAATTTCTTTTTTATATAACCATTGTCTTGTTTTAGCTTCCGGAGCAAAAATAACTGCTTGATTTTCACTGGAAAAAATCTCATTATAAGTACATGCTGAACGGTCTAAAACACACTTCCAATCCATATTCTCATCCTGAAAATATCGATTTAGTTGATTCAAAAATTTCTTTGCTTTTTGCATATAAATGACATTCATAATTGGATTATAATGTTCTCCCTCTATTACAGGAATTTCCCATACCAAACAACACGTTTTCATTTATAGATCCCCCTTTACAAAATGCATAACTCCCCAATTTCCTAATCAATAAAACTTGAATTTATTTGGAAGATTTTATTATCCATTCATCAAGAAATTTCATTTGTTCATCCGTATGAAACCAATGCTCTCCATTTTTCATAATAGAAAGTGTTGAATTAGTCCTCTGTACAAATTCAAATATCGTTCCATAAGCGGTAAGATTATCTTTTTCACCATACAAAATGTGCGTTGGGATTTCCCATATAATAGGATTTTCTCTTGCATAGCAAAGATAATCCCATGAAAGAGTCTCTCCAAAGGTTGTCTGAATTTCTTTTTTCTCTTTGAGTTCATCCTCTGTAACATTTGCCCAAATCATCATATCAGCAATAAGCCTTTCCATATCTACAACGGGCGAAATAAAATATGCTTTCTCTATTTGCTGATTTGATAAGGCATTGATAGCAAAATACGCTCCAATGCTATTGGCAATTACTTCAACAGTCTTGTAGTTTCTATAAATTGAATTAAAAAGTAATGGAAATTCTTCTTTTGCTTCCCATGGAAACTGTGCAGTATAGTCGAGACCAATCACATCACAATTACTAAAGAGCGGTTTGTAATGAATAGCTTCTTCAGCATTACCACCTTTTCCATGTATATAAATAACTGCTTTATCCACAATAGTTATCCTCCACAAATTCAAATTGTTACACTTAAAAAAGCGGAATTTCACCATCATAGTTTTCTGCTTTTTCCAATAGCGGTCCTTTAGCTCCCATCGTAAACGCGATGTCGCTACTGCGGATAGAGAGCAGCTCCATTCCGGGTCTCACCTTCAAAAAATCCATCATTTTCTTCGTAAGAAGAATTTGCCCCTCCTGTGAAATCTCTACCCAGCAGTAGGAACGCCCCTTGTATTTGATAAATTCGCCAGAACCTGCTGAGTAGTCAAGCAACGGTGGAGTATCGTCCAAAATGTGACCAAGTTTTGACGGATGCAAAAGGCCTTTCCGGGTGACGCAGAAGCCACCGGTAATCTTACTTCCGGTAAAAAGATATACTTTTCCTTCATCTGTAATGTGATATTCTTCCATTGCCTGCGGTGGAATCCGCAATGTTCCATCCGTCCGAATGAGTGATTTCCCGAAAATAAATTTTCCTCCCTTATTCATTTGTGGCATAAAAACACCTCCTGAAATTCCGATTTTAATGTCTCTATTATACCATAATGATACTATTATAAAAAAGGAAAAAGAGCTCCTTCGAGCTCTTTTGATTCAGTTCTGTAGTCGAGTAGACTAAGACCTCTCAATCTTAGCCCCTCACAGATCCGTACGTGCGGCTTTCCCGCATACGGCTCCTCATAGTAACATTCGCTTCAATATAAACAATAGTACGTTTTAGGTTTTGCTAACGGGTAATACTTGAGCATTTCCACAAATCCATTCCATGTGTATGCCCGTCTACAACCTCTCCGATTCATGGCTTTGAATAGAAACTGTTGTACTCTATGCAGGAATGTTGTTATCTTCCGAAAATTCCATGTAACACCATAATACCGATAGTGTCCAATTAGTTTTACGTTCAACTCTTTAATTATTTCTCGCATTGGTCGATTTCGATTATCGTAAATCCAGTTCTTGTATGCTCTAACCTTTAGCTCAAACTTCTTTCTTGAAGTCTGTACCTTTGGCACGAAACCTCCCTTTCGCGTTTTGCTACAGTAGAAGGTAAATCCCAGAAAACCAAATGTTTCAGGCTTACATTCTCCTCTTGCTCTACGATTCTGCTCTGCAAATCTCCCAAATTCAATCAGTCTGCTTTTACTACTTTCCAGCTCCAGTCCAAACTTTTCCATTCGTTCCTTTAACTCTTTATAGTATCTTTCAGCTTCTGACTTATATTGAAATCCTGCAACAAAATCATCCGCAAAGTTGACGAGAAAACACTCTCCCTGCATTTCCCTTTGCACCACCAGCTTAAACCACAGCGTCAGCACATGATGCATGTATATATTTGCAAGCATCGGACTCATTACTGAGCCTTGTGCCGAACCTTCCTCTGTTGGCTCGAATTTTCCTTGCTCCATTATTCCTGCTTTAAGGTATTTACGTATTAGCCACAATAAGTTCTTATCCTGTATATTCCATTCAAGGAACTTCATCATCCAATCATGGTCGATATGGTCAAAGAAACCTTTGATATCGGCATCTACGATATAGCTGATTTTCCATAGCTTATCCGTTGGTATACTTCTTTTATTGCTTCGTGACACCCCCTATTCGGTCTGAATCCATACATGCAGTTTAGGAATCTCGGTTCATAAATAGCTCCCAGTATTTTCTTCACTGCCATTTGTACAATCTTATCTTCATAGGAAGCAATCCCTAATGGACGTTTCTTTCCATTTCCTTTAGGTATATATACCCTCAGTGACGGAAGTGGCTTAAAGGATTTGTTTTTCAACCTCTGTACCAGTTCCTTGATATTTCTATCAAGGTTCTTCCCATACTCATCCTTAGTTACCTTGTCAATTCCGACTGCTTTGTTCCCATCTAATTCCTTATGGCATTGCTTCAGCATATCTTCATTTATCAAGTGGTACACTGATGTAAATATAGGATGTTTTGATGTTGCCGATATCTCAGCTATTCTCACTAATTTCGTTTCCATTATTTCCTCCGTCCCTGAGTACGGATAATGTGTCCTCAGTAAGACCTTTACTATGCAATCCCCTTCCCTCCATCGGCATTGCCGATTTCTACAGTACTATGGGATTGTCCGACCACCTACCATTCATTTGAATCCTCCGTTTTCAGTTGCAACTTCATACTCTTCTTCGAGAATGGCAGGTTCTCCCCAGTTGATGTGTATTCACAATGTAAAACATGATTGGTTCTCTGACTCCGCAGTGCCACATAACACTCGCCATATCGCATTACATGATATTGTCTTCCGCACCAGTTAAGACGTCGACCGACTGAAGTTAACGTTTCGAAGCTCCATCACTATTCAACCCTGCTTTCTTGCTGTCTACGCTTGTCAGATGCCGTTACCGGCATCATCCCAAGACTCGCTATTATCTGGTTGGCTAAACCTTGGATAAACCGGAATCCCACCGGCTTGACTACACACCCTTAGCTGGCACACAACTGGAAGTTGTTAGCCTATTCTCTTTTTGAAATACAGCGCAATTACAACGCATACCACAATAGCAATTGCAAAAGGAATTGCTACCAAAAATGCAGTCGAGACTGGAGCACTATAACCAGCATATTTGATGCCCCACATCATGTCGCAATAGTTATATGCAACAACAGCACACATCACATCAGACAGAAGAACAGCCAAAATCAAAAACAAATTAGATATAGTTTTCATAAAAATCCTCCTTATTTGTTCGATGTACTTTTAAGGAGCAAAACAGCACCGGCAATAATGCTACAAGGCAGATAAGTAGGAAAATTCCGTTTCCGTCTATTGTTATCATGGAAGATGTTCCAATTTGTTCCGATGCAGACGACATAAAAACAGATACAATTCCCCAAGCAATCAACAAGACTACTCCAATGATACAAGTGGCTATACCAAGGATGCGCTTCTCACGCTTGTTCGTTGCCTCAGTTTGATGGACTTCTAAACTCACAGCGTTTTCTGATATTGAATTTTCTTCTTTCATCAAATAGTCCAGTGAAACATCAAAATACTTACTGATTGAAATAAGAGTATCGGTTTCCGGAACTGCTTTCCCCCTTTCCCTTAATTAAAGATATTGTTTGGTAAAAAGAAAGGTCAGTCGATTTTGCCGATGAAGCGGTAGTAGATTTCTACTTCCTGCTCACGGCTTCCGTCCTCGCCCTTGACAGCTTCGTGGACGGTTATTTTTTCAATTAGAGTGTTCAGAAGTTCGGCGGTCAGCTCCACAGGGTTGACATACTGTTTCATTAGGGCAATCCACTTTTCAGCATCCGCTGCGGTCTGTACGGCGGCTTCCATCATTTCGTGAAGCTGTCTTATTTTTGTTTCAAGCTCCTTTTGCTCGTTCTGGTACTTCTCGGACAGCATATTGAAGTTATACTCGGTTATGCGTCCGGCAGACCAGTCCTCATACATTTTAGCAAACAGCCCGTCAACCTCGGCTTTACGCTTCTCTGCCTTTTTCAGCTCCGCAGCCTGCTTTTTCTTCGCAGAGTTCCTTTCCCTGTCGCTGACATTGAGCAGCCGTTTCAGCAGCTTGTCTCATCTTTCTGTGCCAGCATAGACCAGTATTGCAGTCTTGCAAGCACATAGGCATACAGTACATCATAGCGGATATAGTGCATGGAACACTGGCGTAATCCCTGTCCGTTCTTGCTGCAATGGTAGTACCCGTATGGGTTTTTGTTCTGCTTGTTTTCCCCATAGGCTAAAGACCATCCGCAGTCTGCACATTTTATCAATCCTGCGAAAATCTGTGTCGTACCGTTTCTGCGTTTCCTGCGTCTGCTTGCAATCAGCTCTTGAACTTTTTGGAACACTTCTTCGGAAATGATGGCTTCGTGGGTATTTTCCACACGATACCATTCTTCCTGCGGCTTCCGCACCTTTTTCTTGTTCTTGAATGAAATGTTGCTCTGCTTGTTGTGAACGCTGTGACCGATGTAGGTTTCCTCTTTCAAAATGCTCTTGACCTGTGCAATCGTCCACGCATAGGCTTTTTCTGCGGGCGCACCGGCGTAGATATTGGCGAAAGTCCCGTATCTTTCATAGTTCAGCCAGCCGGGGGTAGGTACTTTTTCCTCCACCAGAATCCGTGTAATGCTGGCGGCTCCACGCCCGTGTACAGCAAGGTCAAAAATCTTCTCTACAATCCAGCGTGTTTCCGGGTCGATCAGAAGATGACCTTTTTTGTCCGGGTCTTTTACATAGCCCAGCGGTGCATAGCTCCATAGTGTGCGCCATTGGCAAATCTTGTGTGCATGGCAGCCTTGACCTTTTTGCTGGTCTGTCGGGCGTGCATTTCATTCAGGATGTTTAAGAACGGTGCAAGCTCGCTTTCTCCGTTGATGGTGTCCACATTGTCATTGATGGCAATGTAGCGTACTCCCTTGCTGGGGAAATAGATTTCCGTGTACTGACCGGTCAGGATATAGTTTCTTCCCAGACGGATAAGTCCTTTGTGACAACGCAGTTGATTTTCCCGTCTTCGATGTCATCAATCATCCTTTGGAAACTTGGACGCTCGAAATTTGTCCCACTCCATCCGTCGTCAATGTACTCGTCTACAACGGTCAGCCCATGCTCTGCGGCATACTGTCTAAGCATCATGCGCTGGGTCTGGATACTGCCGCTTTCCCCCTGTAATTCATCGTCACGGCTCAATCTCAAATATAGTGCAGTGTTATAAATCGTTGTATTGTATGGTTGTTTCACGGTTAAAAATCCTCCTTCTAAAAGAAACAACCCACGCTTATACAATACTCGCTGGTACAAGTATATCATAAGCGTGGGCTGATTGACAGTCGTTATTCCGTATTTTTTCAGGAAGCGGCGGCAGCGTGCTGGATCACATCTTCCAGCAGGCTGTCAAGCGGCTTCCCATCCTGTGCGAAATGCTCCGATACCTTGATACGGACTTTCCCCATGACAAAATACTGGGTGCCGTCTTTTTCGGTAAGCAGGGTGCCGCTGTTTTTGTTATTGCTCTCGTTTTTGCTTTTTGCCATAGGCAGTTACCTCCATAAATGAAATATGCCCGACAAGGGAATGTCAGACAGGTGTACAGCCGCAGACTGTCTCCGTGTCAACCAAACCGTGTCAACCGGCAGAAAAGACTTTGAAAACAATCCATAGGCGCTCTATTATTACTTTTTACTTTTTCTTTGATTTCTTGGTTGACATGGTTGACAAAGGAGAGAAATGCCCCAAATATCAGGCTTTTCCCCGTCAACCGGCTGTCAACCAAAGCGTCAACCAAACTGTCAACCGGTGGCTTTTCAGAATGGAAGTTCCATTTGCCGGGCTTCTTCTTCCGTGATTTCCTGAAAACCGTCCCCCTCCGGCGGAGCTTGGTTGACACGCTCCCAGCCTTTTTGAGAACCGTATTTCTTATACCGCTTCGGGCTTTTGTAGGCTACCCAGCCCTGTATGATGCCGCCCGCAATGCCGGTATTCATAATCTCGCAGATTGCCCGTGTCTCCCAGTCTGCCGGGGAATTTAAGTTCCCCAGCGCTTCCTCATAAAGCTGCTTGGAACATACCCTGTCGCCGGTGTAGTCCTCCAAATAGGCGTAGATCATGCCGGCCTGTGTGTCTTCCTGCATAAAGTCCTGCTGGTGGGCGTTCAGGTATCGGTTCATTTCCATGCTGAATGACAGCTTATACTTCCCACTGCGATAAACCGTCATGGCTTCCGCCACATCTGTTCGATATACGCCCTCGCCGCCGCTTCATCGTCCAGTATGTGAACCTCCGCCCGTTCCGGGTACACCGTCACGGGGAGAAAGCGCCGGTTGCCGGTGCGGTCACGGGGCAAAAAGTCCTGCCGGTTGGTCGTCCCTCCAAATACACATTGCCGCAGCCGGTCTGCCGGATGTGTCTCATACGGCACTTTGTAGGTTTCTTTCTGGCGGCTTAAGAATGACTTGATTTCCTCAATACTCTTGGCGTTGGCTGTGGCAATCATCTCCGACATCTCGATAATCCAATGCCCTTGCAGCTTGCGGTACACATTTTCATCGTCCAGCTTTTTCAAATCGTCTGAAAACCATTCGTCCCTGCCTGCCAGCAGCCGGAAAAAGGTAGATTTCCCGGCTCCCTGACCACCAACCAGACAGAGCATGACCTCAAACTTGCTCCCCGGTCTGAATACCCGCCGGATGGCTCCCATCAGGAACAGTTTCAAGGCTTCATAGGTGTATTCGTCCGTATCGGCTCCCAGAAAGTGATGCAGGGCGTAACGGATGCGCTCTGTGCCGTCCCATTGCAGGCTGTTCAGGTAATCCCTGACTGGATGGTAGCGGTTTTCATTGGCAACAATCTTGATGGCGCTCTGCACCTTTTTCTCGCTGGTAAGCCCGTAATTTTCTTCCAGATACAAAAGCAGGTAGTTCATGTCCATGTCGGTCAGCGTGGTACTGGTGCGCTCCCAGCCCAGCGGCTTCACAATGTCAATCTGCTCCGTCAAAAGGTTCAGGCGCAGCGCCCCGCGAAACAGAGGGTCACGCTGGAACACCGTCAGGCAGTTTCGGATGCTGTTCTTCACGCCGCCTTTCTGCGTCCCCTCTAATGTTTCCCGGATTTCTGCCGGTGTCTGCGCCGGTTCCATTGTGTCCATCGTCCTTTTGACCGCTTCCTGCGTTTCCGGCGGCAAGCTCTGAAATTCGCTGTTCAAGCCGCAACACCTCCTTTCCCTGTGCGGCGATCAATGCCGCTTTTTCTTCTATTTCTCCGTATAACAAAATATCCAAAAGGTATTCTGTGTAGCTTATCCTCTGCAACGCTTCCACAAAAAGAGGATGCCAGATGGCATCCTGCGGCTGTGGGGCGTGTGCTGTTTTCCAATGCTCCAGCAGGCGCAGATAATCGCATAGCACCCGGAAACAATACCGTTCCGTTTCCTGAAATCTCTGCTCCGCTGATTTTTGTCGGGGCTGTGACCTGTTGTGACGCTTCCTATCTGGCGGCGCATTGCCGGATTTCTCATAGGAAACGCCGAAGTCCTCCGCAAGCCTGACCGCAGCTTCCCGTTTCCCCAATCCATGCAGCAAAGCGGCAAAGTCGATCACATCCCCGGAAGCCCCGCAGCCGAAGCAGTAAAAGCGGCTGTCCACTTTCATGCTGGGCGTGCGGTCATTGTGGAATGGACAGCAGACCATGCCGTTTCTCCCCACCCGGATTCCATAGAATGAAGCAGCCTGCCGAGTGGTAACAGACTGTTTCACCGCTTCAAATACATTCAAATGCTCCCTCCATAAAAATACTGGTAGCGGTAAAGCTGCCGATTATATCATAGCTCCATCTCATGTTTCTTTCTCTGTACTGCCTGTGGCTGCTCCCTCCGGCGCAGTGCGGTATCTACGGCGTTCTGCACCTGCCGTAGCCGTATGACTTCCTCCCGGAGTGCTTGTGCTGCGGAGACAGTTCGGCATACTCTGTTTTTAACTGTGCGTATTCCTGTTTCCATGCTTTCAGGGCAATGGGTTTTCCGTCCAGTTTTTCTTTCAAAATACGGCGGGCGGCATAAAACAGCCGTAACTCCGCATCGTGGGATGTTTCAAATTTCTCCCTCTGTTTCTTAAACTTGATATTGTTCAATTCCGTATGAACAGGTTTTAGCCGCTGGTAATTCTCGCCCTCCCGTATCAATTCCTGCAATTCCTTTATCCGGGCAGATTTCTTTTTCATGGAGTCGCTTAACGCTTCAAATTCTTCGTTGACAGAGGAAAGACGCTCCTGCAAATCCTCTAATGTGAGCAGCTTGTTTTCCGTCAGATAATTGACGGCTTCGGCAAACTGCTTTAAGTTTCCGGTTCTGGCTTTATTGCTCCATGCCCCTGCGTTGCGCTGGTTGTAATAAGCGATCAGCAGGTCGGCAAGGCTCGGTGTCTGGGGTTTGGAAAGTTCTTCTTTTACCTCTGCCATCCAGACAAACAGGGCTTTGATCTTCTTCCTCACATCCTGCATGAGCCGGTTGGTGGCTTTAATCCAGCGGTTCAGTTCCCCTTTCTCGGTGCGGATGCCCTTTGCTTCCATCTGCCGGACATTAGCTCCCTCGTGGACAGTAGGTATCAGGTCAAGCCCCTGCCGCACATAGGAACGGTGGTCGATACGCACATCCAGCCCTTTTTCCTCAAATTTTGTATTAACGGCAGCCGCCACTGCTCCCGCCAGTGTTCCAGCGTTTCCGGCTCATGCCAGTCTGTTGTATGGACAGCGTTAAACATATAATCGCCGTTTTTATCCCGGATTCGGTTTCCATCTTCATCAAGAAGATATTCCCGACGCTGTTTTTGTCCCCATGTGCCATCCGGGTTCAAAGGGCGCATGGTTGTCATCACATGAAAATGCGGGTTAGGGATGCCGCCGTCCTCTTTCTCCGGGCTGTGAAAAGCAAGGTCGGCAATCATGCCTTTTGTCACAAACTGCTCCTGTACGAACTTCCTCGCCAGCTCCATGTTTTCTTCCAGCGTCAATTCATTCTGCATGGCAATATCAAAGGAATAGGCAAGCTGTGCTTTTGGATGTTTCTCGCAGTTCTCCACAGCATTCCAGAGGGTCGCCCGGTCAAGATATATTTCCGGCGCATGGGGCGGCAGCATGATTTCCGAAGCGATCACGCCGCCCTTTTTGGTGTAGTCGCTGACTTCTCCATAGTAGCTGCTGTAAAGACGCTCCCCGGCTCGATAGGCTGCGCTGGCAATGGCGCTCTGACCGGCGCTGCGCTTGATCTGTGCGATTGAAAAATGATAAAGTGCTATCCTTAGTCACCGCCTTTCTCCTGCCCGGAAATACGGGCGTGGTTCTCTGTGGCAGACCGGATGAAATGCTCCGCCTGCGGCAGATTCAAAATGCTTTCCATGAGGAATAAAATTCCGCTTCGGATAGCTCCTTTGTCTGTGGTGCAATGCTCTCAATAGCTGCCCCACGGGTAATCAGCCGGTGCGTCCTCTGTTTCCGGGAACCGCTTTCCAGATACGCCTGCCGGTTTTTCAAACGCTGCATTTTCCGTTTTTCCCGTTCCAGCAGGACAGTGGTTTTTTCATATTCCTGCTTTAACTGTTCCAAAGATTTTTCCATGTTCTCACATCCTTTGCTTATAAGATAAAGAAAGACCATCCGCAGACAGTCTGTGTCAGTGCTTCTATAAAACCCGATGAAAAGGGAAAACCGCAGAGCGGATTTCTCTTTGCGGCGAGTACACAGGGGATAGCCGCTTTAGCGGCGCAAGGGGGTGTAGCCACCTTGTCGGAGCGAAGCGAACGCAGACCTCGGATTGCTGATTTTATCAGCGGCAGAGGTAAGCTCCGCAGGACGCACGATACATGGTCTTTAGACTATGTATAGAAGTGCGCCCTTAGTTCCTAAGGGATTTTGCCGTTTCCGGCAGTCTTGTCCTTTTTCTTGGAACGCTTGGAAAGATACTTCGGGCAGTCAACCACAACCGCCCGGAAGCTCTGTTTACATTCGTGCTGGCATTTCCGGCACAGTTCGTTGTAAGTGATACGGCTGCGGTCATTTAAGAAGAAAGACCATTCCAACCGCCGCTTGTTACTCATTCTTGCCATAACCGGCTCCTTTCTCCGTTTCTATCTGATGTACGCAGATAGGCTGTTTTGATGTAGCGTCTCGGTATCATTTTTAAGTTTTTTTCCCTCTGTATGCCCCTTTGGAAAGTGCGGCAGTATTGCAAGTCAGGGAATGATACCTCACGCTTATTTGTCGCTTCCCGGTACGGTTTCGGAGCCTTTTGCCATCCATTCAAAGAAAGCAATTTTGCTGACCTTGATAAGTCTGCCCCTGCGGAACGCTGGAAAGCCGGGTGTGTGTACCAGCTCATAGGCGCTCGCTCTTGAAATTCCCATAATCCACTGAATGTCCGCCACATCCAGAACCAGCGGTAAATCCTCGTAGCTGTTCAATCTCTTTTTATCGTTCATTCTGTTCCTCCCATAAATCAAATAGGTTAAAATGCTTCCTGTTGCCGTTCTCCCCAAAAGCCGTTTTCCTGCCCCATTCCTGCGGTGTTTCCCTGCATTGGTGCGCCGAATGCGTCACTTCTCCTGCCGGTCATATCCCTTTTGGACGGTCATTCACTTGTCAAGGTACTGTGTGGCACGAAATTACCAACTGCAATCATCATAGCGGACTATCCTTGACAAAACAATACTTCTGCGATACCATGAGTGTAACGGATATAACTAAATTATATAATTACCATAAACAAAGGCAGGGGATAGGGATGGAGAATCAGTTTATACGGCATGAGCCATGTTTTGAGAGGATTTTGTTTGTCCTGACGCTGGACAGGAAGAAAATGAAAGAGCGGATTTTGATTGGGGAAGAACAGCAGATCCGCTTCCGTCTGAACGGGAGCCAAAACGCAGAGGTGCTTTGTGATATGACACGCCCACTGGGAACTTTTTTGATAAACTTTGAGCGTGACACGGACAGAGACTGGAACTTATACGGGCTTTCTCCGCTGCGGCAAGCTCTCCACTCCAACCGATGGAAACAGCCGGAGCTGGAGCAGGCGGCAAGCGAATTTCTTTGGGAGAAATATCTTAGCAACGACCCTCTGAAAATGTATGTGGCGTTCCGTATCTGGAACAGCTATCTGCTTGCCAGAGAACCTCGTGACCGTAACGCTGCCTGTGACCGCTTCATGGATAAAATGAGCAGCCTGACCGGGGTATTCCATAACGAAACCATGAGCTTTGACAGAGAAACAGGAAAACCGAAACATTTTCAAACTGGCAGCCTTTATTTCAAAGGCGCACCGTCAGAAGATACCCGGCTTGACCTCTGGTTCCCGGACAACCGGCGCACAGAAGAATGTGTGTCTGCCTATGCGTCCCTCTACCCCTTGATTACCTATTATCTGAACAGGCTGAATGACTGGGGGCTTTGCTTCCGGCAGTGCAAGGTCTGCGGGAAATATTTTCTGGCAAAGAGCCAGCGGTATGAGCTGTGCAGCGACAAGTGCCGAAAAGTACAGGCGCTTCAAAACAAGCGGGAATTTGACGAGAGGGCAAGAGAAAACAACTATGACCTGCTTTATAAAAATGAATGCCAGAACTGGCGCAACAAAATAAACCGAGTAAAAAATACCGCAGGCTTTCCGGCTGACCGTCTGGAAAAAATACAGGTTGCCTTTTCCGACTTTAAGAAAGAAGCCTTGCAGAGAAAAAAGGCTGTAAAAACAGGAACAGCCAGCCCGAAAGAATTTACGGACTGGCTGTATCTGCAAAGTAATGTAATTGTGGAACTGACAGAATACTAAATTTTTTTCTCGTTGTGAGGTTTCTGTGACATTTTGCTGATACTATAAAAAGAAAAAGGATGTGATACTATGCGAATACTGGTTGTTGAAGATGACCAGCTTTTGAATAAGACATTAAGCTATAATCTGTCGGCTGTCGGATATTCCGTGGATGGGGCTATGTCAAAGGCTGTTGCCATAAGATTTCTTGAAAAACAGGATTATGATTTAATCGTTTTGGATGTCAATCTGCCAGATGGGAACGGGTTTGATATATGCCGTGAGGTAAAAGAACGCCGTCCTGATACCGCCGTGATTTTTCTAACCGCAAATGATATGGAAAGCGATATGCTGAAAGGATTTGAATTGGGCGCAGATGATTATGTAACAAAGCCCTTTCCTATCAGCGTGTTCCAAAAGAAAGTATCTGCTTTACTGAACCGCATTTCAGCACAATCCGGCGGAGATTTCTACGATGATGGGAATTTGTATATCAATTTTTCCGAATTATCAGCGTGTCTTGCAGGACAGCCGATTACCCTTACATCATTGGAATATCGTTTACTAAAAGTGCTGACAAGAAATTCTCAAACTGTCCTGACCCGGCAGGTATTGCTTGAAAAGCTGTGGGATATAGATGAAAATTATGTGGATGAACACGCACTTACCACAACGATCAGCCGCATCCGCAGTAAAATTGAAACGAACCAGCATTCCTACATCAAAACCGTTTACGGTATGGGCTATATGTGGATTGGAGGAGCGCAAAAATGATTTCAAAAAAACTCTCCTTAAATAAAGTCTGCATAATACTGGCAACTACCATTTTACTTTTATCCGTGGTCATGTTTTCGGTTCTATATATCCTGACAAAAGAAATGTCTGTGGTATTTTGTAGCATGGCGTTCTGTCTGCTTTTTCTGCTTTGTGTTACTGTTTTTGTGATACTGATACGGCGAAAGCTGACTTTGTTTTCTGAAATACTTTGCTGCACCTTAGACGAAATGATGAATGGAAAATAGATATATCACAGGTTGCCGAAGAAGAAAACCTATTTTATAAAATCAATCATCGGCTGGTGCGTCTTTATGAGGTTATGCAGGAAAGCAAAAACAGCGTTGCCAGTGAACGAGCTGACTTACAGGAATTGATTTCCGATATTTCTCATCAGGTAAAGACACCGATAGCAAACTTAAAAATGGTAAATGCCACCTTATTAGAACAAGAAGTGCCATCGGATAAACAGCGGGAATTTCTGCTTGCCAGTGGCACACAGCTTGATAAACTGGATTTCTTAATGCAGGCTATGATAAAAACATCCCGGCTTGAAACGGGTGTTATCTCACTTGAAAAGAAACAGCAGCCCATTTATGATACTCTTGCTATGGCTCTGGGTGGTATCTTTCTGAACGCTGAAAGGAAGCACATACAAGTTGAAGTAAACTGCCCGGAAACATTGGTTGTTTCCCATGACCGCAAATGGACGGCAGAAGCCCTATTTAACATATTGGATAATGCAGTTAAGTACACGCCGGAGTACGGTTCTATCCGTGTTTGCGTTGAAAGCTGGGAAATGCACCTGAAAGTCAGCATCACTGATACCGGCAAAGGTATTCCCGAAAACCAACAGGGAGCAATTTTTAGGCGCTTTTATCGGGAAGAAAATGTCCACGATATAGAGGGAATCGGCATTGGGCTGTATCTCGCAAGGGAAATTATTAGCTTGCAGAACGGTTATATACAAGTAACTTCTCAAGTAGGAACAGGCTCAACATTCTCCGTTTTTCTTCCCCATGAATAACCTGTTTTTTTGAAATGTCACAGAATTGTGACATTTCAGGGCAATTTATTATGTCGGCTGTGACATTTCTGTGAGGATTGCCCTTTATAATGAAGCCATCACAAGAAGGATGGTGTTCTCTATGAGCATTTTAGAAACAAAAAACTTGAAAAAATACTATGGCACCGAGCGAATATCACAAAAGCTCTGGATGGTGTAACTCTCACTGTCGAACAGGGAGAATTTGTTGCCATTGTGGGAACTTCCGGCAGCGGAAAATCCACATTGCTCAATATGATGGGGGGCTTGGATGTTCCCACTTCCGGTAATGTAAAGGTCAAGGGAAAAGATTTGTCAGGGCTGAACGATGAACAGCTTACGATTTTCCGCAGACGCAATATCGGTTTTATTTTCCAGAACTATAACCTTGTTCCCGTTCTCAATGTATATGAAAACATTGTTTTGCCCGTAGAATTGGATGGCGATACAGTAGATAAAAATTTCATGGACGAAGTTGTGCAAATGCTGGCACTCGGCGATAAGCTGCAAAATATGCCGAACAACTTATCCGGCGGTCAGCAACAGCGTGTAGCGATTGCTCGCGCCCTTGTCTCAAAGCCTGCCATTATATTAGCCGATGAACCAACGGGCAATCTTGACAGTAAAACAAGCAGCGATGTATTGGGACTGTTGAAAGTAACAAGCCAGAAATTTCATCAAACGATTGTGATGATTACCCACAATAGCGAGATCGCCCAGCTTGCAGACCGTATTGTCCGCATTGAGGACGGGAAAATTGCAGAATAAGGGGGGCAAAAACTATGAATGATATTTTATTTGGAAATAGCAATCGCCCTGTTATCAAAAAATTATCCAACCGTTATTTCAAAGCAGGAAAGAGTAGAAATATCATTGCAATTATTGCAATCGCTCTAACTACTATACTCTTTACAACCATTTTTACATTAGGCTCTGGTTTGATAGATACCGTTCACGACCAAAATATCAGAAAACAAGGTGGCGACGGTCAAGCGGTTTTGAATTATATAAGCGATGAGGTTTTTGATAATATAAAAGGCAATGAGATGATTGAACAGATTGCCTATACAAAGGCAGTGTCTTATCATATCAATAATCCCGGACTGGAAAAATGGCGTGCTGATATGTGGTTTATGGACGATACTGCTTTGAAGTTTGCACGGTATGAGCCAACAACGGGACACCGTCCTGAAGCAGAGAATGAAATTATGGCTGATACCAAAACGCTGGACGCACTTGGTATTCCTGCTGAAATCGGAGCAACCGTAACTTTGGACTATCAAATTAAAGGGATTTCATATTCAAAGAATTTTGTACTATGCGGATTTTGGGAAACAGACAGCCTAAGTAATATTGGACGACTTATTGTTTCTAAAGCCTTTGTTGACAATAATTCTGAACTTTTAACATACACCTATCCCGAAGATAATGACTATTCCGGCGTAGTCGCCGCTTATGTTATGTTTCATGGAAACGGAGCTATCGAATCAAAATTACATCAGCTTCTTGCTGAAACGGGCTATACTTGTGATACTATGGGCGGAAGTCCATCAGATGACAATTATGTGATCGCTCGTGTTAGTCCTGCATATCAAGGCAGTAACTTTTTAGAAAATCCAGCTTTATTGATTTCGGGGATTGTTGGCATACTTTTAATTATGATAACAGGGTATTTGATTATATATAATATTTTCCAAATCTCTGTCATTCAAGATATTCAATCCTACGGACAGCTTAAAACTTTAGGCACAACAAAACGACAAATAAAGAAACTTATCAGCAAACAGGCTATGTTACTTTCCTTTATCGGTATTCCATTCGGCTTGCTAATTGGTTTCTTTGTTGGACGAGCATTAGTACCATTTTTAATGAACGGCACAGTTTATGCTTCGGACGCAGGAGTAAAAGTAACTGCTAATCCAATTATTTTTATCGGAGCTGCTTTATTTGCACTTGTTACAGTGATTATTAGCGTAAATAAGCCTGCCAAAATAGCAGGTTCAGTATCGCCTATTGAAGCAATCCGCTATACCGAAAATGACGCAACAGCATTTCAAGGCAAAAAGACGTCTAATAAAAAGTCTATACATGGAGCCAAAATTCATCGCATGGCATTATCAAATCTTGGTCGGAACAAGAAACGTACAATTTTGGTTATTATTTCTATGACTTTGAGTTTGGTATTGTTCAACACTGTATTCACACTTGCAAGCGGCTTTGATGTGGAAAAATATGTAGAGAAATTTGTAAACAAGGATTTCATCATCTCTACTGCGGATTACTTCAATTTTAAGTTTGGAAATAGCGACAGCAAAAATGACCTTTCCACTTCTTTTATTGAAGCAGTTAAGCAAAATCCGGCATTTGATGAGGGTGGCGAGTTATATACTACAAAGATTTTGGAAGAAGCATTTTCTGTCGAGAATGGAGTTACCTCAAATTATAACAAAGACGCTGAGGGAAATCCTTTGGTTCAATTATATGGAGCAGATGATTTTTACTGAACTCAATGGATGTTATAGAGGGAACGATTGATTGGGAAGCATTAAATCCGGGAACTATGTACTGTATGCCCTGACCGCTGATGACAATGGAAACATTATTGATGACCCTAATATTCATGTTGGCGATACACTTCACTTCAATCATGTACAAATGAACGGACTTTCCAGTAGTATAGATAATAACTTGACTGCAAGGTTATGGCAAAGGTGCTAATCAATGAAAACACCGATACGATAAGAAGTACCGGATTTGCAAAGTTCTATATGCCGACGGATGTTTTCTTACCTCTTTGCGAGCAACCTCATTTGGTTAGCTTCCCATTCAATGTAGTTGACGGTATGGAAGCTGATATGGAGGAATTTTTGAGCAGCTATGTTGAGGACATTGAGCCGAGTATGAATTACGACTCTAAACAAACGTATATCAATTCCTTTAATGATTTAACCTCTCTGATTATTACCATAGGGGGAGCGTTAAGCATTATCATTGGCTTAATAGGAATTACAAATTTTGTAAACTCTGTTCTTACCAGCATTATTACACGAAGAAAAGAACTTGCCATGCTTCAAAGTATTGGTATGACAGGAAAACAGCTAAAGAAAATGCTGTCATTTGAGGGCTTATACTATGCTGCGGGAACAGTTGTTGCGTCAATCGTATTTGGTTCTCTGGTATCGGTTATCATTGTAAGAGCAATTTCAAATAGCATTTGGTTTTTCACTTATAAATTTGTTATTTTCCCTATGTTTGTTATCTATCCATTTTTGATTGCGCTAACGGTTATTATTCCGGCAATCATATATCGAAAGATCGCAAAAACAAGTATTATAGAACGGCTTCATCAAAACTAAATAATATAGAAAAGCTGGAAGCAAAATTAAGTCTGCTTCCAGCTTTTTTGTATTTGCTATTGTATGTGGTTGACTAAGGAATATTGTTTAAGCGTGAGTTTGTGATATTGGGTGTGGTATCTTTAAC